>ENA-OQDW01000330-OQDW01000330.1-human-gut-metagenome-genome-assembly--contig:-NODE-330-length-20551-cov-4.327654_pt1 | contig 20551 bp, 22 predicted proteins | sample MGYA00242784_ERZ504613 | MGnify/ENA primary metagenome ERZ504613 (study PRJEB26092, sample SAMD00036330) | human gut metagenome | host: Homo sapiens | study: EMG produced TPA metagenomics assembly of...
CCTCCCGAAAGCTGTAGAAAATGAGAAAATTGCATGATTGGTCGGGGAATTTGCGGAAACCCCTGCAATTTGCAAAAAAGCTTATAATAGTATATGGGACACTCCTGGTGTCCGAAAAATGATGTCAGCGGCAGAGGTCTGCTTCGGGGACATATCGAAAGCAAGCAGGTACTGCCGCCGGCAGAGTTTGCTTTTCCGATGTGTTCCGACAGGTGCCGCAAAAATGAAAAAGGAGAAATTTTCCTATGATTATTCTTGTTGTCAATGCAGGAAGCTCGTCACTGAAGTATCAGCTCATCAATATGGAAGATGAGTCTGTCATCGCAAAGGGCAACTGCGACCGTATCGGTATCGATGGTCACCTGAGCCACAAGACCGCTTCCGGCGTAAAGGTGGAAAAGGACTGCGATTTCCCGACACATGCAGAAGCATTTTCCTGTCTGGTAGACGCACTGACTACCGGCGAGGGTGCTGTGATCTCCAGCATGGACGAAATTTCCGCAGTTGGTCACCGTGTAGTACAGGGTGCAGAAGTGTTCACCAAGACCACTCTGGTTACCGATGAGATCATCGAAAAGATCGACGAACTCCGCGAACTGGCTCCGGTACATAACCACGGTCATGCACTGGCTCTGTGGGCTTGTCGTAAGATCCTGCCGAATGTGCCGCAGGTCGTTGTTTTTGACACCGCATTCCACCAGACCATTCCGCAGAAGGCATTCATGTACGGCTTCCCGTATGAGGATTACGAGCAGTTCCATGTTCGTAAGTATGGCTTCCACGGCACTTCTCACCGCTTTGTCACTGCCAAGCTGGCAGAAATTATGGGCAAGGATCTGAAGGATCTGAAGGTGGTTTCCTGTCATCTGGGCAATGGTTCTTCCATTACCGCAGTACAGGACGGCAAGTCTGTAGATACCACCATGGGCTTCACACCGCTGGACGGCGTACTGATGGGTACCCGCTGTGGTGCCGTTGACCCGTCTGCTGTTACCTATGTTGCAGGCAAGCACGGCTTCAGCGTTTCCGAAATGGACACCTACATGAACAAGAAGTCCGGTATGCTGGGTATTTCCGGTGAGTCCTCTGACTTCCGCGACATCACCGCAGCAGCAGAAGCAGGCGACAAGCGTGCAACACTGGCAAAGGATATGCTGGTATACGACATCAAGAAGGACATCGGTGCCTATGCCGCAGCTATGAACGGTCTGGACGCTGTGATCTTCACCGGCGGTATCGGCGAAAATGCACCGAATTGCCGTGAGGAAGTCTGCGAGAACATGGAATATCTGGGCATCAAGATCGACAAGGCTGCCAACGATTTCAAGGGCGAGCTGAAGAAGATCTCCACACCGGATTCCAAGGTAGAAGTCTGGGTAATCCCGACAAACGAGGAACTGCTGATCGCTCGCGACACACTGGCAATGATCCAGAAGTAAGCCGTTTATCAGTTGCTTTCAATTTTTCAAATACTGGAAAGCGAGGTCTTTTCGAAGGCTTCGCTTTTGTTATACCGGAGGGAAAATCAATGTCAGATATGAGCACTTTTGATAATGCCGAACTGTTGCAGCAGGCTCTGTCTGCCCGCAGAAACGCCTATGCTCCCTATTCCCATTTTCAGGTGGGGGCTGTGCTGGTTACTGCGGAGGGACAGTGCTTTTCCGGCTGCAATATCGAAAACGCGTCCTATTCGCTGACGGTGTGTGCCGAACGCAGTGCAATTTTTGGGGCAGTTTCTGCCGGATTCCGACAGTTCCGGAAAATCGCCATTGTAGGCGGCATGACGGAAGAAGATGCCCACACCCAGTCCTGTCCGCCCTGCGGAGCCTGTTTACAGGTGCTGGCGGAATTCTGTCCGCCGGAATTTTCCGTGGTGCTGGCAGACAGGGAATACCGGCTGCGGGAGTTCCTGCCCCGTCAGTTTCGGCTGTAACGCTTTTATTTTTTAGACTTGTCCTTGTCTGCCGGTCGGTAGGAAGAACCGTCCGGACGAATGACAACGGTGTTGTCCAGCTGTCCTTTCAGATTTCCAATGACGGAACGGCGGTACTCCAGCCGGAGAGCGTTCTGTTCTTCCTTTTCGGCAGGAGTTAGTCCTTCTTCTGTGTGGGATTTTTTCGCCAGTTCGTTGATGCGTGCGATTTTCTTGTCGTCCATATGTGATGCCTCCTTAGAGAAAACATTTTCCTTGTATTCTTACAATTTAAGGCAATACCCGTACAAAGTCGCCAGACGCTCTTTGTGCGGTATTGCCTTAATAGTATAGCACAGAACGGCAGGAAGTGCAAGAGGGTGCTATACTTTTTTGTCGTTTTGCCGCGGTAAGCGGGCGAAAATGCGGGGCGTGTGGCGAACGGGCAGGGAGCTCCTCCGTGAAGTGCACTTTCTGGGGCAGCCATGTCGAAACCGTCCGGCGGAGTTCGCTCGTACCTCGCTGTCCGCCTGGGGCTTGCCAACGCCGGTTGTTGCCCTTGCCTGTATCGGTAGTGTTGATATTCAGGCGTTTTCTAGTGCAGGCGGGTGACTTTTATTTTTACGGCGTTTGCAAGTTTGTGAATAAGGCTCCCTTTAGGGGAGCTGGCAAGCCGCAGGCTTGACTGAGGGGTTCTTCCGTACCACCTGCTACAGCAGCCAACCGATTTCACGAGGAGTTACGCTTCTTTTTTTCTTTGCTGAAAAGAAAAAGAAGCAAAAAAAGAAAAGAGTTCGCGTTCCACTTGTACTGTAAGATTCCAATATCACCCGAAGATTATACAAGAGATTTTCATCAACAAAACTCCCCCGGCGGGGCATACAGGCGGCTGCCGCCGCCGTAACACTACCCTTTTCACAGTTGAAATTGGGGCGTAAGGTCGGCGGCGACCCGCCGCCCGCCGTAACACTACCCTTTTTACAGTTGAAATTGGGGCGTAAGGTCGGCGGCGACCCGCCGCCCGCCGCTTGACTTTTTTTCTTGTGCATGCTATAATTTTTCTGGAAAATAGACTTTTGGAACGGAGGTGCTGCATATGCTGAAAACAGCATTGGTCACTGGTGCGTCCCGCGGGATCGGGGCGGCTGTGGCAAAGGGTCTGGCAGCAGACGGGTATCAGGTGGCTGGCGTGTACTGCCATAGCCGCGATGCCATGGAAAAACTGGCTGCCGCCTGCGGCGTGATCCCCATTGCCGCCGACCTGTCACAGACCGATGCCCTGCCCGAACTGGCGGAAACCGTGCTGGAACATCTGGGACATGTGGACGTGTTGGTCAATAATGCCGCATGCTCGTATATCAATCTGTTCCAGTGCCTGCCGCCGGAACAGGTGCGGCGGCTCTATGCGGTGAACCTGACGGCTCCGGTGGAACTGAGCCGCCTGCTGCTGCCGTCGATGCTCTCCCGCCATGCCGGCTGTATCGTCAATATCTCCTCCATGTGGGGCGAAACCGGAGCTTCCTGTGAAGTGGATTACTCCGTGACCAAGGGGGCGATTCTGGCGTTTACCCGTGCACTGGCGAAGGAAGTTGGTCCCTCCGGCATTCGCGTCAATGCCGTTTCGCCGGGGACGATCGCTACGGATATGGTGTCCCACCTGCCGCAGGAAACACTGGACGAACTGGCAGAGGAAACACCGCTGGGACGGCTGGGGAAACCGGAAAATGTGGCAGATGTCGTGCGGTTTCTGGTGTCCGAACAGGCGGCGTATATCACCGGACAGGATATTCCTGTAAACGGCGGTTTCTGGTGCGGCTGACAGACGGCAGGGGGAGTGTCGATTTTCACCCAAATACGGGAAATTTGCCCTCTGCAACTTGCACAAAACCTTTTTTCGGGGAATGACTTTTTCGATGAAATCCACAAATTCCGTGAAAACTGCATGAGTTTTTGGCGAGAATGCTTGCGAAAGCCGCGGGTTTGTGTTATAGTATTGTTACGACAATCCCGCAGAAATCAGGGGAATTCTGACTTCTGCAATTCTTTTTTGAAACAAAGGTGATCTCACAAACATGAAAGAACAATTGACATGGTATGCACGCTTTTCTTCCCTGCGTGCATGGTTCTGTTCCGTGCATGAGAAACGTTCTTACAATACGCAGCGTTATCCCATGACCAACCGGCTGCTGATGATGCTGTACCCCATTTTCATCGTGTGTATGGCGGAACTGAATCAGGACAAATATCCCAGTAAGTTGGTGCTGTTCATCACCAACCACCCCACGATCATGCTGTTTAATGTGCTGATCGCGGCACTGATTTTTATCGGGGCACTGCTCCTGTTCAAGTCGGGCTGGTTCTCTATGCTGCTGGAAAGTATCCTGTATATGGCTCTTAGTATTACGGAACTATTCAAGTACAACACCAACGGCAACCACCTGATCATGACAGACATGAAGCTGTTCCGCAGTCTGAAAAGTCTGACTTCATTCGCCTATATCAAAATTACGCCAAGGCTGGTCTTGTACATTGCCATTTGTGCCGCGTTTATCCTGCTGGCATTCTGGTTCAACCCAAGACTGAAAATGCGGCTGAAGCTGCGGAAACGGCTTGCCCCCGGTCTGGCTTGCCTGATCGCCTGCGTCATGGTCGTTACCGTGCCGGCAATTTCCCAGCCGGTTTACGCCCTGTTCCGGCTGGACACCAAAGAGGCAGACAATACCTTTATCCTGAACGAAAAGTTCGACAACAACGGCTTTCTGGCGTTCTTTATGCAGACGGGTTCGGAGAACCTCTCCAACCAGCTGGAGGAGCCGGAGGATTATAAAGAGGACAGCGGCGACACCGTGAAGCAGTATCTGGCAACAGAAGTGCCGGATCTGGACTTCGATGACGGCGTGAAGCCCAACATAGTGGAGATCATGTCGGAATCGTTTGCGGATTTCCGTGCCTTTTCCGATAAGCTGTCGGAACTGGGCTATACGAATCTGGATCCTATTATGCCGGACTGGACAAAGCCGCTTCTATGGGAACAGAGGGGACACTGATCGTGCCGACTTACGCCAGCTATACGGTACGGACAGAGTTTGAACTGCTGTTCGGGCTGCCGGTGAAGTCCCTGAATGACCCTAACATGCCGCAGAGAATGATGCTGGAACGGCAGCAGCCCACAGTGCCTGCATATTATAAAAGCTGGGGCTATTCCACTGCCTATGTGCACCCGTTCCAGAGCAGCTTCTACAGCCGGAAACGTATCTATGGACAGTTCAACTTTGACCAGATGATTTTTGAAGATGACTTCACCGTTCCGGTAACGACCTACGGGGAATATATCGACGACAATGTGGTGTACAACCAGATCGAATCTCTGATCGCATCTACTGACGAGCCGCTGTATGTGCATGCCACTACCATGCAGAACCATCAGCCCTATTCTGACGGGGACAGCGATGATGAATTTATCAACTATCTGAGCCGGATCCAGCATTCGGCAGACGGTCTGGCAGACTTTCTGGAACGGCTCTCCCAGATCGACGAGCCGACTATTGTACTGTTTGTGGGTGACCATTTCCCGTCCCTCCGCGGGGACGACGGCATCTACAGCCAGCTGAACATCACCAGCGAAAATTGCAGCACTCTGTACGAACAGCGGTATATCCTGTGGAACAACTACGGACTGAACACCAGTTTGCTGCCGTCGGAAGCGGTTTCCACATACTATGCCCCGTATCTGGTGATGCAGCTGATCGATGCACCCCGTGACAGCTTCACCCAGACTATGATGAACGAAATGGAAACTGAGCCGGTGTACTCCACCAACTACATGCCCATGCAGGAGGCAGACAAAAAGCTGGATACGCTGACTTATGACCGGATCCTCGGGGACATCATTTCCCCCAGTGCCCTAGATGTACTGCCGGATCCCACAGAAGAAACCACGGAAACGACTTCGGACTAAAGGAGAATATGTATGGAACCGATTACAATTGGAAGCAAGGGAACCGCCTCGGTACAGGTGGACGAAACCAATCTGGCAGTTGCAGTAGGCAGCGGCTCGCTGCCGGTATTTGCCACCCCGATGATGGCAGCCCTCATGGAGGAGGCTGCCTGCAATGCAGTGGCTCCGTTCCTCAGCGAGGGCGAAACCACCGTAGGCACCAAGCTGGACATCAGCCACGATGCAGCAACGCCGGTGGGACTGACGGTAACTGCTACCGCAGAAATTACCGGTGTCAACGGGCGGGAGATCTCCTATCACGTTACCGCAGAGGACGGCGTAGGCGTGATCGGTTCCGGCGTGCACAAGCGGTTTCTGGTCGATGCGGAACGTTTCCTGAACAAGGCACAGAAACGCGGACAGTGAGAATGGCAGAGCATATGTGCTGTGTCTGCCGATAATGAAAGTGTTGGCAAAGAATTTCGCCAAAGGCTGAATCAGACGCAAAAAGCGTTCAGAGCAGGTTCATTCATCTGCTCTGAACGCTTTTTTACATGAAATTGCGTTTCCTTAAGGCAATACCGCACACGCTTTGTGCGGTATTGCCTTAATAGTTGCCGGAGGTGTCTGCCATTAGCTTGCACTGAATGGAGAACTCCTCAAAGTTTCCGTCCGGCTGGTACCGGCGGCAGCGTGCCTCTATGGTGTCGCCGCCTTTCAGTCCGGCAATGGCGGCATTCAGGGAGTCGTAGTCGTCTACGGCTTCGCCCTGTACCGATACGATAACATCATTCACTTGCAGATCGGTGCTGGCAATGTCGCAGTCGTCTGCAATTTCTGTGATCCACACGCCGGACAGGTTGTCCGGTACGGTTTTCATGCCGATCTCGTCGGCAAAGCCCTGCCGGACTTCCTCGGGAATCAGGGAAATAAAGGTAATACCTACCCGCACACGGTCGGCAACATAGCCGTTGTCGATCAGATCCTGCACAATGGGCAGCACCTCGTTAATGGTAATGGCAAATCCCAGCCCTCATAGCTGGAGCTGACGTATTTGGAGGAGGTGATGCCGATGACCTGCCCGTACATGTTGACCAGTGCACCGCCGGAGTTGCCCGGACTGATCGCGGCGTTGGTCTGGATACAGTTCATGTCGAATCCGGTGGCATCAGAACGGATCTGTCGGTTCAGACCGGACACAATGCCATTGGTGACAGAGCCGGAAAGCCTGCGGGGTTGCCGATCGCCACAACGGATTCGCCCAGAACGACCTCGTCGGAATTGCCCATGACGGCGGCAGGGAAGTCGCTGCCCTCGATTTTGATAACGGCAAGGTCGGTTTTGTTGTCCTTGCCGATGACGGTGGCAGGGTACTCCGTTTCGTCTGACATGATGACATGGAAAGACTTCCCGTTGGTCAGGACGTGGGCGTTGGTGATGATGTAGCCGTCCTCGCTGGAGATGATGCCGGAGCCGGTGCCGCTAAGCTGTTCGCCTTTGGCATCGCCGTAGGTTTCGATTTCCACAATGGAGGGACACACCACAGAGGCAACGCCCTCTACGGTGTAGGCACCATCTGCATCGGTATTTTCTGCGTTCTTGTCCAGTTCGGGTTTGTCCTGCTGCTGAATGATTACCTTGCTGCCGGTGGTTTCGTCCCTGTCAGTGTCCGAAGCTGTGGCAGCAGCCGGTGCAGCACCGCCGCGGCGGTAGAAAAGCACATCGCTGCCGATACAGTACAGCAGCAGGGCTGCCAGCAGAGCCGCTACGATTTTCAGCCAGAACGCTGTGCGGCGGTCTTTCTGCTCCGGTGTCAGAGGCTGTTTTTGCGGCGGTGCAGGCGGTACCTGCGGCGGAATCTGCCAGTTTCCCATGGTGGGCTGCTGGTTCTGGTACCAGTTGGGAATTGGGTTTTGCATAGGCGGGATCGGATTATTCTGCGGCGTGTTCTGTACCGGCGGTAATGGATTTTGCACTGGTGGAACGGGGGTTGTTTTGCGGGTTGTTCTGTACAGGCGGTAATGGATTCTGTACCGGTGGAACGGGGTTGTTCTGCGGGGTGCCCTGTACCGGCGGTAATGGATTCTGCACTGGCGGAACGGGGTTGTTCTGTACCGGCGGTAATGGATTTTGCACTGGTGGAACCGGCTGTTCTGTAGGCGGTGCCGGTGTTTCTTCCTGTGGGGGAAGCGGCTCGCCGGCAGGCTTCTGCGGCGGCTCAGTGGGAAAATTCGGGAACGGCTCCTGCATCAAAAATGCTCCTTTCAAAAAAACGGACAGTGTCCGCGATTGTCGCTTTGCCACTGTCCGTTTTTATCGTTTCATTATGGCAATACCGCACAAAGATTGTGCGACAGATGCGTCGTCAAATTTTTCGTCAGATGAAACAAAAAGCGGAGTGAATACTGGATGTATTCACGAGCATTTTTGTGAAATATGAGAGTCTGTTTCGTATCTGACGTATGCAGATTGCGTCGTCAGATTTTTTGAGAGATGAAGGAAAACGGAGAAATCCTTTGTGGATTTTCGAGTATTTTCCCGAAATATCTCGGAAAATATGCACGCAAGATGCGTGCGGGAAGATACGAAACAGGCTCTGAAGGGAAATTTGCAGGCAGATGGCGTGCAAAGTCGCCAGACGCTCTTTGTGCGGTATTGCCTCATATCCGTTGTTATGCCGGCAGCCGTGGAATCAGCTGCATGAGGAACATCGCCAGCAGCTGGCTGTCCCTGCTGTCCACTGTGCCGTCTGCGTTACAATCCATCGCAGGTCGCTGCACTTCGCTGCCCTGTACGCTGCCCAGCAGGTACTGATTCAGCAGCACCAGATCATCTACCCTGCACACGCCGTCATTGTTGCAGTCCCCCACCTCCGGCAGCAGAATCTCTCCGGCGGTGACAGTTGTTGCTGTCGTGGTTGCAGTGGTGCTGTCGGAGGTGGTCTGTGTTGTCGCTCGGGTCGTGGTTGTCGTCTGTGTGGTGGTCGTTGTCGTTTCAGTTGCAGCTGTAGTTGCGGCAGTCGTCACAGTCCCGAACGGCAGAAATGTCCGGTCATACTTTTTCGCGTAAGCCTGTGCGGTAGAACCCGCATAGCCGTAGAGCACTGTTTCCGCAGGAACCGCCGATGCCGCCCCAAAGGTGCAGTCACTGGAATAAACACGCAGCGTGTTCAAACTGGTACACGCCGCAAAAGCACCTGCTCCCACAAGGGTAACTGTCTGCGGCAGCGTGGCAGTCTGCAACGCAGAACAGTTCCGGAACGAGTGGTATTCCACGCGGGAAGTCAGGATCATAGAAACCGCCTGCAAAGCGGTACAGTTTTCAAATGCCCCGATGCCGCCGGTGCCGTAGGAAACCGCAGTCACGGTTTTCGGCAGGTCTACCAGTTGTACGGCAGTGTTTCCGGCAAATGCCCCTTTGATCGCTGTAACCGGCAGCCGTCTGCCTCCTCCGGCACGGAAACAAATACGTCCTCACCGGTGTACGCCGTCAGAACCGCGTGGTCTGTGTACAGCTGGTAAGTGAAATCTCCCTCTGTCAGAACAGTACCCGTTTCATCGGTGCCGTCGTCTTCCGGCACGTCCGGCAGGTCATAGAGATAGTCCCATCTCTCGCCGTCTGCCGTGTTGGGCGTGTGATTCTTGGAAAAACTCGTTTCTCCCGCGGCAAAATATTTGTCTGAACTGGTGGAGTCGTTCCACGTCACATCAAAATAATAATAGTAGCCGTCGTCCATCTGAGCCATGTTCCACGCATGCCCGCCGCCGTTTCCCAGCCCGATAATGTAGGCATTCGCCACGCCGGCAGCGTTCATCAGCAGCTGGAACGCCTTGGCATAGCCTCGCACACTGCCGCACAATAGCGTTCATCAAACGCCCCTACAATGCTGTGTGATGCCATGGAATCGTCCGGAGCACCGCTGGCATCATAGGCGTAAGTCAGGCTGTTGCAGAGCCAGTCATTGGCGGCTCTGGCTTTTGCCCATGCAGTATCCTGTGCTTCCACCTGTTCCCGTGCCGCAGTGATCTGCGTTTCCAGTACACGGCGTTCTGCCTGTCTTGCCGTCCCGCTGGTGTATTCCTCTACGCAGGCGATATAAACCGCACTGACATAGTTTTCTTCCGTTTCAAAATCGTAGTCCATGCTGTACAAGTAGGTGTTCCCCACAAAAAAATACATGGGATTGTCATTGCGGAACATGGAAATGACCTTGACGGTATCCTCGTTGGAGAGAGAAGAATCCGTATTGCTGACTATGGCAAAGCAGGGTAGCTTTTCCTCATCAGAACCGTAAGACACTCCTTCTGCCGTCGCAGTTCCGGTATAAAATGCATGTGCCGCCGCCTTGATCTTGCGGTATAGGCTTTTTTGTGCATCGTTCAGAACGTCATAGCCCATTGTGGAACCGTAAATGTCCTCCGGATACGCTGCCTGTTCGTCCGGGGACGTGTTCCCTGCCCCGTAAAGGCAATTTCCGGCGTGCGTTCCACCGGAATCCCCTGCACCGAAAGCAGATCGTCCGTCATGGCAGTTTCCGCCGCAGACACCGGCGGCAATGCCGAAAGCGATGACATCAGCATTGCCGCCGCCAAAAAAGCCCCATCTTGGGGGTGATCCAATTGTGCCGCATTTGCCGACACCTCCTTTTTCTGCAATTGCAGAATTTTCAACTGCTTTTATTATATCATATTTATAGTTTTCTGTCAATCCAGAGATGCATCTTTGTGCAAATTCACATCACTCACAAAAATCTCCTCCGCTTCCAAAAATTCGGTGAGAAATTCGTGCTGTGCAATTGGAAATCCACTAATTTTTTCACACTGTTACATTTGGTTTTGTGCTTTTCCCCAGTCAATCGACACTTTTAGGGTGGAAAATCATTGGAAACGTACAATTTTCAGAAAATCGTTCGGCATTATTGACAAAAAAACTGAAATCAGTTATAATAGTAAAGTATGTTGTGTTCCGCTTGTTTCTATACGGCACACAGGTGTTTATCACGGAGAAACCGGCATTCCCACGAGAGCCTGTCGGTATCTCCCAGCTTCATGTATAAGGAGAGAGGTTTTTTCATGAATCTAAAACTGTTCGAAGTGGCAGGCACGCATATTTTCAGCATGTCCGCCATTGTCATGGTCCTGTTCTTTGTCTTTGCGATCATCGTCGTAGGCTATCTGCTGGGCAAGATCAACATCAAGGGCGTTTCGCTGGGAACCGCTGCCATCTTTCTGGTGGCTCTGGTCGTTGGCCACTTCAAGGGCGTGGCATTCGGCGACAACGGTATTGCCGCATGGATCGCTGACGTAGAGGCACAGGACGCTGTCAACTTTTATTTCAAGTTGATCCAGAGCTTTGGTCTGATCCTGTTCGTCACTTCCGTTGGTCTGATCGCCGGTCCGACATTCTTCAAGAATCTGAAGAAAAACGCCAAATCCTACGTTCTGCTGGGTGCGATCATCATTGCTGCCGGTGCAGGTGTCTGTGCTCTGATCACACTGCTGGTGCCGGACATGAATTCTGCTATGAGCGTTGGCCTGCTGTCCGGTGCACTGACCAGTACGCCGGCATTTGCCGCAGCACAGGAAGCGATCGGGGAAAGTTCTCCGGTGTTCAAGGAAATCGCCGTAGGGCATGCCGTGGCATATCCGTTCGGTGTTATTGGTGTTGTTCTGTTCGTGCAGATCGTACCGAAGGTACTGAAAGCCAACATGGACGAAGAACGTGCCAAGCTGACATCTGTAGACACTGGCGAAGAAAGCCCGCTGAAGCAGAAAAAACTGTTTGAAATGGACAAATTCGGTCTGGGTGCGTTTGCCCTGACTGTTCTGACTGGTGCCATTCTGGGCTGCATCAACATTCCGCTGGGTGCAGGTTCCTTTAATTTGGGCACTACCGGCGGCCCGCTGATCATGGGTCTGATTTTTGGACACTTCGGCAGAATCGGCAAGCTGAGCATGAAAGTCAACAAGCACCTGCTGGAAGTCTTTCAGGAATGGGGACTGGTTCTGTTCCTCATCGGTGCCGGCGTAGACGGCGGTGCCGGATTCGTACAGACACTGGAAAAGTACGGTCCGCTGCTGTTCCTGTGGGGTGCACTGATGACGATCATTCCGCTGTTTATCGGCTTCTTCCTCGCGAAGAAGGTGCTGAAGCTGAGCCTGTTCAACAACCTCGGTTCTATCACCGGCGGTATGACCAGCACACCGGCTCTGGGTGCTCTCATCAATACCAGCGGCACACCGAACGTTGCAAGTGCTTACGCTGCAACCTATCCGATCGCACTGGTACTGGTGGTTCTGGCATCGCAGTTCCTCACATATCTCTAAATTTATTTGAAACTAAAAAGCCCGTCCGCACCATGGCTCTCCGGTGCGGACGGGTTTTTTATGATTTCACAGCTTGTACAATATGATGCCTTACAGTCCTGCCTGCCAGTCCCAGTTGTACAGTTCCAGTGCAGTCAGGTCGTAAGGCGTCTGCTGGTAGACGCAGTAATTCAGCCAGTTGGAGAACAGCAGGTTCGCACTGCACCCCCAGCTGAAATGGGGTTCCTTGGTGGGATCATCATCTGGAAAATAGCCATAGGGAACCGCGATCTCTGCTCCCTTTTCCTTGTCCCGAAAATACTCCCCTTTCAGCGTGTCCCGATCATACTCGGAATGACCGGTGATGAAGTACTGTCTGCCGTTTTTGTTGGCGACGATGTGCACGCCGGAGAGTTCTGACTCCGTCAGAATTTTCAGCTGCGGCACCTTTTCGATGTCCTCCCGATGCACTTCCGCGTGGCGGGAATGGGGTGCGTGGAACACGTCGTTGAAGCCGCGGAGCAGCTGACAGTGAGGCTCCAGCACATGCTGCGGGAAAACGCCGAACATCTTCTGCGGCAGGTTATACTTGGGCACATCAAAATGATAATACAGCCCCGCAAGAGCCGCCCAGCAGATGTGCAGCGTGGAAAAGACGTGGGACTTTGTCCACTCCATGATCGTGCAGATCTCCTGCCAGTAGTCCACATCTTCAAATGCCAGATGCTCTACAGGAGCACCTGTGATAATACAGCCATCGTAATACTGATCCTGAATTTCGGAAAAAGTCCGATAAAATGTGGCAAGGTGATTCTGCGACGTGTTCTTGCTGATATGACTGGATACATGCAGAAATTCAACATTCACCTGCAACGGCGTGTTGCTGAGCAGCCGCAGGAACTGACATTCCGTTTCAATTTTTTTCGGCATCAGATTCAGCACCAGCACTCGCAGCGGGCGAATGTCCTGATGAGCCGCACGGTCGCTGTCCATGACAAAAATATTCTCCTCGGACAGAATGTGATACGCCGGCAGCTCCGGTGAAATACAAATTGGCATTGCCTGTTCCTCCTCCCAGAACGTTTTTTGATAGAACTATCGATAGAACTATGAATACTCCGATTATCTCCGTCTGCCCTTGTTCTTTGCCGGAGCAGCGGTTTCGCCGGTCCCCATGGCATTTCGAATGGCACGGAGTTCCTCGGCGGTGAGGTCACGGTAAGTACCCGGCTTCAGCATGCCCAGCTTCAGCGGTCCGATGCTGATTCGCCGCAGACGAGCAACTTCCAGCCCGACGGATTCGCACATACGGCGGATCTGTCGGTTCTTGCCCTCATGAATGGTCATCAGCAGGACGACACGCCCCGGCTCCTTGGTCTTGACAACCACGGTTGCCGGCTGAGTCATTTTGCCGTCCAGTTCCATGCTGCCGGACAGGGCAATCAGCTGTTCCTCGGTCACGTCCGGACGAACGGTAACACGGTAGGTCTTACTGATATGACGGCTGGGGTGCATGATGCCGTTGGCGAAGCTGCCGTCATTGGTCAGCAGCAGCAAGCCCTCGGAATCCTTGTCCAGTCTGCCCACGGGGTAAACGCGTTCCTCCACATCCTCCAGCAGATCCATGACACAGCGACGGTTCAGCTCGTCAGAGGTGGTGGTCACATAGCCCCGTGGCTTATACAGCATCAGATAACGGTACTGTTTCTTTCGCGGCAGATATACCCGTTCGCCGCCTACGGTGATCAGATCTGCCAGTGTTGCCTTATCACCCAGCTTGACAGGGTGTCCGTTCACCTTGACTTTTCCGTCAGAGATCAGCTTTTCCGCCTGTCGTCTGGAACAATATCCGGCATCTGCCAGCAGTTTTTGAATTCGTATTTTTTCCACTTCCTGTTTGACTCCTTTTTTGCTCTATTTTTGCAGCAGCCGTTTCCACCAGCTTTGGGGTTCCGGCTCTGTCGTTTTTTCCTGATAAGTTACCGCAGACTGCACCAGCAGCCTGCCCTGTGCGGCAACTCTGCCGTCCAGCAGAAGCTTCCACGTGCCGGCTTCCTGTCCGGCGGTCAGCGGGGCATAGAGGAACGGCGGCGTGTTCAGCTGATACGACCACGCCGGCATGTTCCCGTCTTTCACGCCTACTGTCAGCGTTTCCGCAGGAGCCACCGCAGCAGTTCCCGTGGTGCCGCCGGTCACGGGCAGCGTCCAGTCGGCGGGAAATGTCACCTCCTGCGGGGAAAGCTGCCCGAAGCCGTAATCGTACAGGACTTCATGATCCTGCCAGTCGTTCCGGTCGTTCAGGGTCACGCAAATCAGCGTGATACCGTTCCGCACACTGGCGGACACCAGACAGCGGCCGGCTTCGTCTGTGAAACCGGTCTTGACACCGATCACCGTTTCGTCCATGGTCAGCAGCTTGTTGGAATTGGTCAGCCACCGTTCGTAGGGCGGATTGCCGAAGCACACCTTGGCAGAAGCCTGCCCGCAGATCTCCCGAAAGGTTTCGTTCTGCAAAGCCGCCGCTGTCAGCAGTGCCATATCATGGCAGTTGAGTAGTGCTCCGCATCGTGCAGACCAGAGGGCGTGACAAAATGGCTCTGAGTCATGCCCAGTTCCTGAGCCTTCCGGTTCATCTGCTCTGCAAAGGCGGCATAGCTGCCGGCAAGCTTCACAGCAGTTGCTCCGGCAGCATCATTGCCAGAGGGCAGCAGCATGCCATAACAGAGGGCACGCTTGGTCACAATGTCCCCGTCTACCAGCCCATGGAAGAACCCTCTACATGGATTGCATCGTTGTCCACCGGAAAAGGCGTATCCAGATCGCCGCTTTCCAGACAGAGCAGCGTGGTCATGATCTTGGTCGTGCTTGCCATAGGTCGCTGCTGATCTGCCGCCTTTTCATAGAGCACCTCACCGGTCACCGCTTCCATCAGAATGCAGGACTCCGCCGAAACCGACAGAGCCTCGCCCTGTACATGCAGCACCGGCAGACCAGTCACCGCCAGACACACCGCCCATATCCCGCTGAGCCACCGCAGAAAATGTTGTTTTCGCATTTCAGATTCCTCCGCATACTTGTAAAATTACCACAATGTATGCGAAAGAAGCGGCAGTTTATTCTGCTTCGCCGGAATCCGTTTCCGCGGGTTTTTCCGGATTTTCAGTCTTTTTGTCGTTTTTCTTGTCGCCCTTCTTGAACATGCTGCCCAGACGGTCTACCACTTCCGGCACCGAGCGAATGGCACTGGACAGAGCATCGCTGCCCTCGTCCATTTGCAGCAGCCGCACGCCGTCCTCCTGTACCACCAGAAAGGCAACCGGCTGAATGGACACGCCGGCACCGGCACCGCCGCCGAACAGGTCTTTCGGATTGGTTTTCACCGGCAGGTCAGAGCCGCCGGAGGCAAATCCGTATGACACTTTTGACACGGGCACAATGGTCACCTTGTCAGAAACCACGATCGGATCTCCGATAATGGTCTGCACATCTACCATTTCCCGCATTTTTTCCATTGTAACTCCCATGAGATCCTGAATCGGACGCTTTTCTGCCATTACATTTACCTCCTGTTATCTCACCGCAGCGTGTTCTTTTTCTGCGGTATCTTCTTTTTTCTCTTTCCCGTCAGTTTCCTGCCGTTTTTTCTGCATCGCATAGCCTACGGCAAAGCTGCACAGTGCCGCCAGAGCTGCCAGAAGACAAAGATGCAGCTTTCCGCGGACGACCCAGCGGGAGCACTCCTGCCCGAACGCACACTGCACCTGTATCTGCTGCACCTGTACCCGCATGGCACTGCCCAGCAGCCCCACAGCGGTGTACACTGCCGCATTAGCTGCTCCGTAGGCGAGGGCACATTCCTGTGCATCGAACCGTCCCACCTGCACACCCACTGTCAGCTGTTTCAGAGAGATGCCCTTCCACAGCAGACGCAGCGGTTTCGGAAGCACGGACAGGCTGCCCTTGATGAGAGCCCAGCCGTGTTCCAGCTTTTGCTTTTCGGTCTTTTCCGAAGATTCCGGCGACTTCTTTTTTGCCGGCTTCCGGGATTCCTCTTTTTCCCGCTGAAACAATCCCTTTCCAGCACTGTCAGCAAAGGAGATCCCCAGCCACGAAAGCTTCCAGAAAAGGCGGTCTTTCGGAGCATCGTAGTCCCACGCAAAGGAGAACGGCGACAACAGCAGTCCCAGCAGCAGTGCCAGAATCCCCAGCACGATCAGCCAGCCAACCATAGACCACTCGCCTCCTCTGCATCATTCTGCCAGATCGGCAGATTCCTCCGACTCCGGTACCATTTCCTGCGGCACAGCCGACACCGGCAGCGGCGGCAGCTCGTCCAGCGACTGCAAGCCGAAGCACCGGAGAAAATGGGGCGTTGTCGCATAGGCGACCGGCTTGCCCGGCACGTCCAGCCGTCCGGCTTCTGTGAGCAGTTCCTTTTCCACAAGGGTGTTCACCACGGAACTGCTGTCCACGCCGCGGACATGCTCCACAAAGCTTTTGCTGACCGGCTGGTTATACGCCACAATTGTCAGCACCTCCATGGCAGCCGCCGACAGCGGAGCCGCCTTTTTGGTTTCCACTGCCCGCTGGATCACAGTCGCATAGGCAGGGTGGGTGCACATCTGCCAGCTGTCCCCCAGCTGCTGCACGCAGATCGCACTTTTTTGTTTTTCATACCACGCCGCCAGCTGCTGTAAGGCAGTCTGCACCGCGGATTCTGATACTTCACAAGCCTGTGCCAGACGGGACACCGGCACCGGCTCTCCGCTGGCAAACAGCACCGCCTCCAGCATCAGGCAAAGCGGCGATCTGGTGTTTCTTTCCATTATCATTCCCCGATTCTTCGGATTCATACCTGAACGGCTGCACAAATGAAATTCTCTCAACCCTTTGCAGAATGTTTCACATAGTCTGTCCGGCGATAGAGATAGGTGCCGTCCTCGCTGATGCCGATCCTGCCATGCTTGGTCAGTTCCAGCACCGCCAGAAACAGTGCCACCCGTGCAGAACGCTCCCGCACATCGGCGTACAGTGCCCCGAAATACACGTGTTCATCGTGATACACCTTTCGCATCACGTAGACCACCTTGGACATCACCGACACCACCGGACGCGTCACTACACGCTGTAACCGTTCGCGGGCGTTTTCCTGCGGGGCAAAGCGTTTCTGCCCATGGTGTTCCATGTTTCCAGCAGCACACAGCAGGTGGGTTCTGGCGTATGCCGGAGAAACTTCCACCTGCATCGGCGAACGGGTGAAGATCTGTCCGCCCACAAAACGCTGTGCCAGAGCCTGTGCCGCCTGCTTACAGAGGGCATACTCGATCAGTGCCCCCTGTAATGCCTGCTTTTCCTTTTGGGCATCTTCCGGACGGGGCAGCAACGAAGCCGTTTTGATGTAGATCAGCCGTGCCGCCATTTCCAGAAATTCCCCTGCCAGTTCCAGGTCCTGTTCCCGACACTGATCCAGATACGCCAGATACTGTTCCAGCAGGCTGGAGATCTCAATGTCATAGATGTTCAGCTTGTGCTTGGAAATCAGGTTCAGCAGCAGGTCCATGGGACCTTCAAAGACCTCCAGCTTAAACGAAATCGTCTGCATGAACTCACATCACCATCTGCACCAGCGTGCCGATCCACTGGGTCGCCCAGACGAAGAAGTGCATGATCCAGTTGGACAGATAACTCAGCGGTGTGCTCAGTACGCCCACCAGAATCAGGATCCACAGTGCCAGCGACAAATACCGCTGGTTTCGCTCAAGCCACACGGACTGGCGGTACGGCAGCAGCATCATCAGCACCTTGGAGCCGTCCAGCGGCGGCACGGGAATCAGGTTGAACACTGCCAGCGAAATGTTGATCGCCACGAACCAGTACAGCAGCGTATAGATGCCTGTCAAAACGGCGTTGGGGTCGGCATAGTAAAACGGAAAGACGATCTGCATCAGCACCACGCCCACCAGTGCCGCCAGCAGATTGGACAGCGGCCCCGCCAGTGATGTCCAGATGATGCCCTTGCGGGGGTGGTTCATTCGTGCCGGATTGATCGGCACCGGCTTTGCCCAGCCGAATCCGGTCAGCAGCAGCAGCACTGCACCAAAGGGGTCTACGTGTGCCAGCGGATTCAGCGTCAGCCGTCCGGCAGCTTCGGCGGTGTCATCACCGCATTTCCGTGCCACCCAGCCATGAGCAAACTCATGCAGCGGCAACACCAACAATATGATCACGATTCTTGCCAGAATCTCATAACGGTTCAAGTTCATAAAATTGCTCAGAATTCCCATTGCTCCAGTCCTTTCCAAATGAAAATGTTCTGCCCAGATACCCTATAATGTGTTCTTTTTATTATACATGGTTTTCCGGAAAAATTCAAGCCTATTTTGCCGTTTGACATAAAATTTACAAGATTTCCGCAGGACAGAATGCCGGAAATGTGCCGATTTCTTTTTCGGTTGCTTTTTGAAAATAAGTCTGCATTTGATTTTACAGTCTGTTTTCGCAAATAATTGTATTTTTTGAAAGGTATTTTGATCGTAAAAAAAATATTCAAAAGAATCCAAGGAAAAGGGTTGCTTTTTTTCGGGAAATTTGATAAAATAGATATGTTAGTTTGCAGACTGCCGCAGAAGTCTATTTTCCGGCGGTCGGCATGCAATGTTAGGATAAGGAGGTGCAGTAGAATGGCTAAATGTGAAGTTTGCGGAAAGGGTGTTACCTTCGGTATCAAGGTTTCTCACTCCCACAGACGGTCGAACAGAACATGGAAGCCGAACGTAAAGCGTGTAAAAGCGATTGTGAAGGGAACTCCTTGTCATATGTACGTTTGCTCCAGATGCCTGCGCTCCGGCAAGATCGAGCGTGCGTAAGCTCTGTTTTTGACAGTTGAATATGAAAAGTGACCGAAAGCAAAGGCAATTGCCGCTTGTTTTCGGTTTTTCATTTTTATGCAACAAAAAAGGAGCACTCTCCGGCCAGTTCCACCGGAGGGTGCTCTTTTAGGTTCTGAAAGTCTGTCACTTCGTGCCGTTTGCCAGCTTACGGAGTGCCTTATAGGACGGCTTCAGTTTGTGATACATGTCTTTCACCTGCTTGCCGTCGTGATAATAGCGGGACAGCAGGTTGTTCAGTGTCAGCAGGTCTTCCGAAGCGGTGATGATCGCACAGATCCGGTTCACCGCCTGCTTGTCGTCTGTGTCCAGCAGTTCCCGCACTTCCGACTGTAACTCTTTCGGGAACAGCATTGCCGCACTGCTCTTTGCCTTTTTCGGTGCTGCCGGTACGTTTTCTTCTGTTGAAGTCGTATCCGCAGATGCAGCCGCAGCAGTTTCTTCCAGAGCCTGTACGGCATCTCTCGTGGGAATGCCTTTCATTGCATTCTCAATGGTAGAATAAATCGACAGAGCGTGCACATCCTCTTGCAGGTACCGGTCGTAGAACTGCTGGTTCAGGTCGAAGTCGGTGTCCTTGCTGATGATATACAGACGTTCTTTCGGACGGCTGCCGATCAGATAGCCGATATACATGGAAAGCTGCAGGTCCAGTGCATTTTTCACCGTATTTTTTCTGGTGGACAGTGCCGTCACTTCCATCAGCCGCAGCTTTGCATCACAGGAGATCAGCGCTGGTGCAGTTCAAACGTCAGCCCGCAACGGTTCTGTGTGTAGAAAATCACTACTTCGTCCCGCTTCGTCAGATACTCCAAACCGGTCAGTCCCTCGATATAGACATTTTCATAGTCGATCAGATACGTTGCCATTGCATTTCCTCCTTTCCTTTCAATTTGTTCAGGTGCTACAAGAGCCTGTCCTGCACGCTGCAAAACAGGCACAGGACAGGCTCTAAGGTATACGTATCCTCCAGCTGCAAAGCTTGACCTTCAAGAGATACAAAAAAAGAGAACGCCCGCTTGCGTTCTCATCTCTTGGAGGCGCCATCCAGATTTGAACTGGAGAATCAGGGTGTTGCAGACCCTTGCCTTACCACTTGGCTATAGCGCCATTGGAGCGGATTACGAGGCTCGAACTCGCTACCTCCACCTTGGCAAGGTGGCGCTCTACCAGATGAGCTAAATCCGCACTGGCGATCTGGATGGGATTCGAACCCACGACCTCTGCCGTGACAGGGCAGCGTTCTAACCAACTGAACTACCAGACCAATGGTGGAAACTATAGGGCTCGAACCTATGACCCTCTGCTTGTAAGGCAGATGCTCTCCCAGCTGAGCTAAGCTCCATCATTTTTTCTCAGCGTCGCATCTCTCAGCGACGTATATTATTATACACCATTCCGAGCGATTTGTCAAGGGTTTTTCGAAATTTTTTCGAGGCTTTCAAAATGGAAAAAGTACCGAAACTGCGTTGTTTTTCCTATTTCGCTGAATCGTTTACAAAAAGTTAAT
>ENA-OQDW01000331-OQDW01000331.1-human-gut-metagenome-genome-assembly--contig:-NODE-331-length-20397-cov-1.949334_pt1 | contig 20397 bp, 19 predicted proteins | sample MGYA00242784_ERZ504613 | MGnify/ENA primary metagenome ERZ504613 (study PRJEB26092, sample SAMD00036330) | human gut metagenome | host: Homo sapiens | study: EMG produced TPA metagenomics assembly of...
TTTCTGAATCATTACCGTCTGGAAGTAAGCTGTCATCTGCTAAACACAACCAAAATGTCCATCGCGGAAATCTGTACCGCATGCGGTTTCAATCATCAGAGTTATTATTCCAAAATTTTTCTGCGTACTTACCATTGTACGCCGAGAGATTTCCGGAAACGCGCAGAAGGCCTGCCAACATAACCTGATTTTTTTCTGTACACGTTTTTTTGTTAAAAAAAGGAAGAATTTTGCTAGACATTTTTCCGATCCCTGTTATAATAAAATTACAAAGGTGTTGCGCTAAACCTAACCAAAACACTATATTTTCCATTTATTTTACAAGGAGGATGACATGGTAAAAAAATTTGTCTACGGAACCCCATTTGAAACCGAAGCTGTCGTAAAAGAGATCCCCTCTTCCGAAGGAAACCCGGATTACGGTACCTTCTCCACCGAGAACGGCTTCTCCTTCACTACAAAGCTTGCTGACGAGGACATGGTATTCGGACTTGGCGAAGCCAACCGCGGCATCAACAAACGCGGTTTTCTTTACATCAGTGACTGCGCTGATGATCCAAACCACGTAGAGAGCAAAACCTCTCTGTATGCAGCACACAACTTCATCATCATCTCCGGCAAGACACACGTAGGATTCTTCTTCGATTATCCGGGCACCCTGCGTTTCGATATCGGCTACACAACTTCCGATACAATGACTGTTTCCTGCGAAAACGCAGATCTCTACGTTTACATGATCACCGGTGATTCCGATCTTGATATCGTAAAACAGTTCCGCGGCATCATCGGACGCAGCTACATTGCTCCGAAGTTTGCTTTCGGTTACGGTCAGAGCCGCTGGGGCTACAAAACAGAGGATGATTTCCGCACGGTAGTGAAAAAATACCGCGAAAACCATGTGCCGCTCGATATGGTTTACATGGATATTGACTACATGCAGGATTACAAGGACTTCACCGTAAATGAAGAACGTTTCCCGGATTTCGAGGGATTTGTACAGGATATGAAAAAAGAAAAGATCCATCTCGTTCCGATCATCGATGCCGGTGTGAAAGTCGAAGAGGGTTATGACATTTACGAAGAGGGCTGTGAAAAAGGCTACTTCTGCCGCCGTGAGGATGGCTCCTACTTCGAAGCTACTGTATGGCCGGGCTGGACTCATTTCCCGGATGTCTTAAATGCAGATGCCAGAAAATGGTTTGGTGACAAATACGATGTTCTCGTTTCCAAGGGAATCGATGCCTTCTGGAATGACATGAACGAGCCATCCATCTTCTATTCCCAGGAAGGCCTTGCTGATTTCAAGGAGACTGCAAAGAAATATGTGAAGGTGACCCGGAGGTTCCGCACTACATGGTAGGCGGAAAGCTTCAGGCACTGGCAAACAACCATGAGGACTATAAACGCTTCTATCACAACGTAAACGGCGAACAGGTCCGCCATGACAAGGTACACAATCTGTTTGGCTACAACATGACACGTTCTGCCGGTGAAGCTTTTGAACGAATTTCCCCGGATAAGCGAATCCTGATGTTCTCCCGTTCTTCCTACATCGGCATGCACCGTTACGGTGGAATCTGGACCGGAGACAACTGCTCGTGGTGGTCACACATCCTGCTGAACCTGAAGATGATGCCGTCCCTCAACATGTGCGGTTTCCTCTATACCGGAGCCGACCTCGGCGGATTCGGTACAAATACCACAAGAGACCTGCTGCTCCGCTGGCTGGCACTTGGTGTTTTCACTCCTCTGATGAGAAACCATGCTGCACTCGGAACACGTGAGCAGGAACCTTACCAGTTGAGCATATCGAGGACTTCCGCAACGTCATCGGCGTCCGCTACCGCCTCGTTCCGTATCTGTACAGCGAGTACATGAAGGCTGCTTTAAACGACGATATGTACTTCAAACCGCTTGCCTTCGTTTATCCGGACGACAAACTGGCAAGAAATACAGAAGATCAGTTGATGATCGGTAATGAGATCATGATCGCACCGGTTTACACCCAGAATGCCATCGGCCGTTACGTATATCTGCCGGAAGAAATGATGTTTGTAAAATTCCTCGGCAATGGAAACATGTTCCAGGAGGTTCTTCCAAAAGGTATCCACTATGTAGAAGTTGCCCTGAATGAGGTTCCGCTCTTCATCCGCAAAGGCTGCGCAATCCCGGTTGCTGATTTTGCAGAATCCATACCGGATATCAAAGAGGAAAGCATCCGCATGGTCGGATACGAAGGCGCTTCCTACGAGCGTTATACCGATGACGGAGTTTCCCGTATCTGATACAGAAAACAGTTTTTGAATCATCTCCCCCTTTGCAGGAGCTTCCCGGAGCCATCAGGTTCCGGAAGCTCCTGCAGTTTTTTCACGCAAAAAGGCGGGAACCTCTATGTTCTCCGGGTTCCCGCCTTTTTCTTTTCGCTTTATTCGTGTTTTAGGCAGCCGCACCTCTACGACGCTCCGTAATTTTCATCCATATTGGAGCACGTAATGCTCGCCCGTTCGCCGTACATCAGCGCCAGGCGGCGTTTTATATTGGAGATGCCGACATGGTGACGGCCGTGGTAGATGATAGGCGTGTCGTTTTCGATTGCATCCAGTGCCTCTTTCGAAAATCCGTTTCCGGTGTCGGAAATACAGATGTAGAGGTACTCACCGTCCTCGTACGTCTCGTTTGTGAGATATAGGGAAATCTCACTCTTCCGGTCCAGGGATACACCGTGTACTACGGAGTTTTCCACCAGTGTCTGCAGCAGAAGAGACGGAACCTTCCATTCTCCGATATCACCATCCGTCGTTGCTTCAAAGGAAAAGGCTTCTTCTCCGTACCGCAGCTTCTGGATGCGGATATATGCCTCAATGTGTTCCAGCTCTTCCTCCACATCGCGCTGCTTCTTGGAATCCTGGAAAATGTAGCGCATATAGTCGGACAGCACCGTTGTGATCTCAACGATCTCGCCTTCGTTATTCTTATCCGCAATGCCATGGATCAGCTCAGGCAGTTCAGAAAGAAGTGTGGCTTGATCTGTTCCTGCGTATATTCCAGCTCGGCTTTCTGTTCTGCAAGCTCTTTTTCATAGATCGCAATTTTCAATCCCTGTATTTTCCGCAGCAGTTCCTTGAATTTGCCGCTCACAGACTCCAGCTCTAACAGATTGTTGCTTCCATCATCATTCAGACTCTGCTCTTTTTCCAGCTCCTCCAGTTTTTGTCCGAATTTTTCCAGCGGTTCCAGAATCCGGTGGTAATATGCTGTAATTTCCAATGCGCAGACAATCAGAAGAACCGCGATCAGGACGACGAATGCAATCTGCATAATCAGTACATTCTCAAGAATACCGCCTCCCGGCAGAACCATAAGATTGATTTTTCCGACCGTGCCAAGCTGGTAGGAATAGACCGTCGCATTTTTCTTCTTCTTTCCCGCTTTGGAAAAATCGATAATCTCATTTTTATATTTTTCCGACGTATCTGCCTGCGTCATGACACGGCTCTGGCATCCACCATAAACGGAATGACATCATACTCCTCTGTTTTGGCGCGGATGGTTCGGAAAATCAGGTTCAGATTGATGACACAGCCGATAACTTTTTTGTTTTTCGCGTACCAGCCTACAATATAGTCGTCGTCGCCAAACGTAATCACAGTCCATTGTGTGCTGATCGAATCCTTTGATGTCATAATCTGCAGATATGACATCAGCATCTGATTCAGCGTTGTCATTCCCTTACTCTCGGTAAACATAGTTCCACTGTCCGTAATCAGAACATTGGCTTTCTGACCGTAGACGAAGAAGGTCTGTACCTCATGGTAACGGATTTTCAGCACACGGTTTCGCTCCCGCAGCGTCTGCTCCATTTCATAATACTGAGCATCTGTCGATGTTATCTGATCCGGGATTTCTTTGATGTTGCTGTCAGAATCCAGCAGATAGATCAGTTCACTGTTGATCTGCGACATATCACGGTTGATCTGATCGACATAGAGCTTTGCCGTATCGGCAATATATTTATCTGCCAGCTTGCGGTTTTCCCAAACGCCCCAGAGCAGGCAGACAACAAGCCCCATCAGGACCAGAAAAACCGGAGTTCCAAGCCGCAGGGACGTATCCTTCAAACTGCGTATTCGAACGCTGCGCAGCATCCTTCGTTTTCCTTTCTGCCAGAGATTCATAAGCGCATCCACCCCTCCTTTTTTCTGTCTGCAGAGCGACTGCCGGACGCCGCACCTTACCGCGCAGCTCCGGCAGTCATTTTACACTCACAGAATATATTTGCAGCTATGTTCTTTGTAACACAGCCCATTATATCACATTTTTTCGCTTTGTGCATGCAAAGTCCGTGTTTCACATGGTGAGAACAGGATTCTTTGTTGCCGTTCGCCTGCTACCGGTGAGCGGTAACATTCTCTTATTCAGAGAAAATGTTCAGCAGCTTTTCTGCATCCGCTCCTTCTTTTACGAATACCGGAATAGTATCCAGCGGTGCAGCAACCGTTACGTTCTGTCCTCCCTCATACTTTTCTCCGGTCCATGCGTTAAACCATGCTGTTCCATCCGGGAGATAAACCTCGCGCTCCGTTACGTGATCCTCCATCACAGGTGCAACATAGAGATCCGGTCCGAACAGATAAGCATCCTCCACATTCCAGCTTTCCTGATCTGTCGGGAAATCATAGAAAACAGGCCGCATCATCGGAGTTCCGTCCTCATGTGCTTTCTTCATCTGTGTCCGGATATAATCTCTCAGGCGCTCACGCAGGAAAATATATTTCTTTGAAATTTCATATGCCTTATCGCCAAAACTCCAGATCTCATTATCGCTGCCGGAGCCGATCTGCTCTGCACCGTAGCCCTCCTGTGGATTGCGGTTTCCATGCAGACGCATGACAGGACAGAAGCATCCGTACTCAAACCAGCGGATGTACAGACGATGGAAATCCGGGTCTCGGTTCTGGCGCCGTGGAAACCGCCAATATCGGTGGTCCACCACGGAATACCGGCAATCGCCATGTTAAGCCCTGCCTGTACCTGGCGCCGGAAGCACTCGAAGGTACTTACAATATCGCCTGACCATACGAGCGCACCATATTTCGCGCTGCCTGCCCAGCAGAACGGATCAGGCTGATTGGCATAGTATCGCCTTCTGCCGTCATGCCATCATAGAACGCTTTCAGATAATATTTCGGATAAATATTTCCGACCTCCTGTACGCTTCCGAGCTGATAGCGGTAGTTCTTGAAATCGTAAACGCTGTATTCCGGCTCTGCCACATCCAGCCAGAAGAGTTTTGCACCCTGATCGTAATAATTTTTCTTTGATTTTTTCCCAGATCATACGTTCTTGCATCCGGGTTGGTTGCATCGAAGAAGACTTCATTTCCACCGCAGAGCATCGTCAGCGGTACACCGTGCTCCGTGCGAACCAGATAGCCCTTCTCTTTCATCTCCTCAAAGTTTTCGGAATAAATATCGACGGTCGGCCATACCGATACAACAACCTGAATTCCCATCTCCTTTAATTCGCGGCACATACCCGGCACATCCGGCCAGTATTTCGGATCAAATTTGAACTCGCCCTGCTTCGTCCAGTGGAAGAAATCGACGACAATCACATCAAGCGGTACACCGAGTTCTTTGTATTTTCTTGCTACAGACAGAAGCTGTTCCTGGTTCCAGTAGCGGAGCTTACACTGCCAGAAGCCCATGCCGTATTCCGGCATCATCGGAGGTTTTCCGGTCAGCGTCATATAATTCTCCTCGATCTCGGCAGGGGTGTCACCTGCAATCACAAGGTAATCAATTTCTTTCCCGGATTCCGTTACCCATTCCGTTCCATTGTTTGCAAACATCACCTGTCCGACGCCCGGATTGTTCCATAAGAAGCCGTAGCCGGATACTGGAAAGATAGAACGGAACACTGACCTGTGAGTTTCTCTGTGCCAGCTCCAGCATACAGCCCTTCAGATCCAGCTCATGCTGCTGATACTGTCCCATTCCGAAGATTTTCTCACCTTTTCTTGCTACAAACCGCGCTACAATACGGAAATTATCCCCGACGCCGTTGCTGTACTCGCGTCCCATGATGTTGAGCGGCATGCTTTCCTCATCGCGCAGACGGCGGAAATGCTCCTTTAACAGAACTCTTCCATCCTCATGATAGAACGTAATGACGCTGCCGGAATTGATCACTGCATGAAGCTTTCCATTTGTGATTTTTCCGTAGGAAGTATCCGTTCCCTCATACATATTGGCAAAGGCTCCGCCTTTTGCTGATGGATCCTCAAAGATTTCAACCTCTCCCGCATGCGCGTCCTTTGCTTCCAGCGCCCAGTCACGGCCGGTAAAGCTTCGATTTTTTGTCGCGCGTACACGCAGTGCATCTTTCCCCCACGCTTCGATGCAGACGGTCTCGCCATCGTAGGAATAAATTAACTTACCCTCTTTTTCCAAAAACATGTAAAAATCCTCCTTTTGTCAAAAACGGCAGGTCATTTCTGGCCTGCCGTTTCTCCTGCTGTTTTGCACCTCAGACATTGATCCGCCGGATCAACGCCTGCTTCTTACAGGTAATGTTATTTTCTGTTTATTTTGCCAGATTTTCTTTGTATGCATTGTAAGCATCTGTCTGAATCTGGAGGAACTCGTCAATACCCATAGCTTTCAGCTGATCGATGTAGGAATCCCATTCATCATCGATGCCGCCGTCTACTACCCAGTGTGCATACTGTGCTTCTACATATTTATAGATATCGGTTCCGATTGCCGTGATTCTGGAAAGGTCTTCGTCGGTATACTGAACCATCGGGAATCCGCAGTTTTTCTCAGTATCAACATATTTCTCGTTGATTGCATCGTCTGCCAGTTTGATACCATCACCCTGATCTTCCGGAAGAGAAACTTTGTCATAGAAATCCCCGTTCATGTATTTTGGTCCGAAGTCACGTAAGGAGTTGGACCATGCGGAAGTATCCAGAGAAGATCCATCGCTTGGCACATCTACATTGTAGGTTCCGTCGCCATTGTCTGTGATCTGGCTTCCGATCGTACCATAGAAGGTCTGTAACGATGCAAGATCGGTGTAAAATTCATCCGCCCATTTCAGCAGGGTGTCAGGATCTTTACAGTCTTTGGAGATCATGAGCTCACGGTCGGAGATATCAAGGTAATTGGTTGCTGCTTCTACGTAGTGGTTTCCATCGTAGCCTTCTACTGCCTCAAGGGTCTTAAACTGATTTACGTTCGGGCCAACCTCAGCATCTGCAGTCCATCCAAAGATAAGACCTACCTGAGAACCTCCATCTGCCTGCTGTTTTGCTGTCTTCATGGAGCCATCCTGTGTGAAGTACTCAGGGTCAACAACGCCCTCTTCCCATAACTGACGCATCCATTTTACTGCTTCTTTGTAATTTTCTTCCATCGGCATGAAGACCGGTTTTCCTTCGCCATTCAGTCCCATGTAGTTTCCGTCACGGCTTACCATGGTTCCGAACGGGGAAAGAATGTGGCGCAGATCACCGCTTAACAGTCCGCTGCCTGCTGAATTTGTGATACCGATTTCGTTGGTAGGATCCCCGTCACCATCAGCATCTTCTGTTGCAAATTTAACAAGAACCTCTTCCAGCTCTTTATAGGTCTTCGGTGTTTCCAGTCCTAAGTTATCCAGCCATTCCTGGTTGATGCACATAACATCGCCGCAAACCTTCGGACGAAGCGGAAGCTTCTTCGGTAAGCTGTAGATTCTTCCGTCACGGCTGGTGCAGACTGCTTTCAGTTCCGGATCAGCCTCAAAGGCTGCTTTCAGGTTCGGCATATCTTTTTCGATCAGATCTGTCAGATCCAGGAATGCCGATTTGTTCTGTGCCATATCTGCCTGTGTTAAGCAGATGGAGCCAAGAAATGCATCCGGGAGGTCTCCGGAAGCCAGCAGCAGAGATTTCTGCTCGGACCAGTCACTGTTGTAATAAACCTGCCAGTCGATGTTGATATTCATCTTGTCCTCGATTTCTTTCATGACGCCTTCATGCAGGAAATCGGTCGGCCAGGTATCGGTCCATCTTACCGTTGCAATTTTGTAGGTTGGGCGGTCACTGGTATCTGCTGTATCGCCGGCAGAAGATTCTGTCTTGGCAGAACTTGCTGCAGTGCTTCCACTCGTACTTTCCGCTCCTCCATTACTTCCACATCCTGCAAGCAGTCCGGCTGCCATTGCGGCCGAAAGAGCAACGCTCCAGGCCATTTCGTTTTCTTTCTCATCATCATCTCTCCTTTATGATTTTTTTATTTGCAATACTTCTCTCCTGTCCGCAGGATCAGCCTTTCAGGGATCCGAGCATAACGCCCTGATTGAAGTATTTCTGCACTAACGGGTACATACACATGATCGGCGCGGAGGAAACCACGATGATCGCGTATTTGATAAGATCGGCCATCTGCTTTGCCTCAACGGCTGCAGCGCCGGTACTCATGGCACTCATGGTCTGATTGCCGACCAGAATGCTTCGAAGGACAATCTGCAGCGGCTGCAGACTTTCGCTTCGGATATAAATCAATGCATTAAAGTAGGAGTTCCACTGTCCTACTGCTGCCCACAGGGCAATAACAGCGATAACGGCTTTGGAAAGCGGAAGCACAATCTTGAAGAAGAATCCAAGGTATCCACATCCATCCAGCTGCGCCGCCTCCCAGAGATCCTCCGGGATACTGTTGTTGAAGAACGTTCGTCCTACGATGATGTAATACGTTACAACGGAGAACGGAACAACCATAACCCAGAAGGTATCCAGCAGATGAAATCTCTGTACTGCCAGGTAGGTCGGGATCAGACCGCCGGTGAAGAACATCGGGATCAGATAAAATGCTGTAAAAAATCTTTTTCCATACAAATGCTTTCTGGAAAGCGCGTAGGAAGCCGGAATATTGACAACGAGTGTCACAAGCGTTCCCATAATTACGTAAGCAATCGTATTGCGGTAGCCGGTCCACAGCTTTGCGTAGCTCGCCAGCTGTTTGTAGCCTTTGAAGTTAACTCCTTTTGGAAGGAACATAATCTGTCCGTTGGATACGGCTGCCGGATCACTGAACGATGCAATGACGATGAAGTACATCGGATACAGGGTAATGATGATCAGAAGCACGCCGATCGTATACAGGATGATATCGAAAATCCAGTCTTCTCTGGATTTCTTTACTTTGTTTGTTGATACTGCTTTTGCTTTACTCATATTTTTGCTCTCCATTCCTATGTAGGCTCAAAATTCTGTCAGATCAGTGAGGTATCACTCATTTTACTGGAAAGGAAGTTGACTGCCAGAAGAAGAACCAGGTTGATAATGTTGTTAAACAGGCCAATTGCAGCGGAAAGGCTGTACTGGCTGCTCACAAGACCCATCTTATACACATAGGTGGAAATGATCTCACTTGAGGTACTGTTCAGTGTATTCTGCAGCAGGTAAACCTTCTCAAATCCAACGCTCATGACGCTTCCCATTCTCATGATAAACATGATGGTTGCCGTCGGCAGCAGAGCCGGAACATCGATGTGGATCATTTTGTGCCATTTGTTGGCACCGTCCATCGTTGCCGCTTCATACAGGGTCGGGTCTACAGAGGAAAGTGTTGCGATATAGAGGATACTGTCCCATCCTACATGCTGCCATGCCTCAGACCATACATAAATGTGTGGGAATGCTTTTGCACTTCCCATCAGATTCGGGAGCTTGAATCCAAGCAGTCCGACCAGCTTTGCGATAATACCTGTACTCGGGGAGAGGAACAGGATCAGCATTCCGGCCATAACAACGGTAGAGATGAAATGCGGCAGGTAAGTCGATACCTGGAAGAATTTTTTAAATTTCTGTGCCTTCATCTGGTTAACCAACAGTCCCATGATAACAGGGAGCGGGAATGTTACCGCGATGGTATAAAGACTGATGATGATTGTGTTTTTGATGGTCAGACCGAACTGATAGGAGTTAAAGTACTGTTTGAAGTATTTCAGTCCAGCCCAGCTGCTTCCCATAATTCCATCCGCAGGTGTAAAGTTTTTAAATGCAATCACAATTCCGTACATTGGATAGTACGTAAACAGTGCAAAAATGATGATGGAAGGAAGCATCAGTAAGTATAATGGCCTGCTTCTTCTCACTCCCTCTACAAATCCTATGGAGCTTTTCTTTTTGGTTTTACTATGGTTGGCGCTCACATATCATCCCTTCTTTCCTTTAGATTTTTTGTAACGATTCAGATCTCCATCGCAATTTTTCTTCCATTTCGCATGGCTCTGAAACAGTTACCATTTTTCTTTTTCATGCTCTCGTTTCAACCGATGAACATATTATACAAAAAAGAGGGGCGTTTTTCTATCATTTTCCGGCAGTCTGTATATTAAAAAAGAGATGTCTTTTCACATCTCTTTTTTAAGCAGAACGTTTTTTTGTTATTGACATCGTTTTTTTGTTATTTTTGTCTGCTCCGGTACTCATTTGGTGTACATCCGACCAGCTCCCGGAACGTTTTACTGAAATAAGAAAAATTTCCATAGCCGACTTCCATCGCAATTTTGCTAATCGGAAGCGATGAACTGCGCAAATACTCCTTTGCCCGCTCAATGCGCCGCTCAGCAATATAATTCGGAAGCGACATTCCCGTTGTTTTCATAAAAATTTTGGAAACGTAGTCCTCTGAGAGGAACACTTTTCCTGCAAGCACGGATCTTGAAAGATCCTCGTTCAGATTCTGTTCGATATAGTCTTTTAGCTGCTCCACCACATTGTCACTGCGGGATTCGTTCTTTTTCTGACCTTCCAGCACATCAAACAGATAATCGATGAACGCATGGGCACCTACCACAGAGAGAACCGCCTCTCTCCGTTTCGTTTCATACTCTTCACTGTCAAAAATCTGTCCGAAAACGATATTGCTCTCTTTTAAATAAACATATATATTCTGTATCATTTCTTCAAAAAAACGACTTGTGAAATCTTTTCGCAGACCGCCGCTTTTCTCACGCTTTTTCAGATATTCCTGCAGCTTTTCCCGCACAGCCGCAAGGGAATCGGATCGCTCCATCTCAGCCAGATACGTTTTCCACGGCACTTCCTGATAATCACGCTCTACAAAGGACCAGCGTGTCTCATACAGAATCCCTGTTTCATCCGGCACTACATACTTTTCCATCTCTTCGAGCTGATCGCGGCTCTTTGAAATCTCATCCAGTACCGCCGGTTTTCCCATGTACATGCAGAATCTTGCCGGAAACGCACCCGCCAGACAGGTCCGCAGTTCTGCCAGTTCCTCCTGCGTTCCCATCGCACTTCCGTGATTTCGCAACACAACTGCCCATTCCAGATCGCTGACATGTACCACGGTTTCCAGTTTCATTTCTGTTGTTTCCACATATTCCGTCAGAACATTTGTAATCACAAAATTATATAAGCTGATCTCCTTTTTATAATGTTCCTTATCCGGAATTTCCAGTACCCGCAGCAGAATCAGACGGAAGGTCTCATCCGGAGTACAATATCCGCTCTTTTTTGCCCTTTCAATCCAATACTCCTCCTGCAGACACTGAACCAGAAGATCCTCCCAGAATTGCTTTTCATTCTCTCCTTTTTTCTCCTGTTTCTTCTGTTTTTGATGTTTTTCCTGCACAATCCCGACAATTCTGCGCAGCGCTGTTTCCAGATCCACATTGGAAATCGGTTTTAACAGATATTCCCTTGATGACAGCTTCAGCGCCATCTGTGCATACGCGAAATTTGCATAGCTGCTCAGGAAGGTACATTCGATATCCAGCTTTTTGTACCGGATCCATTCCAGAAGCTCCAGCCCGTTGCCCTGTGGCATATCAATGTCACACAGCAGCATTTCAATCGGATACTCTTCCAGCAGCTTTTGCGCCTGGCGGATGTTGTTTGCCGTAAATACCATATCAATTCCAATTCCGCTCCAGTTGACGGTTTCTTCCAGCTTTTCCACCAGAAGCTTATCATCATCTACAATCAGAATACTCAGTCCCATCGGTAGCCCCCAATATATTTTTTCTGTTTTTCTTCTTTTTCCTATAGAAACAGGCCAGCTGACAGACTCTTATTTTTCTGTCAGCTGGCCTGTTTAAAAACCATTATAACCTGTTTATTCTTTTCCGTCAAAGCAATAGGTACACATTTTGCATTTCGGCAGTCCGATCGACTCTACCAGATCGTCCAGGCGGTGATACCTGAGACTGGTGAAATTCTGACGGCGGCAGATTTCCTGGCACATGGACTCGTAGCGGTCGCTGGTCGGATCTGCATACTCTTCCAGTACTTTCTCTGCGTTTTCTCCCTCTTTTTCCAGAATAATCCGTCTGGTGATCAGATCCAGCTCGGATTTGGAGCGGGAGAAATTCAGGAATTTGCAGCCATACAACAGCGGCGGGCACGCCGGGCGGACATGAACTTCTTTTGCACCGCTCTGATATAAAAATTCCGTTGTCTCACGGAGCTGTGTGCCACGCACGATGGAATCGTCGATCAGCAGCAGTTTTTCTGATCGATCAGTGCCTGCACCGGGATCAGCTTCATTCGGGCAATCAGATTTCTCTGTTCCTGGTTGGTCGGCATAAAGGAGCGTGGCCAGGTCGGGGTATATTTGATGAATGGTCTTGCAAACGGAACTTTGGACTCATTCGCATAGCCGATTGCATGGGCAATTCCGGAATCCGGCACGCCTGCAATGAGATCCGGGTGGACATTGCTTCCCGCATCACGTTTGGCAAGCATGGCACCGCAGTGATACCGCATCTCCTCTACATTGATCCCCTCATAGGACGCAGTCGGGTAACCATAGTAAACCCACAGGAAGGAACAGATCTTCATCTCCTCCTGCGGCGGCACGAGCATCTCGACGCTCTCCGGCGTAATAAAGTCAATCTCACCCGGTCCGAGTTCATGGTAATCCGTGTAACCCAGGTTCAGATATGCAAAATTTTCAAAGGATGCGCAGTACGCTCCTCTTTCTTTCCAATAACAAGCGGGTGCGGCCTTTTTTATCGCGCGCAGCGTAGATGCCGTCTTTTGTCAGCAGCAACAGCGTCATGGAACCGTCAACAACATCCTGCAGATGGCGGATGCCTCCGGAATCGTCTTTTCACTGCAGATCAGAGATGCCGCAAGCTCGGTTGCATTGATCTGACCGGTGCTCATCTCCTGGAAATGGGTGCGACCGTTGCCGTAAACCTCTTTTAAAAGCCGATCCATGTTGTTGATTTTTCCAACCGTGGTAATCGCAAAGCTTCCAAGGTGTGACTGGATCAAAAGCGGCTGCGGTTCATAGTCGGAAATGCAGCCAATGCCGAGGTTTCCCTCCATTTCTTCCACATCACGCTCAAATTTTGTACGGAACGGTGAATTTTCAATGTTGTGGATAGCACGTGAAAAGCCATTTGCTCCGTATGTCGCCATACCGCCTCTTCTTGTTCCGAGATGTGAGTGATAGTCTACTCCATAAAACAGTTCCAGTGTACAGTCTTTTCTTGATGCAACTCCAAAAAAGCCTCCCATTTCTTGTCTACCTCTCTTTGTGTATTTTTTCTCCCTTGTGTTCTCTTAAATATGAATGCCCCGGCAAACCGGGATGCCTGCTTACGGTTCACCGATGCCGGAACCGCAACCAGTCTTCTTTTAGTGTACCACGATCTTCTCCGTACTGTAAAGTATAACTAATAAATTTGATATAAAAAATAATCTACATTAATAAATAAATTTACAGCTTTTTCCACAAAGATTTTATCGTAAAATCAAAAAAAGAAAGTATTGATTCTTTTTATCGGTTATGATACTTTAAAACTGCTTATGAATGTTGGTTTTGCGTTAAACGCAATAAAACGATTCATTCTTATTTTATCTTTTCTTAAGAGGAGGTTTTTACCATGGTTTCACTTTTGTTACCTGTCATTTATCTGGCATTCATCAGTCTCGGACTGCCGGATTCTCTGCTCGGCTCAGCGTGGCCGGTCATGTATCCGGAGCTTGGAACTTCTGTTTCTTCTGCCGGCATCATTTCTATGATTATTGCCGCCGGAACAATCGTATCCAGTTTGAACAGCGACCGTCTGAATACCCGCTTCGGCACCGGAAAAATCACGGCAGTAAGCGTTCTCACAACAGCAGTGGCGCTGTTTGGATTCTCCGTCAGCCACTCTTTTCTCGCCCTCTGCCTCTGGGGTATCCCATATGGCCTTGGCGCCGGAAGCGTGGACGCGGCTCTGAACAACTACGTTGCACTGCACTATAAAGCCCGCCATATGAGCTGGCTGCACTGCATGTGGGGCGTCGGATGCAGCACCGGTCCGGTCGTCATGGGATATGCCATCAATCATTCCACCTGGAACAACGGCTACCGTACCATCGCCCTGTTCCAGATTGTGCTGACTCTGATTTTATTTTTCAGTCTTCCGCTCTGGCAGAAGCCATCTGCTGATGCTTCTGCAGATGAGAACTCCGTTCCGGAGCAGAGAAGTTTTTCCCGCCTGATCCGCGTTCCCGGTGTCAAAGAGGTTCTGACCTGCTTTTTCTGCTACTGCGCAGTAGAATCTACTGCCGGCATGTGGGCTGCAAGCTACTGTACTCTGTTCCGCGGCATCGATGCAAAGCGTGCGGCAAGCTGGGCAAGCCTGTTCTACGTTGGCATCACGATCGGACGGTTCTTCTGCGGTTTCATCACAATGAAATTAAATGACCAGAAAATGATCCGGCTCGGACAGGCTGTGATCGCAGTCGGCACGATTCTGATGCTGCTGCCGCTTGGCGATTCCCTTCTGTTTATCGGCCTGATCCTGATCGGACTTGGCTGTGCGCCGATTTATCCTTCCATCATTCACGAGACACCGGCAAACTTCGGTGCTGACTTAAGCCAGGGAATCATCGGCATCCAGATGGCCTTTGCTTACGTCGGAACCTGCCTGATGCCGCCGGTTTTCGGCGTTCTCGGCCAGCATATTTCCTTCGGACTGTATCCGGTATTCCTGATGGCCATTTTGATTCTGATGGTTGTAATGGCAGAGCGGATGCACCGCGTAACGGCGGAAAAGAGAAATTCTTATAAAGCCAACTATTAATCCAATTATTCTGCAGCAGAATGGTCCCCTTGGATCAAACTCTGATATACTGCGTACAAAAAGTACATCTGATCAGGTTACTCCCTGATCAGATGTACTTTTTGTAAATTTCGGAAATTTTTTCAAGCACGCTCCGCTTCAAACTCTTTCACCACATCCTCCAGCAGGTTTCTGATCTGCAGGTGCTGCAGACATACTTTCTCACATTTTCCGCATTTCACGCAGTCTGATGCCTTTCTGCCCGGTGCAGTATATACAAGATTGTGATAAGAAATACTGATACATCACGCCAATTTTCCTGTTTCATTCCTCAATCATGCCAAAGACATCTTCAATCTCGCCCATATACAGATAATGGAGATCGCCATCTTTATATAAAGTATCGCGCGTAAATTCCGGCAGATCTTCTTTCTCCATTCTGACCGCATAGATTTTTTTGCAGACAAAGGTCAGCTCTGCCTCTTCAAATCCAACCGCATTTCCCAGCATCTTCGGTGTCAGACTGGTCAGACTGATCTTATCCGGCACATCATTTCCCGATTTTGATCCCAGGATTCCAAGATCCTTCCGATATTTCTCCGGAAAAAAGCAGACCGTAAACTCGTCTTCCTTCTGCAGAATCTGATGCGTCCGGCGGCTTTCCCGGATAAATACGGTAATGATCTGCTTTCCTTTCTTTGGCGGTCCCCAGATCGTCCCCATCGTACCCCATCCGATCGTCATCGTATTATACTCCCTTGGCGTACCCGCAGTACACAAACCCCAGCGGTCATCAAAAATAGAAAACACATCATACTTTGCGGTTTTAAAATTCTCCATCGTAATGTTCATACTACATTCCCCTTTCGCTGATTTGCTTTGTTATCCTTAGCATACCGTCCGGTAGTAACTACCGGGCAAGAACTTTTTTTTTCGAAGCCTTGAATTTTTATAAAAACAGGGAATTTTTTTATTTTAGAAATAAGAATTGTATGTTATACTAATGAACGTTGCCACTCCCAGACAGGCAGAGAAGGGAGGGTTGACAGTGCAAGAACTATTCATTTCATTTTTTCTTTCCGTTATGGCAAGTATAGTAGCCTACTATATCTGCAAATGGCTGGACGGTAAGAAATAACTGGCAGCCAGCCTAAGGTTTAAGTCGCCTTGCCCAAAAGGCACAGAAAGCCCCACGAGTTGCAGCTCGTGGGGCTTTTGTTGACTTTGCAAGCCATTCATTTCATTGCCTATCGGCATTATAGCATATGAAAATTTAAAATGCAATATTCTTAAGTTTTAAAAATAAGATTTCTTTTTCATCTATTTTTCCACAACGCAAAACCGGAATGCTTACACATTTCGGTTTCCAGTAGAGCGCGAGACGGGATTCGAACCCGCGACCCCAACCTTGGCAAGGTTGTACTCCACCCCTGAGCCACTCGCGCATTTATTAATTTTTATCTTGCTAAGTGCTCGCTGCACCTTACAAATGATACTATACAGGAACTCCCCTCATTTGTCAATACCTTATTTTCAATTTTTTCAAAAAAAATCAAAAGTATCTACGATTCCCTCAATTTTCGCTCTCCATCAGACACCCGCACAGCTGTCTTCCCCCCACAAATTCACACCGAACCACCCTCCTGACGAATCCAGACTCCTTTCCATCCGTCCTCCCAACCTCACATACTCACGCCGATCCGCCTCCTAGCGATCCAGACCTCTATCCACCCCACATGCTCACGCCGATCCGCCTCCTGGCGGATCCAGACGCTTTACCCCCGTCCCCACCGTCAGACCTCGTGCGGCTTCGTACCTGCGGTGCAGCGGGCACGAAGCCGCACGAAGTCGTCCGCGGTCGTCCGTATTCACCTCTACGCCTTCAGAATCGCGCTCAGCACATACTGATTATTTGAGAAGTTTTTCTGCGAAATATCCCCGAGTCTGATCAGGTCAACATCCAGCCACAGCTCCTCTGCTGCCACCATCATATTTGCAAACATAATCCCGAAATTCACCTCATCCCACTTCCGAAGCTTCTCCACACTGTGCTTCTTCGAGAAATATGAATCCTGTTATCATACACCACAAATCTCCACGGCTGGCTGTTCATACTGGATGGCGACAGTCTCGCCGCTTCCAGCATCTGCGTCATCCACTGCCGCGGCACCTCTTTGAACACACAAAGATCCTCCAGCGGCAGTCTCTTTGCTTCACTTTGCCGTCTCGTATGCGAACCATGACTCTTACCAAAAGCGACGATCCCCACCAGCCGCTTTCCGTTCTTCTCAAGCTCCGCCTTTTTCACACGATTACTTCCGATAAAGCAGGTTCCCAGTCCGATACTGCACAGATACAGCACCATCTGTTCCATAATATAACCCACGTTCATCAGATATCGTTCTGACTCCTCCGAATAAAAAGCCATATAATACGGCGCCTTCACACTGAACATACTGAGCATTCTCTCCTGCCTTTCTGTTGTCCAGAATCGCCATATCCACACCGATGCCCGAAAACAGTGCCGGCATCTCCTTATAATGCTCCCAAATCTTATCCAAAGTCTGCGGCGGAAGCGTATCAAAACAATAATTCCTTACTGATTTTCTAACAAAAATAGCCTCATATAAATTCATACTCTCACCCTTACTTCATCTGCTATCCGTCTGTTTTTGTTACAGTTCACTGCTGAATGAACAGTAATATTTCTTTCATAGCCGGCCGCGGCCCGCTCCCCATTTTTACAGGAGCAAAGCCGCATTCCGAAAAATTTACGTTTAATCTTCCGCATTCGACAGAAATACGGAAATTCTCCCTCTTAATCGCAAATATTTTTCAATTTCCAGCTCATCCATTTTTACTCTGTAATAATATTGTAACATATCCAAAAACTTTTTCAAGGGAAAAACGCGCCAAATTTTGTATATTTTTCACACATATTTCCCATCAAATTTATGCAACTTTAAAACCTGTGCTTACGCTTCCGCGGTCAGCTTCTCCAGCTCCTCCACATAAGAAGCAAACACATCCAGCGCCTCTTCCACCGGCTCCGGCTTCGTCATATCGACGCCGCAGATCTTCAAAAGGTCAATCGGATCCATCGAGCAGCCGCCGCTTAAGAACTGTTTGTACTTCTCCACGATACCCGGCTCCCCTGCCAGGATCTTGCTGCTGATCGCAATCGCCGCCGAAAATCCCGTTGCATACTGATATACATAGAACGGTGTATAAAAATGCGGAATTCTCGCCCATTCCAGCGCGATCTGCGGATCCGAAATCATATCCGGTCCGAAATACTCCTTGTTGATCGACAGATACAGCTCCGAAATACCGTCCGCCGTCAGCGTGCCTTCCTCTGCCATCTTCTCATGAATCCGCTTCTCAAACTCCGCAAACATCGTCTGGCGGAACACCGTTCCCTTAAACTGATCCAGGAAATAATTCAGCAGGAAAATCTTCTCCTCTTTTTCTTTCGCATGCTTCAGCAGATAGCGGATCAGCAGTGCCTCGTTGCAGGTTGATGCCACCTCAGCGACAAAGAGGCGGTACTCCGCATACGTAAACGGCTGCGTATGGTTCGAATACCAGGAATGCAGCGAATGGCCCATCTCATGCGCCAGTGTGAAGACCGAATCGATATTTCCGTTAAAGCTCATCAGCACATACGGATGGGAATCGTAAGAACCCCAGGAGTAAGCACCGCTCTTTTTTCCTTCGTTCTCATAAACATCCACCCAGCGCTCCGAAAAGCCCTTGTCCAGCAGTGCCACATAATCATCCCCGAGCACGGCAAGCGCTTTCTTCACGATCTCGATCGCCTGCTCATACGTATATTTCTGCTCGTACTCTTTCGTCAGAGAAACGTAAACATCATACATATGAAGTTCATCCACACCGAGCAGCTTTTTACGCAGTGCCACGTAGCGGTACATCGCCGGCATTTTTGCATGAATCGCCTCGAGCAGCTTGTCGTAAACCAAAACCGGGATATTTCCGCCATCCAGCGATGCAGCCAGTGCAGATGGATATTTTCTTACATCTGCAAAGAATGCGGCCTGTTTCAGATTGGCACCGAACGTTGCGGCGAGCATGTTTTTGTGTTTTTCATACTCCGCATAATACTTCTCAAACGCTTCTTTTCTGACCCGGCGGTCCTTCGACTGTAAAAATCCGACGAAGGTGCCGTGGCTCAGTGGAACCTGATTTTCCTCTTCATCCGTGACCGGCTGGAATCTGAGGTCTGCGTTCGAAAATGCCGAGAAAATCTGATCCGGCTGGATGCCATCTCTCCGGCTTTTGCAAGAACCGCCTCCATCTCCGGCGAGAGAATGTGCTCTTTCTTGCGGAAGTTTTCTTTAATATGCGATCGTACAGACGGAGCGGCTCATATGCTTTTTCAAATTCTGTAACCGTCTCCTCGTCAAGCTCCAGGATCTCCGGCTCTACGAAAGAAGAGGCATCCGCAAGAACAGCCATCATGCTGTCCATCTTTCCGGCATAGCCCTGATACTTCTGATTTCCCATATCCTGGTGATATTTCTGGCTTGCATAGACATACAGGCTGGAAAAGACGCGGCTGATGTCATCAAGACCGGAAAGAACGTCATACAGCGCTTCTGCACTCTCTTTCATTGTTCCCTGTTTTGCGCGGAACGCTTCTATTTTCTTCGCAAGCTCCTGCTCTGTTTTCTCAAATTCTTCATCACTACCAAACAAACTCGAAAGATCCCAGCAGTACGCCGGATCCATCTCTTCTCTTTTTTTCAGTTTAATTTCTGCCATATTTCTCCCTTCATCCATCTTTTTAGACGGAACTATTTCTGCGGTTTTTCTTCTAATACTAATGTGCCGCACTTACGCTTAGTTTACCACAATTTAACCTCTAAATCTAAAATTTTTTCTTAATTTTCTTGACAAATCCATAAACCGATTGTATGATTGTACTATCAAATTAATACAGTAGTACAAAAGGAGTGAATGCCATATGCCATGGAATCTTGATTCCTCGCGGCCGATCTATCTGCAGATCATCGAGCGGGTACAGATGGACATCATCACCGGGCGCTATCAGCCGGGCGATAAGCTTCCGTCCGTCCGCGATCTCGCGCAGGAGGCCGCCGTCAACCCGAACACAATGCAGAAAGCGCTTTCCGAACTGGAACGCAGCGGACTGATCTATTCCCAGCGGACCAGCGGACGCTTTATTACCGAAGATAAGGAGTTGATTCATCAGATGAAAAAAGAACTTGCCGCCGCAGAAGTATCTGCTTTTGTTGCCCACATGAAACAGCTCGGCATAACCCCCGGAGGAAATCCGGC
>ENA-OQDW01000332-OQDW01000332.1-human-gut-metagenome-genome-assembly--contig:-NODE-332-length-20389-cov-3.143322_pt1 | contig 20389 bp, 15 predicted proteins | sample MGYA00242784_ERZ504613 | MGnify/ENA primary metagenome ERZ504613 (study PRJEB26092, sample SAMD00036330) | human gut metagenome | host: Homo sapiens | study: EMG produced TPA metagenomics assembly of...
CATCTTCGGGTGATATTGGGATCTTACAGTACAAGTGAAACGCGAACTCTTTTCTTTTTTTTGCTTCTTTTCTTTTCAGTTAAAGAAAAAAGAAGCAGTAACTCCTTGTGAAATCGGTTGTACATGAAAGATGATAAACAAATAAACTTGCAAACGCTGTATGAAATAAAGTCGCCCACCTACACCAGAAAACACTTGAATATCAACATTACCGATACAGGCAAAGGCAACAACCGGCGTTGGCAAGCCCCAGGCAGACAGCGAGGTACGAGCGAATTCCGCCGGACGGTTTCGACATGGCTGCACTAGAAGTTACGCTTTGCGGAGGAACCCCTCCACCGCCTAACGGCGGTTCCCCTCCCCTTTCAGGGGAGGCTTATATACTGCTTGCAAACGCCGTATGAAATAAAGTCGCCCACCTACACCAGAAAACACTTGAATATCAACATTACCGATACAGGCAAAGGCAACAGCCGGCGTTGGCAAGCCCCAGGCGGACAGCGAGGTACGAGCGAATTTCGCCGGACGGTTTTGACATGGCTGCACTAGAAAATTGCTATCCTCAGGCAAGTCCGCGGGGCGATGTGGGCATCGCTCCCTACTTTTTCTTTTTTGTCTACCGGATTCCTTAATAGGAAATACGGTGCAACTTGCCCCCTGCCCAAAAACAAACCCGCCCCGACAGAAATACCTGTCGGGGCGGGTTTTGCGGCATCAGAACAATTTCACCTGTTCCGTTACAGCCGGTTTACTTTTTCTTACGCTTGCAGCCTGCCACGATTGCCGCTGCCAGTGCAATGCCTGCCGGAATGATGACTACCGGCAACGCTTCGCCTGTCTTTGGCGTGGAGAAGATTTTTGTGTTGCTTCTGCTGCTGGAAGAAGACGAACCGGAACCGCTTCTGATCACCGTGGTCGTCTGGCTTCCGCCAGCTGCTGTTGTTGTGCCGGAGCCGCCACTGCCTGCGGTCGTACCGGTGCCGCTTCCTCCAGTCACGGTCGTGGTTTCCGTAGAAGCCGTGGTCGTGGTGGAAACGGACGGGGTATGCTCGCCGTTGCCGGCGGTGGTATTTTTCGCAGTAGTTGTGGTTGCTTCCGTAGTCGTTGTGGTTTCTTCGGTAGTTTCCGTTGTGGTGGTTTCAGTACCAACGTACTCATCGATCATCACAATGGCTCTGCCGTCCGGATTTGCCGTTACCACAGCATTTTCCACGCTCCAGCTGCCGTCTTCATTCAGCTGACGCCAACGAACAGTACCAGTGTACCGTCTTCGTTCAGCTGGAAGTAGATCGGTTCTGCAACGAGATAATCTGCCGGAGCCAGTGTTTCGGTCAGGCAGTACGGCGTGTTCGGCTGGATTCCGGCAAAGACATGCGATACGCCTTCTTCGGATACCCACTGATCGATCACATTGCCGCTCTGATCGGTAATGTTCAGAGATGCTCCGCCGATCTCATTGCCGCCCACGTCACACTTGCGGATCACATAGCCGTCCGGCTGTTCGGTGGTGGTGACAATTGTAGTTGTCGTTTCCTCCGTTGTCGTGGTGGCTTCTGTGGTTTCCTCTGTGGTAGTTTCAACAGTGGTTTCTTCTGTCGTGGTAGTCGTTGCTTCGATGGTTGTCGTAGCTGCTGTTGTGACAGTTGTTTCTGCGGTAGTCGCTGTGCTTGCCACGGTAGTGCTGGTTTCGGTCACCGTTTCCGCAGTCGTTCCTGCGGCAGTTGTGGTGGTCGATGCTGCACTGGTTTCCGTAGAAGCACTTGCTGTTGTAACCGTGGTTTTGGTGGTTGTGGTATCTGTGGTAGTTCCGTTGGTAGAAGTGGTAGTCGGGCCTGCACTGGTTTCCGTAGTGTTTCCACTGGTTGCCAGTGTGGTGTCTGCTGTCACTTCGGTAGTGGTTTCGCTGGTAGTCGGGCCTGCACTGGTTTCCGTGGTGTTTCCACTGGTTGCCAGTGTGGTGTCTGTTGTCACTTCGGTGGTGGTTTCGCTGGTAGAAGTGGTAGTCGGGCCTGCACTGGTTTCCGTGGTGTTTCCGCTGGTTGCCAGTGTGGTGTCTGTTGTCACTTCGGTGGTGGTTCCACTGGTTTTCGATGTAGTTGTTACAGTTGAAACTGTGGTAACTGTACCAGTTCCCGTAGTAGTTTCTGTGTCAGATGTTGTGCTGCTTTCGCTGGTTGCAGTAGTTGTTGTAGTCGTTGTAGTCGTTTCCGAAGTCGATATTGTAGTAATCGCAGGCTGTTCCGCATCGCAGACCAGAATTTCTTCCTTGGTCTTATCGTAGTAATAATAGCCCTCGGTCGCCTTGTCATTCAGGTTGTCTGCGTCACCGGTGGTGCTTGTGACAACACCGTTTTCCACAGTAAAGGTCATCGTCGATTCGATTACTGTGTAGGTCTTTCCGGTTTCTTCGTCTGTAAAGGCATCGCCGGTTTCTTTCAGTGTGTATTCGCCGTCCGGCAGCTTGCTCAAAATGGCATCTGTCTTGCCGGAAGTCCATGTAATGGACTTTGCATCTCTGCTGTCCACACGGATATTTGCTGTCACATCGTCCAGCGTTGCTCCGCTTTCGTCCGGATTTGTCAGTTTCAGGGTCAGCTTTGCTCCGGTGACTTCCTGCTTTCCGGTGATGTCCTTCTTGCCAATGGTGAGCTTGGAAACCTTGTCCTGAATGGTTGTGGTTCCGGTCACCTTGCCGTCTGTTCCAATGGTGAAGGTTTCTTCTGCGGTGTACAGCTGATAGCCGTCCGGTGCATTGGTTTCTTTCAGCTGATAGCTGCCTGCCGGCAGTCCGGTGATGATCGTTGCATCTTCTCCGGAAACAAACTGAATGGTCTTGCCGTCTGTGCTGATGCTGTAATCCGTTCCCTTGACCAGTACTGTCTTGTTCCCGTTCTTATCGGTTCTGGACAGTTCCAGTTTCGTGGTATCCAGCACGTTTTCTGCGGTGATCTCCAGTGTTGCACCGGCTACTTCCGCACCGCTTCCTGCGTCCTGCTTGCTGATCGGTACAACGTTGACAGCTTCCGCATCGCAGACCAGAATCTGTCCTGCGGTCTTGTCATAGTAGTAATAGCCATCGGTCGCCTTGTCATTCAGGTTGTCTGCGTCACCGGTGGTGCTTGTGACAACACCGTTTTCCACAGTAAAGGTCATCGTCGATTCGATTACCGTGTAGGTCTTTCCGGTTTCTTCGTCTGTAAAGGCATCGCCGGTTTCTTTCAGTGTGTATTCACCGTCCGGCAGCTTGCTCAAAATGGCATCTGTCTTGCCGGAAGTCCATGTAATGGAATCTGCGGTTCTGCTGTCCACACGGATATTTGCTGTCACATCGTTCAGCGTTGCTCCGCTTTCGTCCGGATTTGTCAGGGTCAGAGTCAGCTTTGCTCCGGTGACTTCCTGCTGTCCGGTGATGTCCTTCTTGGCAATGGTGAGCTTGGAGGCAGCATCTTCCATGACAACCTTATTGTCGTCCTTGGTCAGTCCGTTTACCGTTCCGACCTTGCCGTCAGCTCCGACCTCGAAGTTCATCTCCTCGGTCTTTTTGGTGAAGCCGTCCGGTGCGGTGGTTTCTTCCAGCGTGTACACGCCTGCCGGCAGATTTGCCAGTGTCACACCGCCCTTGGCGTTGTCCGAAGTCCATGTAATGGTTTTGCCGCTGATCTCGATTTTATCAGTGCTGCCGTCACTGTAGGAGCCCTTGACCTTGCTCAGGTCTGTTCCTGCCGGTGCAGTCAGTTTCAGTACGGCTCCGGTGAGTTCTTCTCCGCCGCCGACTGCCTGCTTACTGATCGTCACGCTGGCTTCTGACCGTCCTTCATAGTAATGTCGTTGCCGGAAACGTCATATTCTGTGGTTCCCGTTGCATCAACTACACCGTTTTTAATGGTAAAGGTGAAGTCTGTGCTTACCTTGTTGTAGCCGTCCGGTGCAACTACCTCCGTCATGGTGTAGGTGCCGTCCGGCAGACCGGTGATGTCGGTCTTGTTTTTGCCGTCAGAAATAAAGGTCAGTTCCTTGCTGGTCAGCTGGTACTGAGATTCGTCGTCCACGCTGTCCGACTTGGTGAAGGTGGTTCCCGTTCTGGAGAGTTCTACCAGAGCTTCGTTCCAGCTGCCGTCTGTCTTGGTAATGGTGATCTTTGCACCAGCCAGTTCCTTCAGAGAAGTGATGTCTTTCTTGCTGACGCTGATCTGCGACCGGTTGATGACAGTCAGTCCGTTTTCCGTCAGTGAGAAATTGCTGCCGGTGATCGGGTTGCCCTGTGCATCTGTGGTGACAATATAACCGTCTGCATTGACTGTAAAGGAAATGCTTACCGGTGCGTAGCCTGTCATGGGCTTTTCTGTCAGGGTGTAATCGCCCTCTGCCAGCCTGTGAGTTTCTCCGGATCTGCATCAGATGTCCATGTCTTGCTGTAGCCGCCAGGACCGGTCAGTGTCATTTCACAGCCTTTCATAACGCTGCCCTTGACATCGACTTTGCAAAGGACAATTCCACTTGTGTGGTATTGGCATCAGTAATGACCTTTTCGCCCGGAATACCCGGCAGCAGGTCTACCCGATTGCTGTTGCCGGAGTAGGTAGCGAGGAATGTCTTGCTGCTGCCTGCCGATCCTACTGTGGTTGTGCTGCCATTTTCCACGCGTTTGCCGTCTGCGTCCAGCTCAAAGACGTAATAGGTCTTGCTGCTGTCCAGTCCGTCAAAGGTAACAGACTTTTTGCCGTTGTCGCCGGCAGCAATGGTAATGGTTTTCTTCTGTCCGGAAACTTCCTGATAGTTGCCGTCTGCGTCCATGGTGAACAGAGCAACGGTCGCTTCATGGCTGTCTGCCGGATTGCCGTCCTCGGTTGCGATCTTCGTTACCTTGATCTGAGCCGGATTCTTGGTGGTGTTTGTGATAATGGTGCTTGCGTTGGGGGCATCCTTGGTCAGGGTAAGTGCCGCAACCTTACTGTCATCATCACAGCAGTCATAAGAAACGTAGAATGTCGTATCTGTTTTTGTAGTGGAATTCTTGGGATCGAGAACAACAGGCATCTGGAAAGAAGCACCGTTTTCGACACGCTTGTCACCGTCCATTTCAAAGATGTAGTACGGAGTATCTGCTTTCAGACCGTCAAAGGTCACATCAGAACCTGCAGTAACATTCTTTGTTGTGCCGACCTGTGTGTAATCGTTCCCGTTCTTGGTGAACAGTCCCACGGAGAATACGGGTGTGCTCTTGACATCATCTGCGATCAGCACCTTGCTAACGGTGATGCTGTATTGGGGTTGTTCAAAGTTAGTGATTGTAGTAGTACCGCCTGCCTGTACTGCCGACCGTATTACCGGTACGAAAGAGTAGCGGATACCACTATCCGCAGTGTAAGTACCAGAATCTCCTGTATAAGTCGGAACGCCGTTGGCATTGGTTTCCAGCACGTAGAAATCCATGCCCTTGGGCACATCTTCAAATGTCACGTTCTGCGAGCCTGCCTCGGTAAAGGTCAGGGACTGCACCGGTGCTTCCTCATAGCAAACATAATCGCCTGCCGCATTCTTGGTGAACAGGGCAAAATAGAAAGTATCACCGGTGACGTCTCCGCCTTCCACGCCTGCCAGTGTCTTGGTCAGTGTGATCTCACCTGTATTTTTGGTATTGGTCACGCCGACAGTCTGGTTCGTTGTGGCATCAGTGGAGATCTTATTGCCGGTATATGCCGGTGTGTAGTTGTGAATCTGATTGCCCTTGGCATCTGTTTCCAGCAGGTAAACGTTGTTGGCGTTATTGGTCTGCTGCTTGATCGAGGACAGGTCTACGTCCTTCATGGTGACAGAAGCCGCGGTCTGTCCCGCCGGAATGGTGACGGAGATCACATCGCTCAACCGTGTGGTGTAATTTTCATCGGTAAACAGTGCAAAGTAGAACGTTGCGTCCTTGGTTTCCGCTGCTGTCAAGGTCTTGTTGACCGTCACATCAACGGTGGTGTCCCGGTGTCTGTACCCAGACGCCGACCTTTGCCGGCTCTGCTACCATGACGGTATCGCCCAGAATGCTCTTGTTCTGATAGGAGTACGCGAAGCTGTTCCATGCGATGTTTTCCTCGCCGGTCTTTGCCACATAGCTGGGAACGGTTGCGGTAACTTTGACAACAACTTCCTCGCCAACCTTGACGGTATCCTTCAGCTGGATTCGGAAGTCTACGGTATCCGCAGAGGGGTTGCCCGTCGTCCAGTTCATGACATCGTTCTGCCCCAGCCAGTCCTTTGAATACTCGTTCAAAGTAGAGGTTTTATCGGTAGAATACTGATATTCTTTATGTGCCGCACTGCTGCCTGTAAATGCTCCTGTTTCATCATATGTGCCGATTTCTACAGAATCAATGTTCTTGAGTTTCACGCCGAATGCGGAGAAACGCTCATAGCCGGAAACCAGACCCAAGTCACCCACATAGGGCAGACGGTCAATAATGGTCATGTTTTCCAGAGCTACCGGCGAGTTGTTCTTGATGTGGAGTTCATAGGTCACATCTTCGCCCTGCATGCCCTGCACATAGTTGTGAGTGGGCTGGCGGCTGTAACCGGTATCGGTAGCCGGGTCCGTATGGGGTGTGCCGGTGTGATTCTGATTGGTGTAGGTAATGGTCTTCCACGATTCGGTGGTCAGACCAACGATATTGTAGTTTGCATAGTTCCAGATCTGCGTGTCGCGCTTTTCGCCGGCAACCGTATCCTCTGCGGTGAACGGCTGGTCAATGGTGGCGTAACCGGTGTTGGTGATAACGCCTTCTTTTTCCTGGCCGTCTTTTACAGTGGTGGCGAATTGTACGACGATGGCATAGTTCGGCTCCAGTTTTCCTTCTGTAACGCCTGTTCCTGTCACACTGGAAACATCCCAGCTGACAGAATCACCGTTGGCAGTGGTTTTGATTGTTGCACCAGTTCCGGTAACCATACCATATTTGTCCACAGCAAAGCTGCCGTCTGCCTTCAGCGGCACTACAAAATATTTTGTAGGGTAGCTGGTGCTGTCAAATTCATAGCAGCTGGGAAGATTATCTGTCAGCGTCACGTCAGTGAGATCCAGCCTGCCCAGTTCTTCCCCGTTCAGGGTAGCCTTGCCAGTGGCATCTGTTTCACCCTTGCCGTTATAGAGGACTGCCTGCCAGATCAGGGTATCACCGGCGGTGATATAGCCGTTTTCTACCTTCTGGAGATCTGCGTTTTGATAGTCCTTTCCGGCATAGGAGCTACTGCCAGTTTGGCGAAGCCGGGGGCTGGAGTGGTTTTGGTGAAGCTGATGTCCACCTTGCTATTGGGCAAAATCACACGGTCGCTGCCGTCATCTCTGCCCTCTACACAGTTGCCTTGGAAAGGGTGTTGGTAAGCGTTGTCTTTTTCGCTGTGCTGTTTGCCAGTTCCTGTGCCTTTGCGGCGGTCAGTTTGGTTTTGTAAGTCAACTTTACGCCATTGCCATACTGATTTTCAAATTTTTCTGTGGAAACAAATGTAAAGGTCAGCGTCTGTCCAACTTGAGTCGCCTGAATGCCACTCAAAGCTATATAATTTGCAGTTCCCTCTACACTATTTGGCACATATTCCATGCCGTCCGGCAGGGTGTCTTCTACAATAATCTTTTTTCCGTAGTAGGCGTTTCCCTCGCCTTTCAGTTCCAGCTTATACTGGAATGTCATGGCTTCCAATTCGGAAGCACTCTTGCCGCTAATGTTAGTTTTGGCATCGCTGCCGTCCAGCTGCTTGGTTGCTGTAAAGGTGGAGTTGTCAATCGGGCTCTTGACCATGTCCTGAGCATACCATTTTCCGTCATTCGGAATACGATAGTCATTGTTCCAACTATTTTTAACTGCCTGTCCGATGGCAACATAATTGTAAAGTCCCTTTTCATCTGTTGCATACTTGGTTTCCAGTGAAGTGCCTTTAATCTTTATGTTTGCTCCGGTATACTGCTTTTTATAGGTGTTATTGTGTTTCAGATCAGAAATTGTTTCTATCGTATATTCCAGTTCCACCCATTCATTCGGTGCCAGATTGATGTTCGGAAGAATGTACTGAGCTGCAGCATATCCGGTGGTAGACTCACAAAGTGCCTTATCGCCCGCCTTGTAATTCGTATTGCTAGAGCTAATACCAATTACTGTCATATCCGCAGCACTATCTTTATCTGCACCCCAGTACAGCAACTCGCCTCTGTCGTAGATCGCCAGATGTTCCAGTGTGTTCGTGCTGTTGTTGGTGAACTTTATGCGATAGGTGATGTCCTCCTCTGCGGAGTACACACGATCATCGACAATCTTCTTTTCCACGCTGTACTTGCTCAGGTCTTCGCCTACGCGAACTGTTGCCTTGTAGTCATTGCCGTTGATGTTAGCAGTGTTGACCACGTCTGCCGCACCGTCAACGGTGGCTTTAATGGTGATCGTCACCACTTCGCCGGCAGCCAGTGTGAAATCGCCGGTAATGCCCGCAGCAGCCTTGAGGTTCTCCAGTGTCAGCTTGCCGGTCAGCGGTCTTTCTGTCAGATTGTTGGAGGAAAACGGCAGATTGCTGGTCATGGAAACCGACTGGAAGGTTGCACCAGTCGGTACAGCATCTTCCAGCTGGCTGACAACGCCTGCGGCAGTGCCGTTGCTGTTGTCCAGCTTCAGAGTGTATTCCACAGAAGTGAGTGTATTTTCCGTAAAGCTTTCCGGACTGACGCTCTTGGAGAAGTGCATATCCGCCGCAGCGTCTTTTCCGGTAAAGGTAGTGGACTTATTGCCGTCGTCGGTGATCGCTGTGTTCACAACAGATTCCGCATTAGAATTGATCTTCACCGGAATGGCAACAACCACGGTGGCATCTTTGGCAATCGCTGCATTTGTCGCAGAAACAGTGTTGCCGTTGACGGTGATGCCCGCAGTTTTCAGTGACTGTGAAACGCCGTTGACAGTGACGGTCACGCCCTTGGTGGTGTCAATGGTCACGCCGGTAGGCATGGCATCACTGAATGTAAATGTACCAGCTTGGTGCCGTCGTTCTTCATGGTGATATGGTAAACGCCGTCAGTTTCCACACCTTTTGTATAGGTGGTGTTTCCTGCCGACTGTACATAGCCGCTTTTGAAGTATGATACATGTGCCACATCTTTCTTAACCAAAATGGTCTTGGTTGCATTTTCGCCGTTGCTGCCAGTCACTTCGTTGGTCAGTACCGTGTCCTCGTCCTTGTTCACGGTGCATTCGATCTCTTTGGTGACGCTCTGCCCGGCGGGAACTGTGATGTCGTTCCATGCTGTTTCGCCGGTGGCGGTCAGTCCATCCGGCAGGGCATCGTTCAGGGAAATGGTACCGTCAGCATCACCGCTATTGGTCACGGTGATAACAAACTTGACCTTGTCGCCCTTTACATAGTACGCCTTTTCATTTTCCACGGTTTTGCTCAGACTGAACTTCGGCCCCTGCGGAGCAGAAACCTTCAGTTCCACGCTGTTTCCGCCGATGGTCGAGTAGCTGGCATCGTCACCGTAGGGCTTGCCGGAAACAGTCAGGCTGTTGGTGACCTTGCCGTCCGCGGTGCCGTTCATCTTCACGATGCTGCTGTTCAGAGGCAGTGCCACGTTCAGCTTGACTGCGGACATTTCTGCATTGGTGTTCTTGCTGTCCACGGTGAAGCTGATCTTGGCAGTGCTGCCGCTGACATCTACGCTCAGGTCATTTGTGGTATAGCCAGCCGCCGCAATGGCAGACTTGACGGCGTTTTCCACCGCGGTCTGTGCATCACCGGTAAAGGTCATTTCCGACAGTGAAATGGTGTCCTCGAATTTCAGGGACTGTACCCATTCCACGCCGTTTTTCTTGGTGACGTTGTTTGCCGAAGCACTTAGGGTATAATTTACCGTGGTGCCGGCAGCCAGCTGTGCCGCTGTCAGGGCGTTTCTGTCCTCCGACTTGGACGCACTCCACTGCCGTTCTGCCTTGGCAGTAATTGTACTGCTGGCATTCTTGCCTGTGCTGTCCTGTACGATCTTTACGGTCGAGATCGTTCCGCCCGGGGTCTTGCCGTTTTGGAACTTCGCCTGCAGCCGGACCTGTTTGGTCTGACCGTTGTCAATGTCAAAGGCGATATACCGGCTGCCGTCGCTGTTGACATGCAGGGTATAGCCGTTATAAACTGCCCCGTCCTTAAAGCCGTTTCCGGCAAAGTTCGGCAGCAGCAGATTCTTGTCGGTGATCTCGATCCGATAAGAATCCACCTCTCCTTCATTGACGTTGTTTCCGGAGATCGTCGACATCAGGTAGAACACATCTCCGGTATCCACTTCATCAATCGGATTATACTTGCTGTCCCGAAATTCGACACTGGCGTTTGTCAGTACCAGCGGTCCGCCGGATCGTCCGTTATTGTCTGCCGATACCGGAAACAGCATCGACGGCAGGCAGGTCACGATCATCAGGACTGCCAGCAAGACACTGATGACTCTTGTACGCAGGTGTCTTGTCTTTTCTGTCTGCATAAAAAAACTCCTCTCATTGCGGGAACGCTGCACGCAGTCTGTTTCGCATTCTTTCGTACAGACTTTATGCGGCGTTTCCTCAGATTTTTTGCACTGGAAAACCGGTTTCCCGTGCAAATTTGTACCGCGGCAGCAACATCGACAAAAACGATATACATACCACATTTTTTACGGCAATTTCCACCAACCCCGCCGTTTTTAACCGTTCAATTGTTTCCACAATCAAAAGAACATTTTTGGCGTAAATCACGGAAATCGCTCTGATACACCTTTATTATACTGATTATCTGTGAAATTTTATATCACTTTTTATGTAATATTCGAAAAGTAAGGGGAGGGCTCAGGTAGTCTGTTCAATCTGCTTCCCGATTCTCCAAATTTTACGGCGGCATCTCCGGCGAATGGCTGTCCGAATTTACCCGCGTGCAACTTCTTTCAATCACATATGACGAATCCCGCCATTGTTTTTTCAAATTTTTCGTGAAAAAAGCTATTGCAACCTTGCCCAAAATCCGGTATAATAAATAGTGGGGATGTTCCAGAGGAAACGGAACAGTCCGCAGTATGGCAAATCGAAGCCAGCACTGATAAATGGCACGCCTATGCCGAATGCATTGAGGAGGATATTATGGTAGCAAAAACAACAGAAAATCCCCAGAGAGAAGAATTAAAACAAAAATTCGTAGACCGACTTCAGCTGGAGTGCAGCGTTTCTCCGGACGAAGCTTCTGACAAACAAATCTATCAGGTGCTGTCTGCCCTGATGGTCGAAAAGCTGAAGCACAAGCGGCAGCATTTTATCAATAAAACCAATTCCGTCGGCGGAAAGAACGTTTACTATCTGTCCATGGAATTCCTGATGGGTCGTTCCCTGAAGACCACCCTGTACAATCTGGAACTGGCAGATGATGTCCGTGCGATCTTGCAGGATTATCACATCAACCTGGACAGCATTTTCGAGTGCGAACCGGACGCTGGTCTGGGCAACGGCGGTCTGGGCCGTCTGGCAGCATGCTATCTGGACGCAATGGCAACACAGGAAATTCCTGCAACCGGTCACTCGATCTGCTATGAGTACGGTATCTTCAAGCAGATTCTGGAAGACGGATGGCAGACCGAAGAACCGGACAACTGGCTGCCGGGCGGCAGCGTATGGCTGGATCCGAAGCCGGACGAAGCCATTGAAGTCCACTTCGAGGGCAACGTACAGGAATACTGGCAGGATTCCTATCACTATATTTCCCATGTCAACTACAACACCGTTATTGCGATCCCGTATGACATGTACGTTTCCGGTTACGGCAGTGCCGGCGTTTCTACCCTGCGTCTGTGGAAGGCACAGGCACCCAGCTTTGACATGAAGGAATTCAACGAGGGCAACTACGAACAGGCTCTGTCCCGCAACTCCATGGCAAATGCGATCTCCAAGGTACTGTACCCTAACGACAACCATCTGGAGGGCAAGTCCCTGCGTCTGCGTCAGCAGTACTTCCTGTGTGCCGCAGCTATCGGCGACATCGTCAACCACCACATGAACGTATACGGCACACTGGAAAACCTGCATGAAAAGGTAGCGATCCACATCAACGACACACACCCGACGCTGGCGATTCCGGAACTGATGCGTGTGCTGCTGGACGACTGCGGCTATACATGGATCGTGCATGGCACATCGTCACCAACACCTTTGCCTACACCAACCACACCGTTATGGCAGAGGCTCTGGAAAAGTGGGACGTGAATCTGGTCAAGCAGATCGTGCCGCGTATCTTCCAGATCATCGTGGAGATCAACAACCGCTACTGTGCCGGTCTGATGGAACGCAACGGCGGCGACAGTGCAAAGACCACCCGCATGTCTATTATCAAGGACAACCAGATCCACATGGCTACCCTGTGCGTCATGGCTTCTCACAGTGTCAACGGCGTTTCCAAGCTGCACTCGGAGATCATCAAGGACAGCGTATTCCACGAAGAATATCTGGATACGCCGAACAAGTTCAAGAATGTCACCAACGGTATCGCATACCGGAGATGGCTGTATCAGTCCAATCCGGGTCTGACTCAGCTGCTGCGTGACAAGATCGGCGACGGCTTCCTGAAAGACGGCAGCGAGCTGAAGAAGCTGGACGTTTTTCGCAGACGACAAGGCCGTTCTGGAACGGCTGCGGAAGATCAAGAAGGAAAACAAGCAGCGTTTCGCCAAGTATGTCAAGAAAAAGAGCGGTCTGGTTCTGGACACCGACAGCATTTTCGATGCTCAGGTAAAGCGTCTGCACGAATACAAGCGGCAGCACCTGAATGCTCTGCACATTCTGGCACAGTACAACGCCCTGCTGGAAAATCCGGATATGGACTTTACTCCCAAGACCTACATCTTCGCCGCAAAGGCTGCTCCGGGCTACTATCTGGCAAAGCAGATCATTAAGATGATCTGGGCTCTGTCTGAGGAGATCCGCAAGAACCCCCGCATTTCCGACAAGCTGTCTGTATACTTCCTCGAAAACTACTGTGTTACCATGTCTGAACTGCTGATGCCGGCCTGCGACATCTCCGAGCAGATCTCTCTGGCAGGCACAGAGGCTTCCGGTACCGGCAACATGAAGCTGATGCTGAACGGTGCCATTACACTGGTACACTGGACGGTGCAAACATCGAGATCGGCGATGCAGTTGGTCCGGAAAATATCCTCATCTTCGGCATGAAGACCGAGGAAGTCAACACCCTCAAGGCCCGCGGCTATCGTCCGGAGGACTATTACAACAACAATCCGGTCATCAAGAGCTGTATCGACCGCATGTATGCCGGCATCAACGGCTGCAAGTTCACTGAAGTGGCAGACTCTCTGCGGACACTGGATCCGTACATGGTTCTGGCAGACTTCGACAGCTATTGTCAGGTACAGGAACACAGTTCCAAGCTGTACACCGACAAGGACACATGGACCAAGATGTCCCTGCACAACATTGCCAACGCAGGCATCTTCTCCGCAGACCGTGCAGTCAACGAGTACGCAAAGGATATTTGGAATATCTGAGGCAATACCGCACAAAGATTGTGCGGCAGATGCGTCGTCAAATTTTCCGTCAGATGAAACAAAAAGCGGAGTGAATACTTGATGTATTCACGAGCATTTTTGTGAAATATGGCGGAAAATTTGCAAGCAGATGGCGTGCAAAGTCGCTAGACGCTCTTTGTGCAGTATTGCCCTGCGGACTGGGGAATCTCTCCCGGAACTGATATAATCTGACGAAAACGGAGCAGCACAAACCCTGCTCCGTTTTCTTGAATGAACGGGCTGTGCGGTGTCCGCGAAATTACAATTTGCATATTCTCACTTCACAAAGAAAGGAGCATCTCTGTATGCGTTATTTTTACAACAGCTGGGATTCGGCGTATAAGTCGCACTTCGGTGCCATTGCCAGAAACCAGAGCTGTCAGTTCACCATTCGCCTGCCGGAAGAAACGCCGCTGGACTTTTCTCCGGTGCTGGTGGTTTTCCGCACCGGCTTCAAGGAACGTTTTCTGCCGATGAACGTGAAAGAACACGAAAACGGCTATGTCACATACACCACAGATCTCATTCCCAAGTACTCCGGCGTACACTACTACTATTTCTCCTACACCTCCAATGGTGTACGGCACTATATCAAGCGGGGCGATGCCTGCCACGGCACACTGGATCAGGGAGAAATGTTCCAGCTGACAGTCTACAACGAGGACTATCAGACACCCCAGTTCCTCAAGGGCGGCGTGATGTATCAGATCTTCCCCGACCGCTTTTGCAGCAGCGGCAAGATGCACGACAATGTGCCCTCTGACCGCGTGATGCGAGAATGGGGAGAACTCCCCTACTACAAGCCCGACCAGAACGGACACGTCTGGAACAACGACTACTTCGGCGGCGATCTGGACGGTATCCGCAGCAAGCTGGACTATCTGAAAGATCTGGGCGTGACCTGCATCTATCTGAACCCGATCTTCGAATCCCACGAGAACCACCGCTACAACACCGCCAATTACCGGAATGTAGACCCGCTGCTGGGCACCAACGAGGACTTTCGGGAACTGTGTAAGGCTGCCAAAACCCGCGGCATTTCGGTAATTCTGGACGGCGTATTCTCCCACACCGGTGCAGACAGCATCTATTTCAACAAGTTCGGCCGCTATCCCGCCCCCGGTGCGTATCAGTCCGAAAAGAGCCCCTATTACTCCTGGTATCACTTCTGGGGCAACAAGGAATATGAGTCGTGGTGGGGCATTGACACCCTCCCCAACGTGGACGAGAACAACCCCAGCTATACCAAGTACATCTGCGGCGATGACGGCGTACTGGACTACTGGCTCAGTCTGGGGGCTGCCGGATACCGTCTGGACGTTGCCGACGAACTGCCGGACGAATTTCTGGACAATCTGCGTGCCTGCGTCAAGAAGTTTGACGAGGAAAAGATCGTCATCGGTGAGGTCTGGAAGATGCTTCCAACAAGGAGGCGTATGGTGTCAAGCGGCGGTATCTGCTGGGCGACCAGCTGGACAGCGTGATGAACTACCCGTTCCGCGAGGCAATTATTGCTTACATGAAGGGCGAAGCTGCCACCACATTCCGCGACCGCATCATGGGCATCCTGGAGAACTATCCCAAGTGCACTGTCGATGTGCTGATGAACTTCGTTTCCACCCACGACATCGAACGGGCGATCAACCGGTTCGGCGGACAGCCTTGCGACGACAAGAGCAAGGACTGGATGGCATCGAATGAACTGTCGCCGGAGGAATACGAACGCGGCAAGACACTCCTGAAAGGGGCTATGGTATTGCAGTTCTTCCTCCCGGTGTACCCAGCATCTACTACGGCGACGAAGCCGGCTTGCAGGCTGGAAGGATCCGTTCAACCGCCGCTGCTATCCGTGGGGACAGGAGGACACCGAGCTCATCGACTACACCCGCCAGCTGGCAAAGATCCGGCGGGAACACCCTGCATTTGCAGAGGGTGCCATGGAATTTCTGGTGCTGGAGGACAATGTTGTGGGATTTGCCCGCTATATTCCGGAAAATGGCTCCAGTGCTGTGATCCTGCTGAACCGCGGCGGGGATACCACAATGGTTTCGCTCCGCGACAAGGCATTCGGCCGCTATGCATTCAGCACGGTCATCAGCGGCATCTGCGACGGTGATGCCGTGATCCTGCCGAAGAACAGCTATGCCGTGATCAGTGCCGTCCGCACCAATGTGCCGAATGCACGATAACAAACACAGTGTTTCCCTAGACAATCACCGCGAGGGCAGCCGAAAGGCTGCCTTTTGCTTTTATCTTTTCATGTGCTCTAATTCGACAAATTTTCTATAGTTTGATTTGAAAATTGATTGTTTGGCAATGCAAAACTTTTCTTTTTTCGAAAGTGGTGAAAAAGGCTTTACAAGTGCCCGAAAATGTGATATACTAATGAAGTCGCCAATCGAGGTGTGGCTCAGTTTGGTAGAGCACTACGTTCGGGACGTAGGGGCCGCAAGTTCGAATCTTGTCACCTCGACCAATTGCAGAAGGCTGAATTACGAAAAAAGCTCGTAATTCAGCCTTTTTTCGTTACCTGGGGTGTTTTGCGAAAAACAGGTTTTTTCCTAAAATGGCAAGTAAATACGGGCAAATGGCAAGTAAAATGGCAAGTGGGAAACGGGCAGTTTGTGCCAGTTGTTGAAATTTTTAGAGTTGGCAGCGTTGTCCAATCAAGAAAGAAGGCAAATGGATTTGAACAAAAATATGAAAAGCATACAGCTATAGACCCCGTCATTACACTTCCAGCCTATCCGAATCAAAGGCAATACCGTGCAAAGTCACCAGACGCTCTTTGTGCGGTATTGCCTTAAAATAGGCAAAGGATTTGTCACTGCCAATCGCAGCAAATCCTTTGCTTTTTATTATTTCCGTTCCGACCGCCTGTGATTTCTGTACTCCTTAGGCGTCATTCCATAGAGTGCCTTAAATTTGCGGCAAAAATATCCCACATTTTCAAAGCCTGCTGTCTGAGCTATAACGAAAACGCTGTTTTCAGTTTCCGTAAGAAACTTGGCAGCACGCTTCAAACGATATTCCAGAGCATAATTAATGGGCGATGTATGCAGATAGCTTTTAAAAATATTCAGCACACTGCTTTTGCTTATAGAAACAGATCTTGCAAGGTCTTCCAAGGTTATCCGACGATAATAGTTTTTGTGGATATGCTGCATCATTATCTGCAGCTGTGCTTGTGCCTGTGCGGAGGTTTTGTTTATGTTTTGAGTGTCGTTCCAACTTATGCTTTCGTAAATCTGCCCCCATAGCTTCATAATAAGTTCGGCGGTTTTCAGTTCGGATATGCTTTTCGATTCCTGTATGGCAAACACATTTCGTATTGTATCAAGCATCTCACACTGCTTTTCATCTGTCGGCGATATTATCAGGCATTCAACTGAGGACATAAGCACAGGCTTTATATATTTGCGGTATATCAAACTGTTTTCTGCGGCTATCAGAAGCGGAGAAAAGACCATATTGGGAATAATTGTACTTTCGCTGCTCTCAAACCGATGTATCACCTGTGTGTTGATGAAAATTGCTTCCCCTGTGTTAAGCACATATCTGCTGCTGCCCACAAAAAAATCTGCCGTCCCATTTTCTACAAGCACAAACTCAACCTCTGGGTGCCAGTGCCAGTCAATACAGTGCAGGTCAAAGAGCCATATATCCTCATAATAATATCGAAAGGGATATTCCTCACTGCCGTGACTTATGGTTTCACGAAGAGTTTCGTCAGTGATGATCTTTGCGTAGCCGTCGTTTAGGTTTTTCAAATTTATCCTCCATTTTTGCGATATAGTGTAATAAAAATGTGATATTGTACATTGAAATATGCCGTTTGTTATGATATGATACAATTATATCAAAAAGCGAAAGGAACGTCAAGATGAATTACAGAAAAACTCTTATTGCCTGTTATCTTGGATTTGTTACACAAGCTATTACAGCAAATTTTGCACCGCTGCTATTTCTCACATTCCACAATGTTTACAATATCCCTCTCGGAAAAATTGCACTCATATCATCCGTTTTCTTTATCACCCAGCTTATTGTGGATATTCTCTGTGCAAAGTTTGCGGACAGAATAGGCTACCGCAGATGCGTTGTGGGTTCTCAGCTGTTTTCGGCAGCAGGACTTCTGGGACTTGCGTTTCTTCCTCAGATAATGCCCGACCCGTTTATGGGAATAATCATCAGCACAATTGTATATGCGGTGGGCAGCGGTCTTACGGAGGTGCTTGTCAGCCCTATCGTTGAATCCTGTCCCTTTGAGCATAAAGAGGCGGCAATGAGTTTGCTCCATTCCTTTTACTGTTGGGGCTCGGTAGGAGTTATCCTGCTTTCCACAGTATTTTTCTCGGTGTTCGGTATAGGCAATTGGAAATGGCTTGCTTGTATCTGGGCAATAATTCCGCTGTATAATATGTTTAATTTCATCACCTGTCCCATTGAACACCCTGCCGAGGACGGGCAAGGTATGAGTATCGGAAATCTTTTAAAAACCCCCGTGTTCATTATTTCCATACTGCTGATGATATGTGCGGGGGCGTCGGAGCTTTCAATGGCACAGTGGGCATCTGCATTTGCGGAATCTGCTTTGGATCTTTCAAAGGCTATGGGAGATATTGCCGGGCCTTGCCTGTTTGCGGTGACTATGGGAATAAGTCGCTCACTGTATGGAAAATACGGCGACAGGCTTGACCTAATAAAATTTATGATAGGCTCAGGCATGCTTTGCCTGATATGCTATCTTGTTGCTTCCCTGTCGGATATTCCCATGCTTGGGCTTGCAGGCTGTATAATATGCGGCTTTTCCGTTGGAATTATGTGGCCTGGAACCATAAGCATCTGTTCGGGGAAAATGCCCTCAGGCGGCACAGCAATGTTTGCCCTTCTTGCCATGGCAGGCGACCTTGGCGGTGCAATAGGTCCGGGTATCGTAGGAAACATTTCACAAAGTGCAGGAGATGATATTCGCAAGGGCGTGCTTGCAGGCTGTATTTTTCCACTTGTGCTTGTTATTCTGACTTTTGTGATTTCCAAAAATGTCAATAAAAACAGGCAGGAATGAAAGAGTATGACTATAAGGCAATACCTGCTCCCTCCGGAGAAAAGATCTGTCTGACGCTGCCGGACCCCCTGCTATGACAAAGAAAGAAGAGTCAAAGATGTGTGATGATTTGAATTATCTCGTAAACATCATCATATCCCGTATTTGTAAAAGCTATACCGTACTTCAAAGTGTGTTTCGAGACGAACTCCATGAACAAATAGGCAATACCGCAGAAATTCTTTACCAGCATGATCCATGCGGACTGGCTTGCGGAAACAAAGCCTGCCCGGAATATGAAAAGGTCATCAACACCTACACCAATCACGAAATGCCGCTGAACAAGCGAATCAACGAAGTCCTGGGCGTTTGCCTGACCAACGATATGGTCAAGAAGCTGTTCTGCTTTTTGGGTGTGACCAACTCCGGCAAGACCTTTCTGCTGAGCTTTCTGATGCGTCTGTTCAACAACTCAGCAACCGTTACCATGCAGCCAAACGACTTGGGTCGCCAGTTTGCGCCCAGCATGGTCTATGGAAAGTCCCTCTGCTGCTGCATGGATATGGACTCCGCACCGCTGAACACCAAGGCGACCGCCTTCCTCAAAGGCATCTCCGGCGCTGATATGCTCTCAGCGGAATTCAAGGGCGAAAACGGCAGTGTTCCGTTCCAGAGCCGTGCACACATCATCAACGCCTCCAACTACGACATTACCACGAAGATGCCGGATGCGGCATTTGATATGCGTAAGCTTGTGATCCCGTTCAAGCACAGACTGACCGACAATGCAGAGCCCTTTGAGGTACTGATGGACAAGCTGGAGCGTGAGAAGGCAGCCATTGTGAGAAAGCTGATTCTGGCGTACAAGGCGCTCAAGGACAACCACTACGAATTCAGCGACTCCGAAGAGGGCGAAAGCTATGACAGCTATGTGCCGCCCACGGCAGTCAGCCGCAGCACCAGCAAGTCTCTGGACTTCTTCTTTACGGCTTGTTATGTAACGCACCGAGAACGACGATGACTACATTTCACCGAGGATATGTACGCCGATTACAAGGAATATGCCCTGGATGAGAGCTACGCGTACTGCTTCCCGAACTACGATGCCTTTACGAAGGCTGTCAGAGCAGAGCTGCAACTGAAGTCCGGCCGCAAGCGTAAAAGCAGCGATGCCAACCCCAAGCGCTGCTACCTGGGCATCAAGCGAAAAGCACTGGTGACAGAAGAGCAGGCAGAAGACTGAGTTTCCGCTCCGAAAGCACAAATCACCCGAATTTAAAATGATTTTTTACCCGATGGAAGGTGATCCATCGGGCTTTTTTGATGGTGCAGAAAATGCTGCTTTTTCGTTCCCCAGCGTGAATTTCTGCGTAATTGGCAGATATTCCGACGGGAAATTGACAATATGAACAGAAAAAATTAATTTTTTGGTGTTATTTTTTCGGTTTGTGAGCGTATTTGTCGAGGGATTTGCTTGACACTTGTGGGGGCGTGTGGTATAATTGTGTTATATAGGTGGAGACGGATATTAGAAGGCAATCGACTGTTTCCAGGAACACTTTTTGCTTAATAAATTGTAGTATTCTACAGTTATAATGGGCAAGCAGAGAAAAAAGAGGGGTATGGTTTTGGAGAATAAAGCTACGATTGTAATAGCTACGCATAAAAATACCAAATGCCATCAAGATGAAATGTACTTACCTGTCCATGTGGGTGCAGAAGGCAAAAAGATGCTGATGGAATGAATTTGGATTTAGGATATGATCAAAGACAATACAGGAAGAAAACATTTC
>ENA-OQDW01000334-OQDW01000334.1-human-gut-metagenome-genome-assembly--contig:-NODE-334-length-20275-cov-3.055589_pt1 | contig 20275 bp, 26 predicted proteins | sample MGYA00242784_ERZ504613 | MGnify/ENA primary metagenome ERZ504613 (study PRJEB26092, sample SAMD00036330) | human gut metagenome | host: Homo sapiens | study: EMG produced TPA metagenomics assembly of...
GCCCGTGCGTTGGCTGACGCAGGCTGCCCTGTTTTTGCTGGATGAGCCCTTTAAAGCGCTCGACGACGCCACACGCGCCAAGATGATCGCCTGGACAATGCAGTCGATTGGGAAAAAACCGACGATTTTAGTCACCCATGAGCTCACAGAAGCAGCCGCTATGGCAAACACCGTTTTGCTATTGAATGGCCCGCCTTTGCGGATTATCCGCACGGTTTCCCTCCCGATCCCTTTTTATGAGCGGAGCCCGGAGCAAATTCAAATTTACCGCAATCAGCTGGATCAGGCACGCAGTCAATAAAACAGCCGGATATTTCTAAAAACTGCTGGGAAGCCATGTGTTCCCAGCAGTTTTTTTGCGCCATTTCCCTATGCAGTAAGAAAACAAAATCATTATATTTCCATAGATGTGAATAATATCGCATTTAATATACGAGAATAATGGTTAAAAGTAACGCTTTATCGTACTACAATAAACGAAACGTTACAAGGTGGTGATGAGATGGCGCGCGTTTTGGAGACCATTACAAAATATCGACTGGCCCATAGATGGACGGAATATGAGCTCTCCGTCCGGTCAGGCCTGCCGCAATCTACAATTTCCTCTTGGTATCGTAAAGAAATGACGCCATCTATATCCTCCCTGGAAAAAATCTGTGCAGCCTTTGACCTGACCCTGGCACAGTTTTTCGCGGAAGAAGAGGAATTTTCCGTGCTGACACCGGATCAGACACAGCTTCTAGAGCAGTGGATGACGCTCTCGGCAGAGGAAAAACACCTTTTATTACAGCTCATCAGCCATATGAAATAAAAATAGCCGCTGGACAAGTGTGTGCGGCAAGCTGGCTGCATCATCTCTTTAACCCCATGAGATCGTAATTGGCTTTGCCTTGTTACTCCGCTGCGCTTCGTAATAAAAAATCGCCGGTAACAGACTGCTCTCATAAAGGTTGCGTATCTCTTTGTTCCATGAGGTTGCGGCAGGCTTTGCATCGAAAACGAGCCTGCGGCTGATGCGGGAACCACCATCATCATCCAAATAACCGGTGACTAACTGTGCCCGTAAACGGCTGGTAGCTCTTGAACCTGTGCTATTTAGGCAGGCTCCGATTTGTTGCTCCGTAATAAAAAAGCCTCCATTCAGAATTGAATGGAGGCAAAAATTATTTTTTCTTAGCCGACGACCTGTACGTTTGCAGCGCGCAGCTTATTGCTGTCCTTCGGATCGGGCTCCGTATCAAACGTAACCTTCTGGCCCTCTGTAAGAGATTTATAGCCATCCGCCTGGATTGCGGAGAAATGCACAAATACATCCTCGCCGCCGTCGTCATTTGAGATGAAGCCATAGCCTTTTTCTGAGTTGAACCATTTTACTGTACCGTTATTCATAGAGCTGGTACCTCCTAAAATATTTTGTATCCGATCTTGCACCAAAAAAAAATCACATCTCTGTAAACCATCAAACGGACAATGACTTACAAAAAATGTGAGATCAATGCGTGGTTAGAATACAAATATAGTATATCGCAAGCGTTTGATAAAGTCAAGATCCTTTTTACAGTTTTCAGGAAGTTTTGTAGAATGGGGCGGCATGCCGGCCGTGCATAAAAAACCGCTTACGTGTCTCCGCATCCACCTGAAGCGGTTACTGTTTTCCAAATATTTAAAAATTATCGCCCTTACTTTACAAATTAACCCTTTTATTCGTCAATTTATGCAAAATCACACGCCATAATATGGGCAAAAGAGAGATATATGATTTTATCACGATTTTTAAGCGTCGTGATATCATTATATGGTATAATGCGATAAAATTCTACAAATCATGAAATACGGAGGGTTTCCCATGAAAAAAGACAGTGTCCGTTTTACTGTGTGCATTCACAAAGAACTTTTTGAAAGATTGGATTATGTATCACAATTTTATGGATGCTCGAAGTCGCATGAACTTCGCCGAATGATTGAAAGGGAACTGGTCCAGTTCGAGCGCACCTATGGAACCATTCCAGAGCGCCACGATCATAAGCATTTATCACAATATTGACCCAGCGTGTCAAAAATTACAAAGAGGCTGATGCAAAATAGTTTCCTGTTGCATCAGCCTCTTTTCCTTTGGGAGAGCATGTTTGGTAGCCTCCACTGTTCCGCCCCATCTATCCATGCCTCAAAAAATGCCGAACTTCGCAACGCATCGTTTCCCAATTAGGTCGATGAAAGCAAGATCCAATATCTTTGATAAACCTGCCCGTCCTTTACGACCTCGTTTTCCAAAACGCCGCCGCAGCTTTGTATGGTCCGCGCAGAGGCGATATTTTCCTTCCGGCAGGTAATTAAAATACGATGCATTCCACGCTCCCTGCATTTAAGCAGGGCAAGCCGGAGCATCTCCGTTGCATAGCCCTGCCTGCGCTCCCCAGGGCGCACGCTATAGCCGATATGGCCGCCGGATTGGAACAGAACCTCATTCAGCCGGTGGCGCACATCGATAAAACCGACCAGACGATGGTCAGTCAAGCGGATAGCTAGATAATTGGAGGCGGGCACGAGGCCCCGCCCAACTGTTTCTTCTCTGCTGTTAGCCCGCACGGCCTGGAGCCAACGCTCGAAGGAAGGCGCCCGATCGAGCCCTGCGCAGCCAGCCATGTGATCCCCCGCCTCTAAAAATTCCGTCCGATAGGCGAGGATCTGCTCCCGAAACCTTTCCTCCGGTGCGGCCAGGGTCAATCGTATCATAAAAAATCCCCCTTGACTTCTCTTGCCGCCTAGGATATCATAAGAACGGCTTCAATACAACCAAAAGAAAGCGAGGCGGATGGAATGTATCTGCGTTTGATGCAAAATACGGTAAAATCAGCAGCCCTTCTGCCCGCCCTCGTGGAATAAATTGCAGTTATTCCCCTTATATTGTCGGCAGGAGCGCCTCTGGTTTTACCAGAGGCGTTTTTTTATACCCAAAAACGCTGCAATGAGGGGATGATTCCGCCTGTTTCCCGCCTGCCATGTGGAAGCATGCGCTCCTTTTTGCAGTGATGCAGGAAAGGATGTTTTTTATGCTCGAATGCAGCCATATTTCAATTGAGCACAGAGAGAGCGGCCGCCCTCTATTGCACGATTTTAGCTTTACGCTGCACCCAGGCGACCGCGTAGCCCTCATAGGCGAGGAGGGAAATGGCAAGAGCACGCTGCTAAAGCTCATCTGTGAGCCGGAGGCGATCCGGAGCTATTGCCATGTTAGCGGCCGGATTGAATTGCATGGCGCGCTGCCCGGCTATCTGCCGCAAAGGCCGGATACAGCCCTTCTCAATACACCTGTGCATGAACTATTTCCAGATGGGCCGGATTATAATCTGATCTCCCAGCTCACAATTCCGGCAGAGGCGCCGTTTTCCGAGCGTCCGCTTGCCGCTTTTTCCGGAGGGGAGCGCATCAAGCTGCTTTTACTGCGTACGCTGATGCAGGGGCCGGATTTTCTCGTGCTCGACGAGCCAACCAATGATTTGGATCTTCGTGCATTAGATTGGCTGGAACGGCTGATTTTGTCATCGAAGATCCCAGTTCTCTATGTATCTCACGATGAAACACTGTTGGAACATACAGCCAATGTGATCCTGCATTTTGAGCAGATACGCCGTAAAACCGCTGCTCAACACACCCTTGAACGCATGGGCTACCGCGCCTATGTGGAGCGGCGAAACGCTATGCTCGCCCACCAGGAGCAGATAGCCGCCAAACAGCGGGCGGACCAGCGGGCGCGGGAGGATCGCTGGCAGCAGATTTATCAGCGCGTGGAGCATGAGCAAAACGTTATTACCCGCGCAAACCCAAGCGGGGGCCGGCTGCTCAAAAAGAAAATGCACGCGGTAAAATCGCAGCAAAAGCGCATGGAGCGGGAGCAGGAGGAGTTCCTCAACTTTCCAGACCCAGAGGAGGCCGTAGAGCTCTTTTTTAACAGGGAGCTGCGCTTCCCCAAGGGGAAAGAGGCCTTCTCTTTTTACCTGCCCCACCTTCAGGCAGGAGAAAAAGCCCTTGCAGACCATATAAAGCTTACGCTGACCGGCCCTGCACATGCCGCGGTGATCGGCGAAAATGGAGCGGGCAAAACAACTCTTTTGCAGGCGATTTGGGAGGAGCTGAAGCAGCGCAAGGATATCCACGCCGGTTATATGCCGCAGGATTATCTTACCCTTTTGGACGGGGAGCAAACGCCGGTTGAAATCCTTTGGGATGGCGGAGACCGGGCCGCCCTCACCTTGGCCCGTACAAGGCTCGGAAGTATGAAATTTACCGCAGATGAAATGGAGCGGCCCGTTCGCACGCTCAGCGGCGGCCAGCAGGCAAAACTCTGCCTGCTTAAGCTATTGCTCGGCGGCTGCGATGTGCTTTTGCTTGATGAACCGACGCGCAATTTAAGCCCTTTGACCGGGCCGGTCATCCGGGAAGCGCTGCGCCATTATGGCGGCGCATTTTTATGCGTGACGCATGACCGCAAGCTGATCTCAGAGGTCTGCACCCAAGTATACCAGCTGACGGAACACGGGCTTGAACGGCAGACATGATGATCGGATCGATCAAACAGATCGTCCAGATTCATACAAATATCCGTTTTTGTATCAATTTGTTCATGATACTGTTATCACTTTGTAACCGTTTCCTGAAAAAATTACGATTTGTAACTATTGGCGTTTCTACGTAATAAAATTGTAGCGATCTGTAATCGAATTCCTGTTTATTTCCGCCTGCCTCCGCCCTATAATAAAAACAAGATCAAATGATAAAGGAGCGGAGCTATATGAAAGCTTATATCCAAAGCAAAAAAACGATGATTCTTTCCCTTTCCATTATTGCATTCCTGTTCCTCTCAGCGGTCGTCATTGCTCTGCTTTTTAATGACGTTACGCCAGCCGCCATGCTGGCCGTTTAATGCTTCAAACTGCCCACATCCGGGAGGAGCTTTTCTCCCGTTTCCCCTCCATATCAAAAGCGGCGCCGGGTTTCCACCCGGCGTTGTCTTTTTTTCAGTGGGAGAAATGCCTAGTTTTGCCGACAAAACTGCATTTCGTAAAGCGGATAAAACCCATTGTATATGATAAATCGTTAACAATCTTTCTCCACATTCTGCGTTTTTCGTCGAACCCACCTTGTTCTCCAAAAAAACGGCCCGGTTATCCACACTTTCCACCGAGTTTTCCACACTTTTGCACAAACTTTCAACTATACAAGTCGTATAAAGCAGTAATTGCCAATTCTTTTTCCACCCTCTGCCGTATAAAGATTCTGCTGACTGACCAAAATAGGAGCAGAACAGAATTGGAACGAGGGAGGATGCGCCATGATAAAGGGTGTCAACCGTCAGGTTGTAGAGGTGAGCGATACAGGCAGCGAATACTTTGAACGGATTTTATTTATTGTGAAACCGGAATATGCGACTGTCAGCGAGGGCAAGGTTCGGGAACGGTAGAACAGATCGCCCAGGCAACAGGTGCGCCTCCTCCCACCAAGGCCAAACGCAGGCCCCTGCTCTCCGCCGCCAAACTAACCGCTGCGGCAAGCGTTGGCGCTGCCGTGGCCACTTTGATCGCGCATTTGTGAAGGAACCGGTTGCATGAGAAGAGCCGCTAAAATGGGTTTGGAATAGAATAGGCCCCAGGCACACGTTAGCTGGGCTCTGCATGAAGCCCAAAAATAAAAATCAATTTTCAAGACCATTGTAAAAAGCACGCTGCAAACCGGGATTATTCCCCTTGCAGCGTGCTTTGCGATTAAAAATTAAGGTTATTACAAACAAAGCACATCCTACCAAACGCCGATCGATCCAATTGATTTTTTTCTTCCGCCGCTTAGGAAACGACCCGCTATTTTTCGTTTGGGTAAAAACAACGCCCGCGCAAAATACAAGGTTTCAAGCGAATTGTCCTTTTGCATAAAAGAATTCCCTGATGACCCGATTTCTCTGTTTTAGCAAAACATACAATTCGTTGCAGAAAAAAATACAAAATCTATGCTTGACTTCTATGGGAGCGGAAGGTATACTAAACACACAACTTTTTCCAAAGACACTTTATGAAAGGAGGCGGGTTCAAAGTGACGAAGCGTATGAAGCGTAACGTGCTGCTGGTAGCGTATGTGTGGAATCATACATTTTCCAACGCGTATAGGGGTAATGCGCAAATTTTTGCACAGTCAGCGGTTGTTTTGCCCGCCTTTCTTCTGAATCAGATTTCAATTGGGGAAGTTCCCTCGTAAGGAGTCTTCCTCGCGGAAATCTCATAAGAATCGCGGCTTCAAAGCATCCCTGATTGCTTCAGGGATGCTTTTTTCTTTGGAAAAAGAAAAAGGGAATCCAATAAAAAGCGGGTTCCATGAAAGAGAGGAGCTGAATGACTTGAAAAATGAAAAACGGGCAGTAAGCCGAAGGCGCACCGGGCTAATTCTCCACTTTCTACGTGGGAATGCGCATTTATTTTTGATAGCACTGGTGTTTTCCATGCTGAACACGGTTTTTAACGCGCTTACGCCACAAATCATCCGGATCACGGTGGATTCGATCATTGGCGGCGCTCCGGCCGCAATCCCAGGCTTTATCAAGGGAATCGTGCCTGAAGGGATTTTTGCCGGGAGCGGCATGGCAGCGCTGCTCTTGGCTGCGGGCGCGGTGTTGGCGGTATCCATTTTATCCGGAGTGAGCATGTATCTTTCCCGCATGGGGTTGGCAAAGGGGACGGAGAACTTCCTTAAAGCGCTACGCGACCGCCTTTATGAACATATTCAAAAGCTGCCTTTCGCCTGGCATGTGCAACATCAAACCGGCGAGATCATTCAGCGCTGCACCTCCGATGTGGATGTAATCCGCAATTTTGTGTGCAACCAGCTGCTGGAAGTGATCCGAACGATCTTTTTAATCGCCCTGTATATGAGCATCATGTTCACAATGAATGTGAAAATCAGCCTGATCGCACTCTGTTTTATCCCGGTGGTAGCCGCTTATTCCGGCATTTTCTATGCAAAAATTGCAAAGCGGTTCCGCAAGGCGGACGAGGCAGAGGGCGCGCTCTCCTCCACCGTGCAGGAGAACCTGACCGGCGTGCGTGTGGTGCGGGCATTTGGCCGGGAAGCATTCGAGATTGAGCGGTTTGATCATAAAAACAATCATTTTGCAAACTTATGGATTCGGCTCGGCCGTCTAATGAGCACATACTGGGGCATCGGCGACCTGATGACGGGCCTTCAAATCCTCTGCGTTTTATGCGCCGGCGTAATCACCGCGGTGAATGGGGAGATCACGCTTGGCGAGTTTCTGGTATTTGTCTCCTATAACGCCTCCCTCGTTTGGCCGGTGCGCGGGCTTGGGCGCATCCTCTCCGATATGAGTAAGGCGGGTGTGTCCATTGACCGCGTCGGCTATATTTTAGAGGCGGAGGAAGAGGAAGATCCGCCGCAGGCGAAACGACCTCCGATGGATCAGGAGATCCGCTTTGAACACGCAACCTTTTGCTATGAAGGGCAGAAGCCGGTGCTCGATGATGTGACCTTTACCATCCCGGCAGGAAAAACCTTTGCCATCCTCGGCAGCACGGGCAGCGGCAAATCGACCCTGATGCATCTGCTCGACCGGCTTTATGATCTGCCGGAAGGCAGCGGCAGGATCACAATCGGCGGTGTGGACATCCGGGAGATTTCACGCAGCTACCTGCGCGGCAAAGTCGGCATTGTTTTGCAGGAGCCGTTCCTTTTTTCCCGCACGATTGCGGAGAATATCCGGGCAACCAGGCCAGGCGCATCGCTCGAAGCAATCCGCACCGCCGCCGGAATCGCCTGCGTGGATGAGGCAATCGACGGTTTTTCCTCCGGCTACGACACAATCGTGGGCGAACGGGGCGTTACGCTTTCCGGTGGGCAGAAGCAGCGGGTTGCCATTGCCCGTATGCTCATGCAGCAGGCGCCGATTATGATCTTTGATGATTCCCTTTCCGCCGTGGATGCGGAAACTGACGCGGCAATCCGTAGGGAGCTTCACAGCAAGCTTGGGAATGCCACAGTGATCCTCATCTCCCACCGCATCACAACTCTGATGCAAGCGGATGAAATCCTGGTGCTCGACGGCGGCAGGGTGATGCAGCAGGGAACGCATGAGGAGCTGATTGCCCAAGAGGGCATCTACCGTTCGATTTATGAAATCCAGATGAACAGCGACGATAGGGAGCTGTTGGAACAGGCGGAATCCTTTCCGCTCAAAGGAGGGGTTGAAAATGGCTTATGAAGAGCAGGATTATAACAAACGGGCGTTTGAGTGGCCGGTATGGAAAAGCATTTTGCCTTACCTAAAGCCTTATCAAAAAACACTCCTTGTCATTTTAACGCTCAATCTCGCCTGTGCGGCGATCGATATTCTGATGCCGTTATTTCAGCGGTATGCAATCGATCATTTTATTGAGGCGCGCACCTCGTCCGGCCTGATTTCCTTTGCCGCGGCCTATGCAGGTGTAATCGTGTTTCAGACGGTCAGCGTCATTTGTTTTACGCGCGGCTGCATGCGGGTGGAGATGGGCATGGGGCGCGATCTCAAGCGCGCGTGCTTTGTGCATATGCAGACGCTCTCTTTTTCCTATTTTAATATAACGCCGGTAGGGTACATCCTTTCCCGCATTATGAGTGACACCAACCGCATTGCAGGATTGATGGCGTGGAACCTGATCGATATTCTATGGGCGCTGTTTTATGTGCTTGGCGTGTTTGCGGCGATGCTGGTGCTTAACCCCGCCCTTGCTTTGCCAGTGATTCTTGTGGTTCCAGTCATCGCAGTATTGACCGCATATTTTCAAAATAGAATTCTACATTGGAACCGTAAAATCCGCAAGGCGCATTCTCACGTGACGAGCGCCTACAATGAGGGAATTATGGGCGCCAAAACCTCAAAGGCGCTTGTGATCGAGGAGCAGAACTATCAGGAATTTCAGGGCGTCAGCAACGGGCTGCGCAAGGCCTCCGTTCGCTCTTCCCAGCTCAGTGCCATTTATATTCCGCTGGTGATGTTTTGTAGCTCATTAGCGACGGCAATTGTCCTCGCACGCGGCGGGCAAATGGTGCAAGAAAACTTGATCCAGATTGGCACGCTCTCCGCCTTCACTTCTTATGCAATCGGCATTTTTGAGCCGATTCAGCAGCTGGCGCGCACCATTGCGGAGGCCATCTCCGTGCAGGCGAATATTGAGCGCGTGACAGGCCTGCTCGATGTGAAGCCGCAGATCGTTGATCGCCCTGAGGTAGAGGAGCGCTATGGCAATGTATTTCACCCAAACAAGGAGAATTGGGAGCCCATCCGTGGGGAGATCGAGTTTTGCGACGTTTCTTTTCACTATCCGGATGGGGAGGAGGAAATCCTCCATCATTTTAACTTAAAGATTCCCGCCGGCTCCACCATTGCAATTGTAGGGGAAACGGGCGCTGGAAAAAGTACGCTGGTCAACCTTGCCTGCCGGTTTTTTGAGCCGACAAGGGGGCGGATTTTGATTGATGGGCGGGATTACCGCGAGAGAAGCCAGCTCTGGCTCCACAGCCATCTGGGATATGTCTTGCAAAACCCGCATTTGTTTTCAGGCACTGTAATGGAAAATATTCGCTATGGGCGGCTGGATGCAACGGACGAGGAAGTGATCGCCGCAGCCAAGGCCGTATCGGCGGACCAGGTGGTAAAAAAGCTGGAAAAGGGCTATCAAAGCGATGTGGGGGAAGGCGGCGACCGTCTCTCTACCGGTGAAAAGCAGCTAATCTCCTTTGCTCGCGCGGTGCTGGCGGATCCACGCATTTTTGTGCTGGATGAGGCAACCTCCTCTATTGATACGCAGACAGAGCAGTTGATCCAGCAGGCAACCGCGAAGCTACTGCAAAACAGAACTTCCTTTCTGATTGCCCACCGCCTTTCGACGATTCGTCAGGCGGACTTGATCTTAGTGGTGAAAGATGGGCGGATCGTAGAGCAGGGAAAACACATTGAGCTACTGCAAAAAAAGGGATATTATCACGATTTATACAGCAGGCAGTTCGAGGAAGAATCCTCTATGCGAATTTTGGAGGCGTAAGATTCTCCCTGTATCTGATTTTCCATTCAGAAGGAGGGCACACTATCGAAGAGATGAAAGATTGAGGGATTGATCATTTATGAAAAAAGAATTTGAATTTATAGAGCGGGAGCCTTCCGTCAGGGTCGTCTGCCGAAAGAGTAGCCGCCAAAGCCTTTTTCAAAAACTGCGAGACGCGCTGGAGGAATCTGCGCCTGATCTTTCTATTGAGGAAATAAAGAGTCAAGTACCGCCAGACCAGATGTTTTCAGCGGCGCTTGCCTGTTTGATCTTTCGCAGAGTACGGCATCAGCGGGAAGAACCGTATAAATAAACGCATGTTAGAAAAAAGCTAAAAAAACGGGCCGGTATGCAATGCTTAACATTGTACACCGGCCCATTGACTATTGATTTTTTGCCGCGACCCCCACAACTACTGTGATGTCATCCGCATGGCCATCCGTTCTTTTGCGCGCCGCTTCTTCAGAGATCCGGTCGGCAAGCGCCTGTGCGCCGCTCCCCTCAAATTGCTCGAGTTCCTCAAGAATCCATCCGGTACCGGCGCCAAGCGCGCCATCAGAGACCAAAAGGATTAAATCTCCCGGCTGAAGCTTTGTTTGAAAATTGGAAAACCGGGCTTCCCGCAAAATCCCCGCAGGCATTGAGGCGCGCTCTAACAGCTCTGCCTTTCCTGCTCGGCGCAAAAAGGAAGCGGCCGCCCCCGCTTTGCAAACGGTGCATGCCCCTGTATAAAAATCAAAACAGGCAAGGTCGAGTGTAGCGAAGGATTCCTCTTCTGATTTTGCAAGCAAAGCAGAGTTCACAATCCGCAGGGCGGTATCAAAGCCAAGCCCCGATTTTACAAGCTTTGAAAACAGGCCGCTCGCCACGCGGCATCCACGGCGGCCCGCCCACCCGTGCCCATCCCATCGCTGATGAGCAGAATCTGCCGGCCGCGCCCATCGCGGAAGGTTTCAAACGTATCCCCGCACAAGGCAGATTCGCCGCAGGTGCGCTGGCTGGCTCCAGTGCGCATGGTAAAAGGCGCTTTTTCGCTGCATGTGAGATAGAGTTCCCCGCTGATCATTTCCAAGCAGGGTGGATCAAAAGCCCGCCCGCAGGCCTCTTGAAACAGGGAGGGGAGTTCCTTTTGATGGAGCTTCTCTATACCCGGTTGGCCCGTAGCTTCAATATACATCCGTCCGTTTGCATCAAGGCGGCATATGGTTTCCTGTATTTCCATTCCTGCCCCTTCTAACAAATCGTGGATACGCAGGGCTGTTTCATCATCGAAGAAAAGCTCTTCCCCATAATCGAGCGATAAATCTTCCAGCAAATCCGCCATCTCACCAAATTGATCCGCGATCACCGCCCGAAGTCGACCCATTCGATTTTGTGCGCCGGCGCGTGCGATATGGGCGGAAAACTCCTCCCGATACCGGTCGAGCAAGCTGGCCATCCGGATACAACGGCCGGCAAACTGTGCGGGAAGTTTGTCCGGAGACAGGGGCTCCCCTTTTTCCAGGAGCGCCCCGATGCATTGCACTGCCTCCAGGGTTTCCGTCTCTTTTTCCGCCCAGCACTGCTCCTTCATACCACACTGGCCGCAGACGGATTCCCGCACTTGGCCATGCAGCGTATGAAAACCAGGGGTGTAAAGCCTTTTTAAGCTTTCCGACACGGCATCAACCGAAGTGGAAACATAGCGCATACCGGAAGCCGCCTCGTGAAGGCGGACGGAAAGCGCACGGGAGGCATCCTGAGAGTGAATTACAGTGGAGGGATTGAGTACAGATTCTATTTTTTCGATCCATCTCGTGGGCAGGAAGACGAACAGGACGGTAGCCGCTGCCGTTTCGATCAACGTATGAACCGCCTGGGCGCTCCCTCCCTCTAAAATAACAACCACACCGTTGGCAGCGGCAAAGGCTGCCGCACATCCGAATTGCCCAAGCGGGGCGAACAATCCGGCCAGCAGGCCGCCAAAAGCATAGGACCCGGTTAGGAAACGGAATCCTTCTCCAAACCCCATGGCAACCCCTGCCACGATCCCGGCAATACTGCCCCCGGCCTCCCGGCCGCAACGCGCGCCCAGCAAAATCAGAAGTACGGCTGCAATCCTGGCCGGCGCGATCCCGCTCACATCAAAGCCCGCAAGCGCAAATAACAGGATCGCAAAGGAAGATACGATGCAAGCGGTTTCCTGGGGAGCAAGCACGCGCAGGGAGCCGAACTGGCTGAGGAGAGAAAAAGAGCGGTAGAAAAAATAGGCGGCGCCGCCAGCTAACAGAGACTCTGCGCCATAGAGGGCCGCCAACGCGGCCGTTAATCCCTCTGACATACCGAGCGCAAGCCCTGTAACCAAGCAGCAAGAAGCCGCGGTCACGCAGGAGAGTGCCTGAGACAGCGTTTCTTTTTTCACTTGCCGGAGGGCGAAACTGATTACAGACGCCGCAACCACGCTCGCTATATACCGAAGTGGCGTCGCTCCATCCGCGCCGGAAAATAAATAACCGAGGCTCGCCCCCAGCGAGGCTGCTAAAATGCCGTCTTTGGGGACGCCGGCCACCAGCGCGACCCCTAGCGGGGAAAAAGAGCCAAAAACGGCCGCCTGAGCGAGCGCAAATCCGGAAACCAACGTAAACGCCTGCCGAAGCAAAAAGCGGGCCGCGGCGGGAATTTCCCGAGGGAATGCGCGAGCAAAAGGAAGCGCCTGTCCTCTGTTTTTCATCATTGACACACCACGCTTTGCAAAAGCTGGGCCTGTCCACCCGCGGGCGGGAAAGGCTCTCCTGACATTATAGACAGGCCTTTGCAAAATTTGTGTCGGATTGCGAAGCAGAAGAACGGCGCTTTTCTGATCTTTATTATTTTTTCATGCGAAGAAAGTAGAAAAGAACCCATCACAGAGGATTCATTGTGTTATTGTGTGCTTTTGGAAGTTGCCTTATGATTTTCCGCATAGATAAACAACCGATAGTTGAGCTCTTCCGCCTTTTTGCGCAGCCAAAGCGTTTTGGGCGTTTTCACCTCGGTGCCGTCGCTTTCAAACACTTGAATCGTGCGCAAATAGGGTTCCTTCCGGCAGGCCGTGATGGTGATTTTCAGCTTTTGCGTTAAGATGGGCCGGAACCGTGCGATTTTAGAAAATCCAATCACTGTACCGCTGTAAATCTGCTTCCACCGGCTACCGGACAAAACCTCGATTGTAAAGGCCTCCACGCGCTGGGAATAGCGCGTATCCTCCTGAAGGACAATTTTATCAATCAAAGATTCCCGCTTAAAATCAAGCAGCACAGTGTAGCGCTCTGCCTGCACAAGAGGCGAATAGCAGCTTTCGTCTGGCCGCAGGCAGTTTTTGATGAAAAATCCCTCTTTCCCCTCCGGCGCAGTGATGCGCTCGAAAAGCACTTGATGAGAAAAGGCGGAGCGGAGCCTTCTGCCGAGCTCCGCGAGACGAGCGGCATCTTTTTCATGGATGAGCCCACGCTGATCCGGTGGGATGTTTAAAAGCAGCAGCGTATTCCCACCCACCGTGGAATAATAAAGATGCAGCAGATTATCAATGGAGCGCACTCTCCCATTCTCTTTTTGATGAAAAAACCAGCCTGGCCGGATGGAAACGTCTGCCTCGGCGGGGTACCAGATCAGCTCATCGTGCCCTTCCAGCGCCCTGCGGCTTCCAAGATGCTATAGCGATATCAGCCCCTTTTTTGCGGAAGGCAGGATCATCCGCCTGCTGAGAATTATTTTCGATCGTCTGAATATCGTATGCAAAACGCGGCACCACATTCCACTCAGAGCGCCGGGTAATTCCGCTTTCGTTTCCAATCCAGCGCACATCCGGCCCGCAGTTGGATATGATACAACCCGGTTGTAAGCGTCGAATGGTTTCATAATAGCGGTCAAAATCATATGCCTGCTTCGGCTTTCCATCGAGATAGGTACCGCATGCGCCGTCGAGCCATACAGTGAAGATCTTACCATACTGTGTTAAAAGTTCCGTAAGCTGCCCCACGTAAAACTCATCATATGCAGGCGTTCCATAACGCTCATCGTGCCGATCCCATGGGGAGAGGTAAATGCCGAATTTCAGCCCATATTTTGCACAGGAGCGAGAAAGCTCCCCCACAATATCGCCCTTTCCATTCCTGTAAGGGCTTAAAGCCACGGTGTAATTTGTAAGCTTGCTCGGCCAAAGGCAAAAGCCATCGTGGTGCTTGGCGGTCAAAATCGCACCGCGCATGCCTGCGTTGCGCAGCGCACGCACCCATTGATCCGTATCCAACTGCGTCGGGCAAAAAAGGGATGGGCTTGCCTTGCCGTCACTCCATTCCTTATCCAAAAAGGTATTCATTCCGAAATGGAGAAACGCGTAAAACCCAAGCGACTGAATCTCCAATTGGCGGGTGCTGGGTGTGATTGAGGTGTAAAAATCGAGCCGGTTCATTCAAAAATTCCTCCCCGCATATAGCCTAAAAGGCCATTATGATTGGCTATTGCACCATGCGCATAAAACCTTCCTCTGTGAAAAATGGCGATGCCGCTTTGCGGCAGGAGGCGTTTCGCGCCGACAACCATTTTTCCAATGCTTCAAAGTACAGTTTACAAGGGACTACACAGGGTAACGGTCTGACGGGGGGTGCCTGCCGCCCGTCAGATTTTCCATGTGATGTTCAAGCTGTCGCTTGTAGCGGCTACGGTGATAATCATCAAATCCACCACCCGCCGTTTGTCGTCAAAGGATACATTCTCCCATGTGTCGAGGTAGCCGGAAATCTGGCTGACCTGTTCCGGGCTGGTGACTTCCACCGTCAACTCTGCTATCTGATTCACAAGTTCCTGCTTGCGCCCGTCCAGTTCCTCTATCTTCACATTCACATAGGAGAGCAGGACATTGTTTGCCTCCGTCAGACTGTCCACCAGCTTTTCAATCTCGCTGTCCACATGGGCAAGCTCCACTTGCAGGGCGGCAATTTTCGGGTTTGCCTTTGCCGCTTTCTTTCTGCCAGTCAGCGTCTTGTAGCTTGCCAGCTTTTTGACCATCTGCTGATAAACAACTGTTTCCAGTTCTCCCGTGATGATTTTCCCACACCCCGGACAACTCATGTTATCCAGACATTTCGTACAGCGGAGGGATTGCTTGCCGGAGGGATTGAAGATACTCATAAGAGCATATCCGCAGTTCCCGCACTTGATTTTCCCTGCCAGCATGTGTGGGTGGCTTTCCGGGCGGACTGGATTTTCATGTTGTTCATCAGTTTCTTGCGGCACGCCAGCCAGATGTCAGAGGGGACAATGCCCTCATGGGGAGCCAGCACCAGCATTTGGTCTTTCAAGTCGTTTTTCTTGCTGGCCTTTACATCCCGCCCCTGATACAGATAACACCCGTTCATTCCCGTAAAGTCGGCGGCGTCATTGACAATGACCGTCCCCTGACTTTTGAAAAACTCGTACACATCTAAGTCCGCTTGCACATAAACGGGATTGCGTAACATCTGTGCCAGCGTGGGGCGTATCAGTTCTTTGCCGTAGAACAAAATCCCCTGTTCCGCAAAGTAGCGGGTAATGTCCCCGTAGGAGGTTGTAGGCTGTGCGTACATCTCAAATATCAGCTGGATATTGGCCGCTTCATCCGGGTTTACTACCAGCTTCTTTGTGTTGATACCGTCCATTTTGATAGGCTCGGTATGGAAGCCGTAAGGGGCTTTCCCGCCCATTTTGAAGCCCCGCTGACTGCGGGAGTAGTAAGCGTCCGTCACCCGCTTCTGTATCGTTTCCCGTTCCAACTGGGCGAACACGATACAGATATTCAGCATAGCCCGCCCCATAGGAGTAGAGGTATCAAATTTTTCCGTGGAGGACACAAACTCCACATTGTACTGCTGGAATAGTTCCATCATATTGGCAAAATCCAGAATGGAACGGCTGATACGGTCAAGTTTGTAAACAATGACCTTTGCAATCAAGCCCCGTTTGATATCCCGCACCAGTTCTTGAAACTTCGGGCGGTCTGTATTTTTGCCGCTGTACCCTTTGTCTGTGTATTCCTTGCAGTTACCGCCTTTCAACTCGTATTTGCAAAACTCAATCTGGCTTTCAATGGAAATGCTGTCCTTTTTGTCTACCGATTGCCTTGCATAGATTGCGTCTATTCTGTTGTTCATTTGTCGCTCCTTTTCTCAAACAACGCCTTGCGGCTTATGTTAAAAGAAACGGAGCTGCTGACCGTTCTATTATACCGTCAGCAGCCCCGCAAATCAACGGTGGCTTCGGAAAATCTTACGCCCCGGCTTCCTCGCTCTGCCGCTTATCGGCGTACTTGTGGAACACCTCATAAAGCTGCTGCTCCAGCTCCCGGCGTTTCGCCGCTTCCTGCTCCGGCGTGAACACCGGGGAGAGGTTTTCCAGCGTGATTTCCTTTCCCTGAAAAGTTACGACCTCTGTTTCCTTTTTGTATCTGATACTTATAAAATCACCTTTCCTTTCCATAGTGCCGACCCCGTTTCAGTTCCGCCAGCACCTCCGGCAAGATACGGTCAACCAGCCGTTGAAGGTTCTGCAATTCGCTTTCCAGCTTTGCCCGTTCCATGCGGTCTTTCATCTTGCCGCTTTCGCTGGCTCTGGCTCTCGCTTCCAGCTTTTGATTTTCTTCCAGCAGGTCATTGATTGTGACCTTGTATTTCTTCAACTGCCCGGAGAAATTCTCCATCTGCGGAAATCACTTTTTCAGCATAGCGAGGGCTTCCTCTTTCTTCTTTCCGGCGTTCAGCGGGGTAATGCCGTCCAGCGTAGCTTCCATGCTCTTGCCTGTTTGGAGAGATTGACCGCCTGCTTGAAAAGCCGGGTGGGGATATGCTTCCTGCCTGTCTTGCTGGCACTCTCCCCACGCTCCAAATCCGGGTATTTTTCTACCATGTAGGCATGAAAATCGTCCTGCCACTTCGTCAAATTCGCCCGGTTGCCGATAATCTCCTTAGCGCACAGGCGGTTGTCTTTCGTCAGCGGAACAAAGGTTAAATGCTCCTTTCCCCATTCCTTTCCTATCCGGGACTTTTCCACAGGAAAATCCCGCCGGAAATATCTTTGATAGGATTGGAATGGATAAGATATAAATAAATCGTTTTAATCTCTGTATTTCTATATACCGTCCGTTTTTCGTACTTTTCAAGGGCGATTTCCGTACTTCATGGGTACGTTTTCAGCCTCCGGCGTTCCAAAACCGGATTTTTTGAAGTCGGCGTTTGATACCGCTTCATAGGATTTTGGGTAAATACAGTTGGGTTTTCCACAGCCCTGCTTCTTCTTAATGTCAATCAACTCCGCATACTGTAACTCCCGCAGGGTGTTGACCGCTTTCTGCCGCCCACAGTGGAGCAAGCCCACCACCTCACAGATGGGATAGTACAGGTAAAGGAAACCGTCCGGTCTGCGCCCCAACGGCGGCAAATCTTTGTATAAGCTATTTTTCATGCGTTCCTCCGTTTTCTTTTGCCGTTCTCCCCGAAAGGCTCCCTGTGTTGGCACGCTCCCCGCACTTCGGGACAATTTGTCCCTTAGCTGGCCCGCTGCGGTGCTTTCCCCGCCGGTCATATTTCTTTTGGACGGTCATTCTGTTTTCAAGGTGCGGCTCATCGATGAACTAAGATAAGTCTACACGAAAAAAATGCAATCCCCGGAATTTTGCGAGAATTGCATTTTTGCAATCATTCTGTATAATGGAAGTATGCGGAGGAGGTGCGTATCTATGGCTTTACCCGGAACACCCGGACAGCGGATTTCCGATTTATGTAACGGGAACCACATCACACAAAAGGAACTTGCGGAGAAAATAGGCGTTTCCGCTTCCCAGTTAAGCCGGATCGTCAGCGGCGAAACAAGAACGGTCAGCAGCGATATTCTCATAGGTGTGGCAAAGGAATTTAAGGTATCTACGGACTACCTACTGGGCTTGTCTACCGTGAGCGTCCGTAAAAGCTACGATATTTCTGAATTAGGTTTGTCCGCGGGAGCCGTGAGGGGGCTTGTGACGGGTGCTGTCGATGTGCAAATCCTCAATCGCTTGTTGGAACACAGGAATTTTCCGAAGCTGATAGATTTGATACGGATTTATTTTCAGGACACGGCGGTAAAGGGGATAACGGCACGAAACCAGCTTATTGAAATAACTACGGCTTCGCGAAAGACCGCCCGGAGTACCGGACAAAGGCAAGACAGGATATACAGTTTATGAACACACAGAAGACAGACGAACATGAAGCGGAAATTGAAAAAATCAAAAATGTGTTCCTTGCTATCCTGCGGGACATTAAGAATGATATAGACAGCGGAGAACAGCCGGGATAAACTGTCACCTCTGCTATGCTTCAAAACATCCAAAACGCCGCACAGGAGCAGCAACAGGAGCTTCATACCCTTGATGATATGACCGCGTTGGTTACGGAAGATTGGAAAGGTCATGCCACTGGACGAGGAAACAAGCGAACAATTCCAGCAGTTGATGAAGAAAATGATTGAACAGGCTGGAAAGCAGTGAGGCAAGAAATAGCCAACCGGGATTTGGAGGATTGATTGTGAATAAAGAATGGTCAGAACTTAACAAAGCAATGCAAACCAAAATTAGGAAGAATGATACCTATGAAGCGGGTATCGATACATTATTTGAACTGCGGAACCGGTTAATGAAAATCTTAACCGTATTCTATAGCGAATTAAATAGAGAAGAATTTAATGCAATCCCTTTTTTAAATGCAGACGGTTATCATAGCAAAACCATTGCATATTCAATCTGGCATATATTTCGTATCGAAGATATAGTTGCGCATATCTTGATAAACGAAGACGAACAGGTGTTTTACACAGGGAATTATCAGGAGCGAATCAATTCGCCCATAATAACAACAGGAAATGAACTTGTAAAACAGCAGATTGCAGATTTTTCAATACAGCTTAATTTGAAAGAGCTTTATTCATACATTTTTGAGGTAAAAGTAAGTACTGAAAAGATAATCAAAAGTCTGTCTTATGTCGAATTGAAAAAGAAAGTATCAGAAGAAAGGAAAGAATACTTAAAATCGTTAAATGTCGTAAGCAATAATGAAAACGCAATTTGGTTAATTGATTATTGGTGCAATAAAGATATACGAGGACTGATCCAAATGCCGTTTTCAAGACATTGGATTATGCACATAGAAGCCTGTTTACGCATTAGGAATAAAATACATTTATAAATCTCCGGATTGTAGGTAACCGAAAATGAAAGAAAATATTGTAGCTAAGCTGACACCAAAAGATGATAAATATGCCTGCTCTTTTGCCGATAAAATTATATCGGAAAGTCAGGAAACAGATGAATGGTACGAATATTTTGATGACTTTGCTTCTTTGCTCAGCCATCCAAAATCATTCGTCAGAAACCAAGCATTGTATATTCTTGCGTCAAATGCTCAGTGGGACGAAAAAAATCGCTTTGATTTTATTTTTTCTGATTTTCTTGCTCATGTAACAGACGAAAAATCGATTACAGCCAGACAGTGCATAAAGTCTCTTGCACAGGGAGGCGCTGCAACACCACAGTATATTTCAAGAATATTGTCTTGTTTGTAAGGCGCTGATTTATCAAAGTACAAGGACAGTATGCGCCCTCTGATTGAAAAGGATATAGCAAAACTGAAAAGACATTTAAAAACTCTCCAAATCAGGGAGTTGTGGAGGTACATGATGAATACGATGTTAGTTGTAACGGATATGGATAAAACCGTTGAATTTTATAAAAGCGTTTTAGGGCTTGAGGTAGTCATGGACTTTGGCGCAAACAAGACCTTGACGGGCGGTTTAGCCTTGCAGACGCTGGAAACATACAAGGAATTTATTGGTACAAGTGATATTTCTTTCGGCGGCAATAATTTTGAACTTTATTTTGAAGAAGATAATTTTGATAAATTTGCGAATAACCTCCGAAAGTGTGATGTTCAATATATTCACCCGGTTAAGGAACATTCGTGGGGACAGCGTGTGGTTCGCTTCTATGACCCGGACAGGCATATTATCGAAAGTGGGCGAAAATATGAAAGTGGTTTGCAAAAGATTTATAGACAGCGGAATGACGCCGGAACAGACAGCAGAGCGCATGGACGTACCTGTGAATATGTAAATGAGTGTATGCAGTAGAGGAAGTAGCTGAAATGTAATTACGGGAAACCGAACAGAGCAAAATTAGA
>ENA-OQDW01000335-OQDW01000335.1-human-gut-metagenome-genome-assembly--contig:-NODE-335-length-20274-cov-1.693106_pt1 | contig 20274 bp, 20 predicted proteins | sample MGYA00242784_ERZ504613 | MGnify/ENA primary metagenome ERZ504613 (study PRJEB26092, sample SAMD00036330) | human gut metagenome | host: Homo sapiens | study: EMG produced TPA metagenomics assembly of...
TACAAAGATGTGGCGCCAAAAAGATTTTCATCAATTTCATTATCGAACTGGGAGGTCTGAACGGCAGAAAGGCATTCCCCGAAGATATCACGGTGGATACACTGCTTACTTTATAGTGTCACACAACATGTCCATCAAAACGGGCCCCATCATCGTTCACAATAAAAAGAGATCTATGGAATGAGATGGACGATGAAACCGAAAGATATATATCTCAGGCTGTAAGAATATATAAATGTTTACAGCTTTGAAAGATATATAATGTTACAACCGAAAGATATAGGATGTTGCGGCTGCAACATCAACTCAAGAAACAGTTCTGCCAACCGGCAATATTCAATAAGCATGTATGGAAAAAGAAGAGATTACAACCAATGATTATCTGAAAGGAATTGTACTAAACCTGCCCGACAGCCCCGGCATTTACCAATACTTGAACTCCGAAGGAACCATTATCTACGTTGGAAAGGCAAAAAACCTGAAGCGCAGAGTCTCTTCTTATTTTAATAGAGAACACCCCAACGGCAAGACACGATTACTGGTCAGCAAAATTGCAGATATCCGTTATATCGTGGTAAAAACAGAAGAAGACGCTCTTTTACTCGAAAACAACCTGATAAAGAAATACAAGCCACGTTACAATGTATTGCTGAAAGATGACAAGACTTACCCCTCTATTTGTGTAAGCAACGAATATTTCCCACGTATCTTCAAAACCCGGCAAGTCATCCGCAACGGGTCCTCTTATTATGGTCCGTACAGTCACATGCCCTCCATGCTTGCGTGATGGACTTGATCAAAAAGCTCTACCCCATCCGTACCTGCAAACTCAATCTAAGTCCCGAAAACATTCGCGCCGGCAAGTTCAACGTATGTCTGGAATATCATATAAAGAACTGCAAAGGGCCCTGCATCGGGCAGCAGTCACACGAGGAATACATGAAGAATATCGGTGAAATCAAAAATATTCTGAAAGGAGATACCCAGATTGTAAGTGACCTGCTGATGGAAGAGATGCAAGCGCTTGCTGCCGAAATGAAATTTGAGGAAGCACAGAAAATAAAAGAGAAATATGACTTGATAGAAACTATCGTTCCAAGAGCGAAGTCGTTAATTCCATCATTCATAATGTGGATGTGTTCTCCATTGAAATGGAAGAAAATTCAGCCTATATCAACTATCTGCATATCACTAACGGATGCATCAACCAAGCCTTCACTTTCGAGTACAAGAAACGTCTGAACGAAACAAAAGAAGAGCTTTTACAACTGGGCATTATCGAAATGCGTGAACGATATAAGAGCACTTCCCGCGAAATCATCGTACCTTTTGAAGTGGATATGGAAATGAACAACGTCACCTTCACCGTTCCCCAACGAGGAGAAAAGAAGCATTTGCTGGACCTCTCCGTAATGAACGTGAAGCAGTATAAAGTAGACCGTTTGAAACAGGCGGAAAAGTTAAATCCAGAACAAAGAAGCGTCCGTCTGATGAAAGAAATCCAAGAGCAGCTACATATGAAGAAGATGCCGAACCACATTGAATGTTTCGACAACTCCAACATTCAGGGTTCGGACGCAGTGGCCGCCTGTGTAGTCTTCAAAAAGGCAAAACCAAGCAAGAAGGATTACCGGAAATACATCATCAAGACAGTGACCGGGCCCGACGATTACGCCTCTATGAAAGAGGTGGTACGCCGCCGGTATAGCCGCGCCATAGAGGAAGGTTCCCCCCTGCCCGACCTCATCATTACCGACGGTGGAAAGGGGCAAATGGAAGTAGTGAGAGAAGTGATAGAGGACGAACTTCATCTGGATATCCCCATAGCCGGACTGGCCAAAGACCGCAAGCACCGTACCTCGGAATTGTTATACGGATTCCCTCCGCTGACCATCGGTGTGAAGCAAAGCACTCCCTTGTTCCATCTGTTGGAAAACATACAGAACGAGGTACACCGCTTCGCCATCACCTTCCATCGGGACAAGCGCAGCAAGAGCCAGGTGGCATCCGCTTTAGACAACATCAAAGGAATAGGTGAGAAAAGAAAGACCGCCCTGCTGAAAACATTCAAAAGCGTCAGCCGCATCAAGCAAGCCTCACTGGAAGAGATTGCAGCCGTGGTAGGTGAAGCAGCCGCTAAAAATATCAAAGAAAACCTCACAGAATAAAAGGGATTTCCTACCTTTGCATACATCCATTGCAAGGATATGCCGCCCTCATAACTGTCAAGCCAAGAGGTCGGCAATGTTTCCACCCACCATAGTAGGCGGACATAGTACTGGTAAACGGCAAGCATTTTCTAATAATAAATAAGGATATAAATATGAGAGTAGTTATTCAACGAGTAAGCCACGCCTCTGTTACCATAGAAGGTGTATGCAAATCGGCGATAAAAGAAGGATTCATGATATTGGTTGGTATCGAAGAAGCTGATACACAAGAAGATGCTGACTGGTTATGCAAAAAGATAATAGGATTGAGAGTCTTTGACGATGAAAACGGAGTGATGAATAAATCCATCCGGGAGGTAGAAGGCAACATACTGGTTATCAGCCAGTTCACATTACATGCATCTACAAAGAAAGGGAACCGTCCCTCCTACATCCGTGCCGCAAAACACGATATAGCCATTCCTCTCTACGATTATTTCTGCCGGGAACTAAGCATCGGTTTAGGCAAAGAAGTAGGAACCGGAGAATTCGGAGCAGACATGAAAGTTGAACTTCTGAACAACGGACCTGTTACTATATGTATGGACACTAAAAACAAAGAATAATGACACTGGAAGAAGCACAAAAAGAGGTGGACAGCTGGATTAAAACGTACGGTGTACGCTACTTCAGCGAACTGACCAATATGACCGTCCTGACCGAGGAAGTAGGCGAACTGGCACGTGTGATGGCACGTAAATATGGAGACCAATCTTTCAAACAAGGAGAGAAAGACAACCTTGCCGATGAAATGGCAGACGTATTGTGGGTCCTTATCTGTCTGGCCAACCAGACCGGAGTAAACCTGACCGAAGCCTTCCGTCAAAACTTGGAGAAGAAAACAAATAGAGATAAAGACAGACATAAAAACAACCCCAAATTATAAAGAATTATGGAACATAATCACGAATTCGAAGGTGGACATGAACATCGTCATGACCACGATCATGGACCCGAGCACAGTAAGTACGAGGAAGCACTTGCCAAGTATAACATCCGTTTGCGCGATGAGGATGTAAAAGCGAAAACTGCCCTACTCATCGAAAAACATGTAGCAGAAAACAATACACCGGACGTAAAGAAATTCCTGTTCCATTGCATTGACCTGACCACTTTAAAGTGCACTGATTCGGATGAAAGTGTAATGAAATTCACCGGAAAAGTAAATGAATTTGTTGACAAGTACCCTGATCTGGACAATGTAGCCGCAATCTGTGTATATCCTAATATGGCAGAAGTAGTCAACGACACCTTGGAGGCAGACCATGTAAACATAGCCTGTGTATCTGGTGGTTTCCCTTCATCACAAACATTTACTGAAGTAAAGGTAGCCGAAACAGCCATGGCTCTCCATACCGGAGCTGATGAAATAGATATCGTTATCCCGGTAGGCAAGTTCCTGAGTGGGGATTACGAAGGAATGTGCGATGAAATAGAAGAATTAAAAGCTGTATGTGGTGAGCATCACCTGAAAGTGATCTTGGAAACCGGAGCACTGGGAAGCGCATCCAACATCAAAAAAGCGTCCATTCTATCGATGTATTCCGGAGCCGATTTCATCAAGACCTCTACCGGAAAGGAAAACCCCGCCGCTACTCCTGAAGCCGCCTTGGTGATGTGCGAGGCTATCAAAGAATACTATATGACAACAGGCCGCAAAGTAGGATTCAAACCCGCCGGAGGAATTAATACCGTACACGATGCTTTGGTTTACTATACCATTGTAAAAGAAGTGTTAGGTGAAGAATGGCTGACAAACGAGCTATTCCGCTTAGGAACAAGCCGCCTGGCCAATCTGCTTCTCTCAGAAATTGTAGGTCAGGAAACCAAGTTCTTCTAAACAAAGAACCGTTTCACTATTTAAATAACAACCACATTTAAAGTGACCGGAATGAGCCTTATCTATTCCGGTTATTTTAAAGGTAAACCTTCTACCAAAGAAAGGCGTACCTCAAAAGTCGGGCGTGATCCTTATTGTATAAAGACTACGCCCGAACTTTTTGAAGTACATATCTTCAACAATCGTACTATTTATCTCTTTCAATCACATAATCAATATAAGCAGTCAAAGCATCTTTTACAGCTTGACCGGCTGATTGTGGAAGTAAAGCCAACGCTTTATTACGATAATCCACCATTGCCTGTCTGGCATACTCTATCCCTCCCTTCACCTTAGTATATTCGATGAAACGGGCAATATCTTCATCCGAAGCGTCTAATGCCCGGATACGTAGCGCCAGTTTCCGCATCTCCTCATCATCAAACATATTCAACACATACAAAGCCGGCAATGTCAGCTTCCCTTCACGCATATCGTTTCCGGTAGGTTTACCTATCTCATCAGAAGAATAATAGTCGAAAATATCATCCTTTATCTGGAAAGCAATACCAATCATTTCGCCAAACAGACGAGCATTTTTCACCATTTCATCGGATGCATGAACCGAAATAGCCCCCGCTTCCGCACTGGCAGTAAACAATGCAGCCGTCTTTTTACGAATGACATCATAATACACTTCTTCCGAGAACTCAGAAGCATTAATATTCGCCAATTGAATAATCTCGCCTTCAGATAAGTTCTGTCCCAAACAAGCCACCAAATCTACAATTGTAATCTCGCGGGTCATGGCAGAATGCTTCAGGCTGGTTGCCAGCATATAGTCGCCTACCAGAACCGACACCTTATTATTATAGATAGCATTTACCGAAGACTGCCCACGGCGCTTGTCACTCTCATCCACCACATCATCGTGCACCAGGCTGGCCGTATGGAGCAACTCCAATGAAAGAGCCGCATGAAGCGTAGAATCATTGATTTCACCGAATAATTTAGCAATCAACAACGCCAATATGGGACGCATCATCTTGCCATTTCTCTGCTTAATATAGGATAACACCTCACTAAGTAAAGAATTGGAACTTTGGAGCGAAGAGTCAAACAACCTTCTAAATTCCTCAAACTCCTTGTCAATAGGCAATTTGATTTGCTGTAATTTGTCCATGCAGGTTAATTTGTGCACAAAAGTAGTAATAAAAGACGGAATACGGTATTTTTTTGTACTTTTACAATGAAAAAACTAAAGATTTTTAAGAATGGACAAACTTTTTCTATTAGATGCTTATGCATTAATATACCGTGCGTATTACGCTTTCATCAAAAGCCCGCGTATTAACTCCAAGGGTTTCAACACTTCAGCCGTACTGGGATTTGTCAATACACTGGAAGAGGTCTTGAAGAAAGAAAATCCTACGCACATCGGTGTGGCATTTGATCCCGCCGGTCCCACTTTCCGGCACGAGGCCTATGAACAGTATAAGGCACAACGTGAAGAAACACCCGAAGTAATCCGTTTGTCCGTACCCATTATAAAGGATATTATCCGGGCCTATCGTATTCCTATTCTGGAAGTACCGGGATACGAGGCTGACGACGTGATCGGTACACTGGCCACCGAAGCCGGCAAACGAGGGATCACTACTTATATGATGACACCAGACAAAGACTATGGTCAACTGGTGGGCGGAAATGTCTTCATGTACCGTCCCAAGCATACAGGCGGTTTTGAAGTGATGGGCATAGAAGAGGTAAAGGCAAAGTTCGATATCCAGTCACCCGCACAAGTCATTGATATGCTGGGACTGATGGGCGATAGTTCCGACAACATTCCCGGTTGTCCGGGAGTGGGCGAGAAAACAGCACAAAAGTTAATCGCGCAATATGGCAGCATCGAGAATCTTCTCTCCCACTCTGCCGAACTGAAAGGAGCCTTGAAAACCAAAGTGGAAGCCAACCGGAAAATGATTGAGTTCTCCAAGTTTCTGGCAACTATCAAGATTGATGTCCCCATCACATTGAACATGGACGAACTGAAAAGAGAAGAACCAAATGAAGAGGAACTACGGAAGATTTTTGAAGAGATGGAGTTCCGTACCCTCATCGACCGCGTTTTCAACCGAAACAAGAAATCCGCCTTCGCCGGAACATACACCGATGCGACCGGAAACGATCTGCAAGGACGAAACCGCACACCGGAAGGAAGCGCCCGGCAGGGAAACATGCCGGACGGTTCGGGACAACTCTCCCTTTTCGGTGAACCGGCTTCGAATGGCAAATCGCCCGCTTCTCCGTCTTCCCCTCAAGGCAATCTCTTTGCAGAATTTACCGACGGAGGGACGGAAAGTGAGAAATATTCGAATCTAGCATGTTTAGATAATTTAAAATACGACTATCAACTCATTGATACAGAAGAGAAAAGATCTGAATTATTACAAAACTTACTTACAAAAGAAATTTTCAGTCTAGACACGGAAACAACAGGAACCGATCCCATCACCGCAGAACTCGTGGGAATGAGCTTCAGCTATGCCGAAAATCAAGCATTTTATGTCCCTGTACCTGCCGATCGGACCGAAGCGCAAAAAATAGTTAATGAGTTCCGGCCGGCTTTCGAAAAAGAAGGAGCGTTGAAAGTAGGACAAAATATAAAATACGATATGCTGGTATTGGGCAACTACGGAACTGAAGTGCGCGGTCCCCTGTTCGATACCATGGTGGCACATTATGTACTACAACCGGAATTGCGCCACAATATGGACTACCTTGCCGAAATCTACCTGCATTATCAGACTATCCACATCGAAGAACTGATTGGTCCCAAAGGCAAAGGTCAGAAGAATATGCGCGATCTCTCCCCCGAAGCTATCTATAAGTACGCGTGCGAGGATGCTGATGTCACACTGAAATTGAAAAACATCTTGGAACAGGAATTGAAAACCAACGATGCGGAAAAACTCTTCTACGAAATAGAAATGCCCCTGGTCCCCGTACTTGCTTATATAGAACGCAACGGCGTGCGTGTAGACACTGAAGCCTTAAAACAGACCTCGGAACATTTCACCGCCCGCATGAACCAAATAGAAGAAGAAGTGCACCAACTGGCAGGTACGGATTTCAACATAGCTTCACCCAAACAGGTAGGTGAAGTGCTTTTTGACAAACTGCGCATCGTGGAGAAGGCCAAGAAAACCAAAACCGGACAATATGTCACCAGTGAAGAAGTATTGGAAAGCCTGCGAGGGAAACACGAAATAGTAGGCAAGATATTGGAACACCGCGGTCTGAAGAAGCTTCTCGGTACTTATATTGATGCTCTGCCCCTATTGATTAATAAAGAAACAGGTAAAATTCATACTTCGTTCAATCAAACGGTCACTGCTACCGGCCGGCTCAGTTCCAGCAACCCGAACCTTCAGAACATCCCTATCCGCAACGAAGACGGCAAGGAAATCCGTAAGGCTTTCATCCCCGATGATGGCTGCGAATTTTTCTCCGCCGACTATTCACAGATTGAGCTACGCATTATGGCACACCTTAGCGGAGATGCCAATATGATAGAGGCTTTCAAGGAAGGAGATGACATTCATGCCGCCACCGCAGCAAAAGTATATAAGATAAGTATAGACAAAGTTACCCGCGAACAACGCAGTAAAGCAAAAACAGCTAATTTCGGTATCATCTACGGCATCAGCGTATTCGGACTGGCAGAACGTATGAATGTAGACCGCAAAGAGGCAAAAGAACTAATAGACGGCTATTTCGAAACTTATCCCCAAATAAAGGAATATATGGACAAAAGCATCGACCTTGCCCGCAGGCAAGGATATATTGAAACCATATTCGGCCGTAAACGATATCTTCCGGATATCAATTCCAGAAATTCGGTTGTGCGCGGATATGCCGAACGGAATGCCATCAATGCTCCTATCCAGGGAAGTGCAGCCGATATTATCAAGGCAGCTATGGTACGCATATACCAGCGCTTTCAATCTGAAAATATAAAGTCCAAAATGATACTTCAGGTACATGATGAGTTAAATTTCAGCGTTCTACCCGAAGAAAAGGAAAAAGTACAGAAGATTGTGATTGAAGAGATGGAAAATGCCTACCATATGCAAGTACCTTTACGCGCAGACTGCGGTTGGGGAAGCAACTGGCTTGAAGCGCATTAAAGCATATAGAAACCAACTATTCGCAAGATATATAGTACTATATATAAGGTATTTATATCATAAAAGCTCAATGGTCTTTTCCAATCCATTGAGCTTTTCATTTGCCATCCCGAACGTAAATGAAAAACACAAACACAAGATAATTGTAATAAATAGATCTTATACAATTATTAATATTTGTTTAATCAGTGACATTTTGCAAAAATATAATCATTTTTTAGCAGAAATGTTAGGAGATTCAATTTTCTTTCGTACATTTGCACCGTTTTTAAAAACAATATGAAAGTAACAATCTAACATATCAATTATCATGAAGAAGATCAATTTTTTGAAAGGAATGCTCGTTGTAGCAATTTTATTTATTGCTAACCTTACAGTTTTTGCAGGAAATCCGGGTGACAACCTGATTTACAATGCAGAAGAAGTAAATGGAGTAATTGTTTCGGAAACGATTTTTAAAATGGAAGGCACCATGCTTACTAATTATATGAAGCACAATTACAAGTATGATGCCAACAACCAACGCACAGAGGACGAGGCGCAAAAATGGAACAGTAACAAAAATCGCTGGGAAAATGACCTCTGCATTCGTTATACTTATGGCAACAAAAGTATGACTACTGAATATTACAAATGGAACTCTAAAAAGAAAGAATATATATTAGTACCCGAAATGACCGTAACTATGGACAAATAAATCTATTCTAACAATCTAACACTTTTCATAAAAACTCTACGAAAGGGCAACCGTGACGGTTGCCCTTTTTGTTTCGTGACGGGCAGTCTTTTCGCATATAAAAAAGCCAAATCTGACTTCAATATGAAGCCTGATACAAAAAGAATGGTTATCTTTGCAAACAAATAGATAGATAATAATCAAAAAAACAAATAGATAATGGCTTTACAATGTGGCATTGTCGGTCTTCCAAACGTAGGAAAGTCGACACTTTTTAATTGTTTATCGAATGCAAAGGCTCAAGCAGCCAACTTCCCTTTCTGTACCATCGAACCGAATGTAGGTGTCATCACCGTTCCTGATGAACGCCTAACCAAACTTGCCGAACTGGTTCATCCGGGACGTATCGTTCCCACTACTGTAGAAATTGTTGACATTGCAGGACTTGTAAAAGGAGCTAGCAAAGGTGAAGGGTTGGGAAACAAGTTTCTGGCAAATATCCGTGAAACAGATGCTATTCTGCACGTACTCCGCTGTTTTGATGATGAAAATGTGACTCATGTAGACGGTAGTGTAGATCCGGTCCGTGACAAAGAAATCATTGACACCGAACTCCAGCTGAAAGATTTGGAAACCATTGAAAGCCGTATCCAAAAAGTACAAAAACAGGCACAGACGGGCGGTGACAAACAAGCTAAACAAATGTACGACATCCTTGTTAAATACAAAGACGCATTGGAACAAGGCAAATCTGCGCGTACCGTACAATTTGACAGCAAAGACGAACAGAAAATCGCAAAAGAACTGTTCTTGCTAACCAGCAAACCAGTGATGTACGTATGCAACGTGGACGAAGCAAGCGCTGCTACCGGCAATAAATATGTAGAACAAGTACGCGAAGCCGTAAAAGAAGAGAATGCAGAAATTCTAGTCGTAGCCGCCAAAACCGAAGCCGATATCGCAGAACTCGAAACCTATGAAGACCGCCAAAATGTTCCTTCAGGAAGTCGGTCTGGAAGAATCAGGTGTAAATCGTCTGATCAAATCGGCTTACCACCTGCTGGAACTGGAAACCTTCATCACCGCCGGAGAAATGGAGGTAAAAGCCTGGACCTACCGCAAAGGATGGAAAGCACCCCAATGCGCAGGGGTCATCCACACCGATTTCGAGAAAGGATTTATCCGCGCCGAGGTGATCAAGTACGAGGACTACATTAAATATGGTTCGGAAGCCGCCGTGAAAGAGGCTGGAAAAATGGGCGTGGAAGGTAAAGAATACGTAGTGCAGGACGGTGACATCATGCACTTCCGCTTCAATGTATAAACCGTAGGTAAATCAAAACGCAAAAGACTTATCACAGCCATGCTATGAATGAAAAAACATCAGGGAACCAGCAAAACTAATGGCAGACTGATAAGTCAGTGTTTTGTTTCCTAAAACAAAATACAACTAACATGGAAAAATATTTAATCGTGGGAACCGGCGGCGTTGGAGGAAGCATCGCCGGTTTCCTTGCTTTAGCAGGAAAAGATGTAACATGCATTGCCCGTGGCAAGCATCTGGAAGCCATTCGTGAAAAAGGACTTCACCTAAGATCAGACTTGAAAGGTAATCACTTTCTACCTATACAAGCCTGCACAGCCGAGGAATACAACGAGAAGGCCAACGTAATTTTTGTATGCGTGAAGGGCTATTCCCTGGATTCCATCAAAGATCTGTTGGAAAAAGCCTCGGATAAAGATACCTTGATTATCCCCATCCTGAATGTTTACGGTACAGGTCCCCGTATCGGGCAACTTGTTTCACATGTAACAGTACTAGACGGATGCATCTACATCGTAGGTTTCGTCTCCGGGCCGGGTGAAATCACACAAATGGGCAAAATATTCCGACTGGTTTTCGGCGCACGTCCCCAACAGGGTGTGGCTCCGGAACGTCTGGAAACCATTGCCGATGTACTAAGAAAAGCAGGGATCAAAGCCGATATTTCGGATGATATCAATCGCGACACCTTCATCAAATGGTCATTCATCTCAGCTATGGCCTGCACAGGTGCCTACCATGATGTCCCAATGGGTCCTCTGCAACATCCCGGAGCAGAACGCGACACTTTTATCGGTCTGTCCAAGGAAAGTTCTGAAATAGGCCGCAAAATGGGAATTACCTATGCGGAAGACCCGATAGGATACAACTTAAAAGTGATTGACAAATTAGACCCGGACAGTACCGCATCCATGCAAAAAGATATAGCCAAAGGACATGAGTCCGAAATACAAGGACTATTGTTTGATATGATCGCACTGGGCGAAAAGATGGATGTGGATATGCCCACTTACCGCAAAGTTGCACAAAAATTCAAGATATGAATACACTGTCAGCCATTCTTTGGAATCCCGATATAGAAATCTTTTCCATTTTCGGCATTTCCATCCGTTATTACTCCGTATTGTTCGTTACAGGGCTTTCATTGGCTTACTGGGTGATATACAAACTCTACCAAGACCAAAAAATTCCTTACGAAAAATTTGATTCCCTGTTCGTTTACTGCCTGCTGGGTATTGTTATCGGTGCTCGCCTGGGACATTGTCTGTTCTATGAACCGGGCTACTGGCTCTCCCACCCTGTAGAAATGCTGTTGCCCGTCAAGATTACCGATTCTGGGATAAAATGGACCGGTTATCAAGGTCTTGCCAGCCATGGAGGAACCATCGGACTAATGCTCGCCTTATGGATCTATTCACGCCGTGTAAAATTGAAGTTCCTGACTGTACTAGACAATATAGCCATCGCCACCCCGCTGGCAGGTTGTTTTATCCGTTTAGGTAACCTGATGAATGGTGAAATAGTAGGTACGGTAACTCATGTTCCTTGGGCGTTCATTTTTCCGCACGAAGATATGCAACCCCGCCATCCGGCACAACTCTACGAAGCCATCACCTATCTTCTGATTTTTATCATAGGCTTGCGGTTGTATAAAAAGTACAAAACCACGCTATACCCCGGTTTCTATTTCGGATACTGCCTCACTACCATATTCACCTTCCGCTTCCTTGTGGAGTTTATAAAAGCCAGCCAGGAAGCCTTTGAAGACAGTATGATGCTGAACATGGGGCAATGGCTCAGCATTCCGTTCATACTGCTGGGAGCGCACTTCATGTACCATTCTTTTAAACCCGTAAAATAAATGAAACATATAATAGATATTGAAACCTGGGAACGCCGGGACAATTATAATTTTTTCCGCAACTTCCATAATTCATGGATATCCATTACCAGTGAAGTGGATTGCACTGAAGCATTTCCAGCTGCAAAAGCCGCCAAGCGCTCTTTTTTCCTGTATTACCTGTATGCTGTGCTGCGTGCTGCCAATGAAGTGAAAGAATTCCGTTTCCGTATAGATAAAAACGGACAGGTGGTCTATCACGATCAGGTGGACATCATATCACCTATCGCTGTACCCGGCAAGACTTTCTACACAGTCCGCATCCCTTACCATGCAGATTTTGAACGGTTTTATGCCGAAGCATATCACATCGTCCATAACATCCCCGAAGAGGGTGACCCGTATGGAGCCGAAAAAGTCATTAAAGAACAGGGAGATTTTGATATTATCCAACTGAGTGCCACGCCTCAGCTTTATTTCACTTCACTCACCTATACACAAATGGCTCCCGACCATCCATTAGACTATCCGCTGATGAATGCCGGCAAAGTAGTGCCACGCGAAGGAAGACTGGTAATGCCCATCGCTTTCACTGTAAACCATGCTTTTGTGGACGGAGCGCACATAGGACAACTCTTTCAGAAAATAGAGGAGATATTGAAAGAGCTGGCTCAATAAATAGAGGGGTCTCAAAAGGCATAAAGATCCCTGTCGGACACGTATGTATGCATTTCCCTACATATACGTTCACATATATCCATAAAAGAATAAATAACCAGAAAAAGAAGACAATCTGTCAAAATGCCGATGCACGAGAATACGATGAAAATACACAAACTGTATCCTTTGAAACAGGACACCCTCATACACCGGCATTATCATTTTGACAGATTGCCAGTTTAATTAAATCAGTTTAGAAACGATAGCCCACAGAGAACTGGAAAGTTGAATTCCGCAAACCATTTTGTGCCTGTATCTTTTTTATTCCGACCCTATAATCAAAACTTATCGTATAATGATCGGCAATAACAGCCTTCATTCCAACAATGCCCCCATAATCCCAACGGCGGAAAGCCTGAAGATTAGCACTATTAATTGGGCTCCCCGGCTTTATAGGAAAAACCATCCAAGGGCTTCCATTTTGCAGGCTCGGTAGTTATATTATCCCCCTCTTGGTGAATAACATCCAAAGAACAGTTTCCAGCACCAAATCCGTAAGAAGCATAAACTCCAACCGACGGAATGAGGCTGAGTTTATCCGAAACCCGAATATTATATCCCATTTTTAACGGCAAAATCAGATTATTCATCTTTATCTCTGTCTTAGGAAAATAAGTAACCATGTGATCCATCATTTTCATGGTACTTCTATTCTGCAACCAAGACAAACCGGACATTAACATCCAATGCTTTCCTATCTCGTAGTCCACCAGTCACCCCCAATTGAAAGCCGGGCTTCATTCCACCTACCTGTTCGGCTTTATATCCGTCAGAACCGGAAACCAGATAATGAGACAGGTTCATTCCACCTTCCACACCAACTTTTACCTGTGCAGACAAAGGCAATACACACATGGCAGCCAACACCACCACTACAATCATTTTAGTCTTCATACTTATTTTTTTATTTGATGTTGCAAAATTAGAAAGAAGATATAAGCATAAAGCTCTATCCATATAACATCACTCACCTATACAACACTAAAAATCAACCACATAACATATTTTATCATAACATGAGCAATAAAATAAGATTCAGATATGAACTTCACATTATCAATAACCTTAGATTATCAACTAAAATATTATCATACAGCCTTAATTGGAATTACTTAAAAACTTAAATTTATCTGAGTCGAGTAAGCACTTCCTTTATCACACTTAGGAAGTACAGCTGTTTTTTCAAATGCGTTATTCATAACTACACCTTTTCATTACCATCCTTATCTAGCATAGTAATGTCAGCATCATCTAATGAAAATTGAAATGTGAGATACAAGCAGTCATTTATATCTTCGGCTTGTACTGAAAAAATAAAAGGAATTCTAGTAGCCACCTTTTCATAAACTTTGCAAACTGCATGAGGCTTCTTTTGGTGATGCTCCGAAGCAAAAACTCCCAAACTCAAGGAAACTAAAAATAACATCAATAATAACTTTGCTTTCATACTTCTTTTTGTTTAAAAATGATGCCGCAAAGTTAGAGGGAAAGGAAAGAACGTACAACTATTTGCTGTGACATAATATTTCTATAAAACACTGATAAACAATATATTTCAGTTTATCACTCTGACATTTTCTTTTTTAGACGCGATTTCCTTTGATTGAGGCTACCGTATCCGTATGTCCGAAACATAAAGAAATGGCCAACGGAGAAATACCCGCTTCTTGCAGGCAAAGGACCAACAAGTCATCCTCCGTCAGTTGGGAGTATTGTGCTTGCAAAGGAGAAATATAATCAGCATAGATTTCAAAGGTCGTTTTCTTCAGTTTGTCCAATTCAGCAGCTGCCATCACCTTACGAATTTTCTTATTCACCTGCTGCTGGTCAGACAATGACATCACCTTTTTGTATATAGAAGTCTGCTGAAATAACCATGTACGAAGTGCCAACTTTTCTTTCTTCAATTGAGTTATCAATTGCTCTTTTTGGGCAATTTCATCAAGATTTTGGTTTTCCCTATCCTGTAACAGTGCAAGAGCGGATTCATTTTCTTCTATGCGCTGCTGCATCACATTCTGTTTCTCATCAGCATATTGTAATGCTTGCCGATAGAGTGCCTGCTGGTTATTTTTCTTATTTATCCAACGTTGGTAAATCAAAGCAACGACAAAGCAAATAATAATGCTGAAAAAACAATACGCCCTATAACCTTTCTGAATTTTATTTGCTCATCCTTTACTTCCAATGCTGTCTGATTTTTATAGACTATATGCTGCACTTCAGACAATCGCTCACTAGCATCCAATGAATCCTGAACCATGACAAAAGTATCTAGATAGTGATAGGCAGACTTGAAATTTCCTAGCTTAGCTTCCATTACGGCAAGTGACCAGTAAGACATAGAAAGGGATGGAGAAAAGAGCAGGCTTTTCTCTAAATAATACCTAGCAGAATCATATTGTCCTAAACCAATGTACAAATCACCTATATTATAGAAATAACCGCTAAATATTTTATTTTCATCAGATATATTTTGCAAAACTTTATAGGCATAAACCACGGCAGAATCGATGTTTTCAAATCGTCCATAATACAGACTTAAATTGTGCCAAGAAGTGAGTATCATGCTTGTATCTTTAGAACGCATAGCATATTCCACAGACTTTCTCTGATAAGTTATAGCAGAATCCTGCATATCCCTCATACCATAAATATATCCAATGTTATGATAGGCAATAGCAGTATCTTTAGCACTAAAAGAATAAAGAAGAGCTTGATTTTGTATTTCCAACGCCTTGTCGTACAATTCACAATCACCATACCATACCCCTAACATACTATAAATCAATCTTCTACATTTTAAATCTTGCGGATAATTCTGCAACACTTCCAACGCTTTCAAATTATGCTCTATCGCCGACATTTCATCATTCATCTGCGCCAGCAGCCTTCCCTTATACATCAATGCCACAGCCTTCTCCCTATCATCATCTCCATAATAATCCAAGGCGAAATTCAATAAGGAATCGCAAGGTAATAAGGGTAGTTTGTTCTTGTCCGTAGCCTCAGCCAGCAACAAAGCATAGTATGCCTTGTCTACTTCCGGCAAATCCTCTAAAACAGATATATTTTTTAAAATAGTCAATGCACTGTCCGGCTTCATTTCCAACAATGAATCTACTTGCTGTAACATCGGATTGGAAGAATGGTGGTTACAGGCAAACAAACAGACAGCCAGCAAACTGACGAAATTTAAATATATAATAAATGAACGCATAGTAATTTTGTCTTTTAGCTTTCTATGCACAAAGATAGCAAAATGCCTTTATAACCTGATATACAAACATCTATTAAAAAAACATTATGCAAATTCTGTAACACACAGTTATTCCATCTTACTTTTCATACGATATTTGCGTTGCGCTACAATCTGTGCATCATTATTACCAAAGCATAAAGCGATGGCAAAAGGAGATAAATCCGCCAATTGCAGACATAGCAAAAGGACATCATCTTCGTTCAACTTGGGATACCGGGTATGCAGTTGCTCTATGTAATCAGCATAAATCTGTCCTATAATCACTCTGAGTTGGCGTTGCTCAGCATTGGTGAGCACTGCAATACGCTCTTTGTGATGCTTTTGCTGGTTGGCCAGTTTGTCTATTTTCGTATAGAGGGGCACTTTTGCCGGAACAACCAGTTGCGCAATTTCTCCTTCTCCATCTTCATGGCCTCTATAGCCCGTTCCTTCTCTTCTATTTCCTCGACACGGCTTTCTTGTTTCTGTTTCAATTCGGCTATCACCTCTTCATGTTGAGCAATATTCTGCTGCATATCCATCAGGTTCTGTTTCAGCTTCTGCAACAGATATTTATAATTGGATTGCTGTATCTTCTTGTTCTTCAGTATCTGTTGATAAATAATCACAATGACCAGCAGCAACACCACAGCTATCATCGCAATGGTGTATATCCTCCGTTTAGCCTTGAACTGTTCTTTCCTTACTTGCGCGTCGGCATTCCAGCATAGGTCTTCTTCTCCAGTTCCGTGGCCACATTGGTGGAATAGATGGAATCTTCCAACTCGGTGCTGATTTCCAGATATTCCAAAGCTTTCTCCACATTTCCCTGCTGCTTAGCTATGGCATACAAGTCAAAGAAAGAGAGATACCGGATATGAATATCGACAGCTTCCTTGCTCCGGTTCAAATAATAAAGAGCCGAATCAAGCTGCCCGTTATTATAATAAAATTCCCCTAGATTCCAAAGACACTGCAAGCTGTCTTCTCTAAGACGACAAGCATCGTATGCCCTTTTCAGACAAGTAATAGCTATACTGGTCCGTCCTGTACGTCCGCATAAATCCCCTATATTTCCATAAAGAGAATGCAAAAGGAAACTATCAGTAGAAAGAGAAAGCTGCAAAGCGCGTTGCTGGCAGATAAAAGCGGAGTCTATATTTCCATAGCCGATATAAGCTACCCCCAGATTGCTGAGTGAACTGATGAAATGACGGTTATGCCGTGCCAGCGAATCATTATAACAAGCCTTGACATACATATCTTTGGCCTGTGCGTACAAGTTCTGTTTGCCATACAGCCCACCCAACATATTATATACAAACCCCTTCCAATAGAATTCACATGGATAGGCGGAAAGGATTTCAAGCGCCATACGGTAACTTTTCAGGGCATCGGCATAGTTTTCCATTTCCTGTTGCACTTTACCCTTATACAGAAGAGCTATAGCATGTTCTTTGGCTTCTTCATGGTATACATGAAGGGCTAAATTCAATAATGAATCACAAGGAAGCAGTGAATCAACCATTTTTATCCGCAGCCTCAGCCAGCAGCAAAGCGTAATCGGCCTTGTCTTCCGGGGTCATACCGATCAGGGAAGAGATGGATTTCAATAATGAAAACGCACTGTCGGCATGTTCTTCCATCAAGTATCCTGCTTGCCGCAAAGCAGGATGTTCCGTGCGCTGCAAAGTACAGGAAAGACAAAGCCAACATAGAAGGCAAACAATACCCGGCTGTTTTATATAAACATACATGCAACTCTATTTTTATTCTCCGGCGACAAAGATACAGAAAACTCAGAACTTATATCCTACACCGGCCGATAAACTGACACTCTGCCCGAAAGGTCTCTTACGAAGAGAACATTTACCATCGATAGTGTAAATGAAATGCTCGGATTCCAATGAAACCCCGGCCCTTCCGCCGTAAGTAAAATGATCTGGAAAATCCTGATGCCACCAGCCCAAACTAGAATGCATTCCGTTGCCATAGGCGTAATCAATGGATTTATCCCTGCCAAACATAGCATAGGACAGATACGGTCCCGCATTGATGCGCAAATTCCATTTGTTATTTAAAGCAACATTATAAGAAGCAAGGATAGGAAGCTCCAAATTGAATTTACTAAAAAAGGAATCGGTACCAAGCCTTGTCTTGGATCTGAATTCTTCATAAGTAAATAATAATTGTGGCTGTACATACCATGAGTTTTAACATGAACGTCATACATTCCTCCGGCATAACCGCCTAGCTGAAGCGTGCATCCCTGGACAAAGATTTAGAAAAAAGTCCGCCTCCTACAATACCCCAGCTATTCTGTGCGGAAGCGGGAAGAATAAAGCAGGCTAAAAGCATGCAAAGTAGAATTTGTTTTATTTTCATCGGGTTTGTTGCTTAAGTTTAATAATGCAAAGTAAGGTATAAAGCCCTTTTCATGAAAATAAAACAGATAACATTTATCGCATATAAAACATTGATAATAAACAATATAACACTATTAAAGATAACATTCGGAGAAATTTCACTCCTATTGGGCATAGGGACAGGTCTAAAACCTGCCCCTACACAGCAAGAGAAAAGAAATATCTTTTATTGCGTGCAATTTATATTCCGCAACTTCCCTCTGAACCCATTCTGCACATCCCCAATCTGCCGCATGGGAAACACCAAAGTTTCCTGCATATACATCTTGTCCTTGCGTTTATGAGTATAGTTGTAAAACTGTTTGACACGTCCTTCCAAACGTTCCGCTTTCTCACCGTTTATGTAAAGAGTAGTACCTTTGTGGTCTCCCTCTATGCGTACCTTCGTCCATGCTCCGGCAGGCAGTGTAGCAGCGTGGAATACAAACGTATAGCCGTCACGGCTGAAAGCCAGCTTTCCCTTATTTTCCCAATTGGCATATACGGTGGAATGAGGCCTTTAAACAAAATACCGTTGATATTTTGTTCTTTGTCCGGATTTATTTCAAATTCTACCGCGTATGGATAGCCTATTTCCGGCAACATAGTGGCAATGCTGTCCGTACCGTTCAAAGACAGTTCTTCATTCTGCCCCGGAAAGACTACCTCACCCTGCACACGCCCCAGCAGGTTGATACCGGGAGCTTCAGGCATCTGTTTGCACAATTTCTCAAATTCTTCGTAAGAAACCATTTCATTCTTACCTCTCCACATTTTCTCGGCCAGTACCTGGGCGGCTGGGAATGTACGGAAATGCACATCCTGTTGTGACACACCGTTGCCACAATGGTCATTCCATACGGCAAACATACCTCCCAACAGTCCCGGAGTTCCTTCAGGCAACTCTTCCTTAGGATTCACTTTACCCACACGCCATTGCTCATACAGCCATTTCGTGTCCAGGAAATCACGATAATATCCGGCAGCCGGAACAATATAAAGATAAGCATCACACGTATTGATAATCTTATATCCGTCTTTCAAAGAAGCATTAGGATCAATCCAGTCGTATGACCAGGCATTGATAGTCACATTATCTGCTTTCACCGGAGTGTTTCCTTTCAACCAGCGCAGTGCTCCCCACATACGGACATTCTTCCCGTATTTCTCTATATACTTCAGATACCGGTCTGTAAAATAGCGGAATTTTTCAGCTTCCTTGGCATTGTACTCGTCTGTACCGATATGTACATCGGGACCTATGAAAACCGGTTTCTCGCCAGAAAGATACTCATCCAGCAAAGAATCTACAAAACGATAGGTTTCCTCCTTGTATAAATCCAAATGATCCATTCCATATTTATCACTGCCTATCTCGGGTTTATAATGTGTAAAGGCCAATGAATGAGCCGGAATATCAATCTCCGGAATCACATTCACACCATATTCCATGCCCAGACGTTGCAGGTCGGTGAATTCTTTCTTGGTATAAGAACCATCCTTGGCGGTCAGCCCGGAAAACGCTCACTCTCCAGGCGGAAAGCAGCATAGGTCTTGTTCCAGTCGTTATCAAAGAACTGTACAAAACCATTGTCATTGAGATGAATCTGGAATTCATTCAGTTTATAGAACGATAGTATTTTGACATATTGCCGCAGGAAATCCATTGTGAAGAACTTACGGCCCACATCCAGCATGAAGCCACGACTGGGATATTGCGGCCAATCACGTGCAACTCCTTTGGGCAACTGTCCTTTTTCATTATAAAGAATCTGCAACAAACTCCGGGTTCCCCAAAAGACTCCCTGACGAGCCGGTGCTTCAATACCGGCATAGCGTCCGGCAGTCA
>ENA-OQDW01000336-OQDW01000336.1-human-gut-metagenome-genome-assembly--contig:-NODE-336-length-20209-cov-3.458171_pt1 | contig 20209 bp, 22 predicted proteins | sample MGYA00242784_ERZ504613 | MGnify/ENA primary metagenome ERZ504613 (study PRJEB26092, sample SAMD00036330) | human gut metagenome | host: Homo sapiens | study: EMG produced TPA metagenomics assembly of...
TTTTCATTTTGAAATCAAGGCAATTGCAGAATCGGCGGAAAAGCACTTGACAAAGTCAGAAAATTCGAGTATGATAATATTGTCAACGGAACACAGAGGGATTTCACCTCATGCGTTTCCGGCAAATGATTGTGACAAGGAGAGCCGACTTGAAGAACAGACAGCAGCAGGACGAACAGCATATGCCCCAGAAACAGGGGGATATTTGCCGACAGATGCCGATGCAGAGTTCTCAAAGCGGTTCGAAGATGATACGTGAAACAAAGGCGTTTCCATGATGAAACCGGTACAAACAGACTGAAGCTTGTACAGAAAACGGTGAACCATGAAAATGCTTTTTATTTTTAGGAGGTAATTATCATGTCCAAAAATGTTGCTGAGTACTTTGCATGCGACGTCTTCAATGACGAAGTCATGAAGCAAGACTCCCGAAGCCGGTTTATAAGGCAATGACCAAGACCCGCAAAATGGGGACTCCGCTGGATCCCACCTATGCAGATGTGGTTGCAAATGCCATTAAGGACTGGGCGATCGAGCACGGTGCCACACATTACACCCACTGGTTCCAGCCGATGACTGGTTCTACTGCTGAAAAGCACGATTCCTTTATCAGCCCCACTGACAACGGCATGGTAATTATGAACTTCTCCGGCAAGGAACTGGTCAAGGGCGAACCGGACGCTTCTTCTTTCCCGTCCGGCGGTCTGCGTGAAACCTGCTCTGCAAGAGGCTATACCGCATGGGATCCGACTTCCTACTGCTTCGTCAAGGAAGGCTCTCTGTATATCCCGACCGTATTCGTTTCCTACACCGGTGAAGCACTGGACAAGAAAACACCGCTGCTGCGTTCCATGGACGCTCTGAGCCAGCAGGCAGTCCGTATTCTGCGTCTGTTCGGCAACACCACCGCAACCAAGGTCACTTCTACGGTGGGTCCGGAACAGGAATACTTCCTGATCGACAAGAAGATGTACGATCAGCGTGAAGACCTGATTATGACCGGTCGTACCCTGTTCGGTGCAATGCCGCCGAAGGGACAGGAACTGGACGACCAGTATTTCGCAAACCTGAAGCCCCGCGTTGCTACTTACATGGCTGATCTGGACGAGGCTCTGTGGAAGGTTGGCGTATTCGCTACCACCAAGCACAACGAAGTTGCTCCGGCACAGCACGAAATGGCTCCGGTATTCTCCACCACCAACATTTCCACTGACCAGAACGAACTGGCAATGGAAGTTATGGAAAAGGTTGCCCTGAAACACGGTCTGGTCTGCCTGCTGCACGAAAAGCCGTTCGCAGGTGTCAACGGTTCCGGTAAGCACAACAACTGGTCTATGGCAACCAACGACGGACAGAACCTGCTGGATCCGGGCTGCACACCGATGGAGAACATGCAGTTCCTCACCTTCCTGTGTGCAATCATCAAGGGTATTGATGAATATGCAGATCTGCTCCGCATCAGTGCTTCCTCTGCCGGCAACGACCACCGTCTGGGTGCAAATGAGGCTCCGCCGGCAATCATCTCCATTTTCATGGGCGAAGAATTACAGGGCGTTCTGGACGCACTGGAAGCAGGCACTTCCTACAAGAGCGAATCCAAGGTATTCGAGATCGGCGTAGACGCTCTGCCGGACTTCCCGAAGGATTCCACCGACCGGAACCGGACTTCTCCGTTCGCTTTCACCGGCAACCGTTTCGAATTCCGTATGGTTGGTTCTTCCGACAACATCGGCTGCCCGAACTCTCTGCTGAATGCCATTGTTGCCGGCGAACTCTCTGACATCGCCGACAAGATGGAAAGCGTTCCGGCTGACAAGTTCGATGACGAGCTGAAATCGCTGCTGGTTTCCATTATCAAGGAACACAAGCGTATCATCTTCAACGGCAACGGTTATTCCGACGAATGGGTCGCCGAAGCAGAAAAGCGTGGTCTGCCGAACTTCAGATCCACTGTTGACTGTGTTCCGCACTATGCAGATGCCAAGAATGTTGCTCTGCTCCAGAAATTCGGCGTACTGTCCGAAAAGGAGATCAAGGCTCGTATGGAAGTCCTGCTGGAAAACTATGCAAAGACCATCAATATCGAAGCCCTGACCATGATCGACATGACAAAGAAGAAGTATATCCCGACCTGCATTGCCTACACCAAGGAACTGTGCGATGCTGCCGCAGTGAAGCAGTCGCTGGACATCTGCTCCTGCGTCGAAAAGGAACTGGCAGAAAAGGTCAGCAGCCTGACAAAGGCAGCTTATGAAGCTACCAAAAAGCTGGAGACTGCTGTAGCTGCTGCTGCCGCAAAGGACGACTGCGTGCTGTCTATGGCAAAGTCCTATCGGGAAGATGTCATTCCGGTAATGGACGATCTGCGTGCCGCTGTGGACGCTCTGGAAGTTATCACACCTTCTGAAAAGTGGCCGGTACCGGCATACAGCGACATCATCTTCAATGTCTGATCGCTCAAATCTAAAGTAATTACTGCAAAGAGTGGTTTACCTCCCATTCTTTGAGAAACCGTCTGTATTCCCATTTGCGGAATACAGGCGGTTTTTTGCGTTTTACCCTTGACAATTCCACTGCACTGTGCTATACTAATATTACAAACTGTTGCACGACATATACAACAGTTAAAACAGTCATAGCAAGGGAGTTGCGTTTTCCATGAAATTACATCACATCAAGTTTCAAAAAATTCTCGCCGTGCTTCTGGCAATTCTGGCACTGGTGGGCGGACTGTTCGGGCTTTGCCGTGCAGTCGCCTCTGCACGTGCCTATGATATTGCACCGCTGACTGACAAACGGCTGGCAGAACTGGATCTGACCGGCATCACCCACCTGATGATCGTGGCACACCCCGACGACGAAACCCTCTGGGGCGGTGATCACATCGCAGACGGCGGGTATCTGGTGGTGTGCATTACCAACGGATATAACGCCACCCGTTCCGCAGAGTTTCAGGCAGTCATGCAGGCTTCGAACAATGTAGGGCTGATCTTGTCCTATCCGGACAAAGTCGCCGGCAAGCGGGACGACTGGACACACGTTCGTTCCCAGATACAGACAGACCTCGAAAAAGTTATGACCTATCAGCCGTGGGAGGACATCGTCACCCATAACGCCAAGGGCGAATACGGACACATTCACCACAAGATGACACACCAGATCGTCACCGCCCTGTACGATGCCAACCAATTGCAGGAACCGCTGTACGTTTTTGGGAAGTACTACCGTGCAGTAACGCTGCCTGACGTACAGGACAGCCTGACACCGATCTCCGATGACGCACTGCAACAAAAGGAAGCCCTGCTACAGCTGTACACTTCGCAGGCACACACCATTCAGAATCTGTCCCACATGAACCCCTACGAAATGTGGACACAGATTCGCGGAGGAAGCACTGATGACGACAACACGTAAAAAGACACTGCTGCACTGCGGGATTCTGACAGGGATTCTGGGAGCGGTAGTGCTGCTGATCTTTCTGGTGCACCCCGGCTGTGTATACGGGGCACAGACGGACTGGAGCAACCAGCACTTTGCCATTCCGGAATACTTCCGCACCCGTTTCTATGCCACCGGCAATCTCTTTCCCAATTTCGCCATGCAGCTGGGCGGCGGGCAGAACATTTTCAATTTCGCTACTACGGGCTGTACAGTCCGGTGATCCTGCTGTCCTTTGCGTTCCCGTGGCTGTCTATGGCGACGTACCTGCAAATCTCCAACATCCTGCTGACGCTGCTCAGTGCGTTTCTCTGCTATTTCTGGCTGCGGAAATGGTTCGTTCCCAATCTGTCCCTTTTTATGGCAGTGCTCTATCTGCTGGCGGCACCGGTCATCTTCCACAGTCATCACCACATCATGTTCGTGAACTACTTTCCCTTTTTATTCTGGGCATTGTTCGCCGTGCATCATGCTCTGGAGAAACGGTGCAGTCTTTCGCTGATCGCAGCATCTGCCTGCATTCTCCTCACCAGCTTCTTTTTCAGCGTAGGAGCCTTTTTTCGCGATTCTTATCTACGCCGTTTTTCTCACCCTGCACCAGCACCATGTGCACCTGTTCCGACAGCTGATGCGGTCAATTGGCATCACTTGTCTGCATTTGCTGCTGGGAACTGTTCTCGCCGCGTTTCTGCTGCTGCCGGTGGCATGGACCCTGCTACACGGCAGAGATGTTTCCGGCAGCTCTCAGAGCCTCTGGAGCCTGCTGTTACCCGGCATGCACTTAAATTATCTGACATACAGTCCCTTTTCCATTGGCATGACCTCTTTCAGCATTCTGGCGATCTGTGCCATGCTTTGCTTTCCGCAAAGGGCATACCGGTTTCTCGCCGGTGTCTTTGGCGTGATTCTGGCGTGTCCTCTGCTGCTGTACCTCATGAACGGCACGATGTATCTGGATCCCAAGGCGTATATTCCCCTGCTGCCGCTGCTGCTGTTGCTGTGCGGATTCTTCTGGAAGACCTTACAGTCCCACCAGATCGCCCTGCGTTCCACGCTGCTGCTGTTTTCCGCAGTGCTGGGTATGGGTATCCTGTCCCAGACCGGAACCGATGCAGAGCGAATTGCAGTGATTCTGGACGGGCTTTCGATGCTGGCGGCATTCCTGTTCTATTTCCGCCGGCAGAATGCCAAGCCTTCCGGAAACGTCTCCACAAAAATCCTGCTGATCCCTACGCTGGCATTCAGCACCGCGACCTGTCTGACAGTCAATCTCTGCGACACCTACATGTCCAAGGAAGATGTCAGCATTGTCTATTCCTCGGAGATTCAAACACTGACAGATCAGATTGCAGCAGAAGACGACGGCTTTTACCGCATTTCCAACGAGTACCACGCCGGCGACACAGTAAACCGCATCTGGGGCAGCAATTACTACCGGAGTTCCGTCTATTCCTCTGTCCACAATGCCGCATTTTCCGACTTTTATTTCCGGCAGACCCACAACGAAAACGGCATTCGGAACGCCGCCATGATCGTACAGTCCAAGAATCCGGTTTTCGGCATTCTCATGGGAGAAAAATATCTGATCAGCCAAAAGCCCATTACTCGTTACGGATTCCGGCAGATCGGACAGGAGGGAGCGTGTCTGCTGTACGAGAACACACTTGCCTATCCCATTGGCTTCGCCACCGCCAACATCATGACTACCGAGGAACTGAAAGGACTTCGTTATCCCAATCAGCTGGAAGCACTGCTGGAAAATGCTGTAGTCAATGCCGCAGACCTGCCGGAGGATTCCACATTCCACGCCAAGCAGCCGGACAGCATTCATCAGATCGCCCCGTCCTATACTGCCACGCATACAGTGACAAACAGATCACCGCCATTGGTGACAGCAAGTATTATGTGCACAGCAAAACGGATTTCTCGGTAACAGTCACACTCGATGAGCCGATCGATGATCTGCTTTTGCTGAAATTCCACGTGGACAATCACCTCGGAAACGGCACCACCACCGGTGACGTGGCAATTACCATTAACGGTATCCGCAACAAGCTGACAGACCCCCAGTGGAAATACCAGAACAATAACAACAACTTCCAGTACACGCTTTCCTCCGACAAGCCCATTCAGAAGCTGAAACTGAAATTTTCCGCCGGCGATTATGTCATTTCCAAGCCGGTGATGTACACCATGGAATATCAGGTACTGGAGGACACCTCCGCGGAAATCAGCCCGTGGCAGCTGCACCACGACACCCTCGGTGACGACACCATGGCTGGCAGCATTCAGGTGAAGCAGGACGGCTGGTTCGTGCTGGCAGTCCCCTATGACACCGGCTTTCATGTCATCGTGGACGGAAAGAAAACCGCCTATTCCCGCACAGACACAGACTTTCTGGGATTCCCGATCACACAGGGAGAGCATCAGATCAGCATCACCTATACAGCTCCGCTGGCAAAAGCCGGCAAATACTGCTCCGCCGCCGGAATTGGCTTGACGCTGCTGTTTTTCACCGGAAACTGTTGGCTGCGACGGCGAAAACTGAAACAGCATTCCTAAAGCGATACCGCACAAATATTTTCAAAACGCACTTGCAGCACATACTGCAAGTGCGTTTTTTTATCGGTTCATCTCCCGCTTGTCCGTCCGGTTCAGAAGATAGTCCACCGACACCTGATAAAAATCGGCAATGCGTACCAGCACTTCCGTGGGAATGTCATGCCGCCGGACTCGTAATAGCTATAGGTTCGCTGGCTGATGAACAGCACCTTTGCCATGTCCGTCTGTGTCATGTCCATGTCCTCCCGTAAGTTCCGAATGCGAATATACTGCATAAAATATCACCCTTTCAAGAATATGGTTTTATTTTATGCTAGAACAAAACGTTCTATTGACTTTTAGAACAAAACATGCTATAATGAGATTGTTCCATTTTGAAAAAAAGGGAAACATCATCAAAAAAGGAGGATATTACAACATGAAACACAAATGGCTTGCGGGACTGCTGGCAATTGCTGTACTCGGAGCAATGGGCGGCTGTTCCGGTGCCGGAAACAGCAGTGCTTCCCAGAAGGCGGAGGAATCTTCTACCGGAGAAAGCAGTGCCGCAGAGGAGAGCAGCGATGCGGAAGAATCCCAGAACGAGGACAGCAGTGATGCAGAAAAAAGCGACAACGCTGCTGACGAATCAAAGGTATTGTTCGAGGACAGCACCGTCCGAATCACCTACGCTGGCACTGACGAAGAAAGCTGGATGGGCAAAGGGCTGAAAGTCACCATTGAGAATCTGTCCGACAAAAACATTTCCGTTCAGACCAGAGAAGCTTCTGTCAACGGTGTCATGGACGACCCCTATTTTTCCTGTGATGTAGCTTCTGGAAAAACGGCAAATGACACGATCTATTTTTCCACCAAGGACGAACTGGGAACTGTTGAACTTTCGTTCCACATTTTCGACAGTGACACGTTCGATACCATTGCCGACACCGAAAAGGTCACGCTCGTTATTGATGACAGCATCACCAGCGAAAAAGCAGAAGCTGACAAGATCTATGAAGTCAACGGCGTAGTCGTTTCCTATGCCGGCAAGGTGGACGACGACATCTGGGGCACGGAATTCCAATTTCTCATCGAGAACAACGGCACGGAAACATACACCGTTCGTGCAGAAAACATTTCCATTGACAATACAATGTACGACGGTTCTCTGTATGCCGAGGTGGCAGCCGGCAAATATGCCAACGAAACCATGTCGTTCATCGGCGAGGAGCTACCGGCAGAAATGAATGAGTTGGAATTCAAGCTTGTCATCAGCAACAGCAATTACGAAACCGTAGCGGAATCTGATCCGATCAAGGTTTCCATACAGTAATCAGAAAACAGAGGTATTTTATCATGGCAAAAGGACAAAAAACGATTTACAAAAACAGTGCAGTCATTCTGCGGCTGGTTCTGGGCATTCTCTCCATTGTAATTTCCGCAGTGGTAGGATTCCAGTCCTGTGCTGCCGGCATCGGTGAAGCCATTTCCGAAGCAGAAAGTTCCAGCGGTGCTGGCGGACTGTTCACAGGATTTTTCCTGCTGGCAGCCGGCATTGTCGCAATTGCTGCCAGAAAGACCAAGGGCGGCACTATTGCATCGATCATCTTATACGCATTGGCTGCTATTTTCGCCTTTGCAAACCTGAGTGAAAACTTCGGCGATCTGGTCGTATGGGCAGTGCTTTCCGTAATTTTCGCAGTGGTACTGGTAATCACCCTGTTCCTGAAAGAAAAGGATTCTTCTGACGAAACCACAAAGGCATAATTCTTCTTTCCGCATATACAAAAAACGCTGTGCAATTCTTCGTTGCACAGCGTTTTTCTTTTTCAAACAACATCGCACAAAACCGTCAGGCGTATTTTATGGGTGCTGCATTTTCACTTATTCTGTTTCCTGCTGTTTCCGGCGGGCTTCCAGTTCTTCCAGAGCGTCCTTGCGGGACAGGCTGATCTTGCCGTCCTTGATGTCCATGACCTTTACGATAATGGCATCACCTACGGAAACCACGTCCTCTACCTGTTCTACCCGTTCCTTGTCCAGCTTGGAGATATGTACCAGACCGTCGCGTCCCGGTGCAATTTCTACAAAGGCACCGAACGGCTTAATGGAAACGACCTTGCCTTATAGATCGAGCCGACTTCCGGATCAATGGCAATGGTTTCGATCATCTGGTATGCCTTGCGGCAGCCTTCCATGGAAATGCCGCTGATAAATACGTGACCGTCCTCGTTGACATCGATCTTCACGCCGCACTCTGCGGACATTTTCTGAATCACCTTACCACCCTGACCGATGACATCACGGATCTTGTCAGTCGGGATCTTGATCTGGAGCATCTTCGGTGCGAATTCGCCCACGGTATCTCTCGGAGCCGGAATTGCCTTGAGCATGATCTCGTCCAGAATGTACAGACGGGCTTTCCGTGTCTTTTCAAAGGCTTCGGCAATGATTGCCGGTGTCAGACCGTCTACCTTAATATCCACCTGAATGGCAGTGATACCCTTCTTGGTACCGCCAACCTTGAAGTCCATATCGCCGTAGAAGTCTTCCAGTCCCTGAATATCTACCATGGTCTTGAACTCATCGCTGTTCGGCAGTGTGATCAGACCGCAGGAAATGCCGGCAACCGGTGCGTGAATCGGCACGCCTGCGTCCATCAGTGCCAGTGTCGAACCGCAAATCGATGCCTGTGAGGTAGAGCCGTTGGAGGACAGCACCTCGGACACCAGACGCATGGCATACGGGAATTCTTCCACTGTGGGCAGCACCGGAATCAGGCACGTTCTGCCAGTGCACCGTGACCGATCTCACGCCGTCCCGGGCCGCGGCTGGGCTTGGTTTCGCCTACGGAGTAGGACGGGAAATTATACTGATGCATGTAACGCTTGGAGGTTTCCTCGTCCAGACCGTCCAGCTTCTGGCTGTCGCTGACCGGTCCCAGCGTAGCAACTGTCAGCACCTGTGTCTGACCACGGGTGAACAAACCAGTACCATGTACGCGGGGCAGTACGCCGACTTCCGCAGCCAGCGGACGAATCTCGTCAATGCCTCTGCCGTCCACACGCTTGCCCTCATAGAGCCATGCACGGACAATTTTCTTCTGAATCAGATACAGGATCTCATCGATCACGCCGGTTTCTTCGCCGCAGACAGCATCAAATGTTTCGTGTGCGGCATCAATGATCGGACGCAGACGGGCATCACGTTCATTTTTATCATTGGTATCCAGTGCGTGTTCCACCTGCTCATGTACCATAGCATCGATATTTTCGAACAATTCCTGATCGACCTCGTGTGCCTCGAATGTGAATTTCTCCTTGCCGATCTTCGCCTGAATCTCGGAAATAAAGGCAACCATTTTCTTGATTTCTTCGTGACCAGTCAGAATTGCCTGCAGCATGGTATCTTCCGGCACTTCGTTCGCACCGGCTTCGATCATGACGATCTTGTCCTTGGTACCGGCAACCGTCAGGTGCAGGTCATTGTGCTGCCGCTGTTCCAGTGTGGGGTTCAGCACGATCTCGCCGTCTACCAAACCAACACTGATGCCGGCGATCGGTCCGTTCCACGGAATATCGGAGATCGACAGAGCGATAGAAGTGGCGATCATGCCTACAATATCCGGTGCACAGTCCGGATCCACTGCCATAACTGTCATGACTACAGAAACGTCATTCCGCATAGACTTCGGGAACAGCGGACGAATCGGACGGTCTACCATACGGGAAGTCAGGATCGCCTTTTCAGAGGGCTTTCCCTCCCGCTTGGTGAAGGAGCCGGGAATCTTGCCTACGGAATACATACGTTCTTCGTAGTCTACTGACAGCGGGAAAAAGTCGATTCCCTCTCTGGGCTTGGCACTGGCTGTAACATTCGCCATAACAACGGTATCGCCGTAGCGTACCCAGCAGGAACCGTTGGACAGTGCACAGGTTTTTCCGGTTTCTACCGAAAGGGGTCTTCCGGCAAATGTAGTTTCAAATCGCTGTACATTTTCAAACATAATTCGAAATTCCTTTCCTGATTCCAATCCTTCGAATTCGCAAAAAGCCCTATGCTCTCTCCTCACCTTTTGCAAAGCACACGGCTTCCTGCGAATACCTGAATTTGGAATCGATTTCATACACAGAAAGGCAGACAAAGCCACTGGCTCTGTGCTGCCTTTCCTTTTTTCAATCGTTGTTTCTTACTTACGGATACCCAGCTTCTCGATAACCGCACGATAACGGTTAACGTCCTTCTTCTTCAGGTAGTTCAGCAGGTTTCTTCTGTGACCAACCATCTTCAGCAGACCACGTCTGGAGTGGTGGTCGTTCTTGTGGGACTTCAGATGAGCAGTCAGATCGTTGATTCTCTTCGTCAGGATCGCGATCTGTACTTCCGGAGAACCAGTATCGTTCTCGTGGGTCCGGTTTTTCTCGATGATTTCTGTTTTTTCTTCTTTCAACAGCATGTTCTTTCACCTCATTCAATATTTCATCAATGCACATAGAAAGAGGCAGGTGACTTCCCGACGGGACAAAGCATGCACCCCTGCGGGCTTACTCCAAATTCCAAGTACATGACAAAATATATTATATCACATCTTTTTCGATTTGTAAAGTGCTTATTTTGTGAATTAAGAAATAATTTTTCCCTTTCCCTTGTGCGAACGTCCGCCGGAGCTTTTGCCGCCGGATTTCTTTGCCGGCTCGATCGGTTTTTCCTCGCCGCCGCGGTCCTCGAACACGGTTTCCTCCCCGTCTGTCACGGTCTGTGCCAGTTCCGGATTGACCTCGCCCCGCTGTTCATAGTAGGGATTGATGATGTACTTCTGAATGACCGGATAGGACTGGAACGTAATCACCAGACCCAGCCAGGAAGCCGGCATTACCGGCAGCAGGAACAGCAGGATCATGGAATACCGGATATTCACGAACATCAGCACCAGCACGTAGACCGCAATGACTGCTGCCAATACCAATATGGTGATGATGTTGGTTTTCAGGGCAACTACCGACAGTGCCAGCGAATTTTTCAGCACGTTTTTCAGGGAAAGATTCGTGGAAACCAGCATCGGGAAAATGTAAAAGTTCATGAGCAGTGCAATAACACCGATACTCAGGGTAATGGCAAACAGCACATAAAACATCTTGCTGCCGGTCTGTTCGATCAGGCGGGGATACACGTAAAATGCCGCCGAGATGCAGCACGCCAGCACGCAGTCCAGCACGCCGACAATACAGGCATGCTTGAATTCTGTGCGGAACGTGTGGAAAAATTCATGTGCCAGAAACGTAGGCTTTTCCATGATAAAATTTTTCAGGATTTTCGTATGTGCCGCCGTTGCCGGACCGATAATCACCGCAAACAGCACCAGACATGCCGCCGCCAGAATGGTTCCCAGCTGGGAATCCACCGCAAAAAACAGGGCGACTGCACCGATCACCGGCAAAAAGCTGAGAAAGTACAGCAGGTTCAGTTCAAACAGTTTCCAGAACTTTCTGCCGAATATCTCAAAAAAGCGGAATATTCCTTTTTTCTTGGGGGCATTCTTCGCGATACCGGAACCGGCACGCTCATAATGATTTCCGAATAATCCCATAGACAAACTTCCTTTCTTCAAGCTGCTTTCCGTGAAAAAGCAGCATACATCTTTTATTCCGGCAGCACCGCACAGATCTATGCGGTGCTACATTTCAATTGCATAAAACAATGCACTATATAACAGCGTATGCAGTACCAACAGCACCAGCAGTACGGCAAAACGGGCACAGTACATTCGCAGCTGGTGGCACATCTGATCTGTTGGTTCGTCCCGAAATCCATAATCAGTGAATTTTCCCGAGAACCGCAGGGACTCCCGCGATGCCACCGCCAGCAGTGCCGAAACCGGCACAAAATAAATCAGCAGGAGCACACTCCGCACCAGCACATTTCCGGAACCGCACTGCATTTGCAAGGCACCGCCCATACAAACGCCGTAAGTCAGCAGCAGCAGCCATACAAAAGGCTGTCCCACTGCGGAAAACCCCAGCAGGAAAAAGGTCATCAGAAACAGCAAAATGTTCCCGATGCTCCCCAGCCAGAGGCTGCCAGACTAGACCGTTTTTCCAGAAACATGCCCAGAAAACACGCCCACGAGGTGGGAACGCCGTCATACTGCCACCGCAGCATGACAATCCCCAGTGCTGCCCCCAGCAAAACGCTGCCGAACAGCAGGCAGAACAACCGTTGTTTTCGCTCCGTTGTTGTCAATGTCGTTCGCTTTCGGATCATTGCAGATCTCTCCTTTGCTTTGCAAATTGGCTTGTACCTGCTTTATCCTATGCGAAAGGCACACCGGTTATGAATGCCGGGGCTTTAGGCAACACCGTGTAAAGCCGTCAGGCGGGCTTTGTGCGGTGTTGCCTTTACTTAGACAGTTCGTATGCACGCTTGGTGCAGCTGTCGCAGGCGTTCTGCACTGCGTCCAGCATTTTGCCCTCATACAGCTGATCCAGACCGGCAAGCGTAGTGCCGCCCGGAGAGGACACCTGACGGATCAGCTCGTCAATGGAGCAACCGGAATCGGTGATCATCTTTGCCGAACCGATCAGCGACTGCACAAACAGTTCCTTGGCAGACTGTTCCGGCAGTCCCACTCTGGCAGCATAATCCAGAAAGCCCTTGGCGAACAGATAGATAAATGCCGGACTGCTGCCGTTAATGGCAATGACTTCTTTCATCTGCTCCGGTGCAATGACCGCAGTCATGCCGCAGCTGCCGAAGATATTCCGCACCACTGCAAATTCCGCATCACTGACAGAATCGTCTTTTGCCAGTGCCGTAGCACCCTCTCCCAACAACAGCGGGGTGTTGGGCATTGCCAGAACCACCTTTGCAAAAGGCTTTGTCAGCTTCCGGATAAACTCCGCACCGATTCCGGCAGCAATGGACACCAGAACTGTCTGTTCCGTTACAGCATCCGCGATCTGCGGCAGCACTTCCTCGAATTTCTGGGGCTTGATCGCCAGAAAAACATACCGGCTCTTTTCCACCACTTCTGCGGCACTTTTGCACTTCTGCACACCGCAGTCTGCCAGAGCGTCCACTTTTGCTTCCGTGGGGTTATAGGCGAACAGTTCTGCTTCCGGCTTCATATCGCTTCCGGCAATGCCCCGCAAAATGGCACTGCCCATATTGCCGGCACCAATAAAACCAATGGTATTCATGAATCTTTCCCTCTTTCAATTTTGCCGTTTTTTCGAAAATACGACATTTTTCATGGATATATTATACTGCAAAACAGCAAAAAATGCAAGTCCTCAGCGTATATTTCTAGGGCAATACCGTACAAAGTCGCCAGACGCTCTTTGTGCGGTATTGCACTAGGAAAACACTGCACGCAGATTGCGTGCAGTGTTTCCTTAGAAAAGAAAAAGTGGACGCACTCTCGCACGCCCACCCCTCTTTTATCAAGCGTCTACACGCCGATCAAAATGCAATATCTTCTGCGATCTGGTGCAGTTTTCCATCATACGGCTTTTCCATAGACAGAGCTTCCTGAATGTCAAAGTCTACGATCTTGCCGCCCTGCATGCCGACAACACGGTTACCGATGCCCTGTTCCAGCAGTTCTACAGCATAGTAGCCCATTTCTGTTGCTGCTACACGGTCGCGGACTGTCGGAGAACCACCACGCTGTACGTGACCCAAAATGGTCGCACGGGATTCGATACCAGTCTTTTCCTGGATCAGCTTGCAGATCTCTTCGGAATGACCGATGTTTTCTGCAACAACGATAATGAAATTCTGCTTGCCTCTTGCCTTGAATTCCATCATCTTCTTCGCGATCTTGTCCAGATCATAGGGCTTTTCCTTGGTGATGATCTCCAGTGCACCGGAAGCCACGCCGGTATTCAGTGCAATGTAACCAGCACCACGACCCATAACCTCAACAACGCTGCAACGATAGTGAGACTGGCTGGTATCCGACAGCTTGTCCATCAGTTCCATTGCAGTGTTCATTGCGGTATCATAACCAATGGTGTAATCTGTGCAGGCAATATCGTTGTCAATGGTACCCGGCAGACCTACACACAGAATGCCGTGTGCAGACAGATCTGCGGCACCGCGGAACGAACCGTCACCGCCGATAACGACCAGACCTTCCAGACCGTACTTTTCACAGGTAGCCTTTGCTTCAGAACGCCCTGTTCGGTGCGGAACTCTGCACTTCTTGCGGTGTACAGCATAGTACCGCCGCGGCTGATGATTCCTGCTACACTCATTTCGTCCATCGGCTCAATATCGTCTTCCAGCAGACCACAGTAGCCACGCTTTACGCCATATACTGTCATGCCCTTTTTCAGAGCTGCACGGACAACGGCACGTACCGCTGCATTCATGCCCGGGGCATCGCCGCCGCTTGTCAATACACCAATCGTTTTAATCATAAACGTATTCTCCATTCCGCCGCATGGCAAAATTTTGAAACGGCTGCACAGCACATTCGCTGCTTATGCTTTCACCATTCCATTCCTATTCTATTATACTGATATTTCAGAGGTTGTCAAGTGGTATTCGAAAAAGTTAACAAGTCCCATACATATTTTATCAAAAAATCACAACAGCTGTATTTAGGAAACACTGAATAAAGCTTGTGCGTAAGATGCGTAGTCAGATTTTTTGGCAGATTGCATAGAAATTCCGCAGGCATACTGCCGTATGGCAAGGGATTTCTGGGCAATATGACGGAAAATCTGCAAGCAGATTGCGTACAAAGCCGTCAGGCGGGCTTTATTCAGTGTTTCCTTTACTGCCGAACCTGTTGCAGTTACGCCGGCGGCAAAAATCCCACCTGCTCCGGCGAAACCACGGCACAGAGTGCGGCATAGGATTCCGAATTCACCGCCACCGCCTGTCCGCCGCGGGGAGAGAGCATCTTCTTCCGGTCTGTCAGGTAAAAGCAGACCGGCACATTTCCCGCATGCTGTCCGATCACTGCCAGCAGCTGCTGTAATTCCGCTGTCTGGCGGGAATCGATCTTCACGCAGAGCCGCCCCTGCGGCAACGTCCGGAAAAAGGCTTCTTCCTGCAATACGCTGTCGCACAGCACACTGACGGCGTTTTCTTTCTGGGAAATTTTCCCGCGGAGATACAGCACCGCGTCCTGCTGCAAGTACGGCTTTACAGAATTGTACAGGGCAGGAAATACCACGCAGTCCGCCGAACCGCTTTGGTCTTCACAGGTGAGAAAACACATGGTTTCCCCTTTTTTGGTGGTGTGCTGCTTGACATGCTGTAGCGTAACGATCAGCAGTACTTTCCCGCCGTCCGGCTGTTCCGACAGTGCAGCCGCCGGCGTGGCACGGCAAAGCTGCCGCAGCCACTGGGACTGTTCCAGCGGGTGACCGGAGAGATAAAGCCCCAGACTTTCATGTTCCAGCTGCAACAACGCAGAGCGTTCCAGTTCCGGCAGCGACGGAATCGGCGTTTCCCGCACAGCTTCGCTCTCGCCGCCGAACAGATTCATCTGTCCGGTCACAATGCTGCTGCGTTCCTCGCGGCAGTCCATCAGCACCTGTTCCTGATACTCCAGCATCTGCCGGCGGTTCAGTCCCAGGCTGTCCAGAGCACCGCAGCGAATCAGGCTGTCCAGTGCCTGTTTGTTCAGTCCCAGCGGCAGCATACGCCGGCAGAAATCTGCCAGACCGGTAAATTTTCCAGATTTCTGCCGCTGCTCCGTCATCTTCTGGATCAACCCCTGCCCCAGTCCTTTTACTGCCAGCAGTCCGAACCGGATATGCTCACCGCAGCGAAGAAAATCTGCTGTGCTCTCGTTCACATGAGGCGGCAGCACCTTTACGCCGGCGTTCTGACAGGCGGTAAGGTATTCCATGGTTTTCCCCGTATCACCCATGACACTGGTGAGCAGTGCCGCCATATCGTCTGCGAAATAGTGCACTTTCAGATAGGCAGTCTGGTACGCCAGATAGGCATAGGAAACCGCATGTGCTTTATTAAAGGCGTAATCCGCAAACACAGCGATCTCATCAAAAATCGCGTTGGCAGTTTCCACCGGTACGCCGTTTGCCACTGCCCCGCAGCAGGGAGAACTGCCGTCGGAGCCGTCGCTGCCGTAAATGAATGCCTGCCGTTCCCGTGCCATGACATCCTGCTTTTTCTTCGCCATAGCACGGCGGACAATGTCGCTCTGCCATAGGAATAGCCGGACAGCACCCGACAGATCTCCATGACCTGTTCCTGATAGACCATGCAGCCGTATGTGGGACGCAGGATCGGTTCCAGCAGCGGGTGGGCATAGACGATCTTCTCCGGATTCCGCCGGTTTTCCAAATAGAGGTCAATGGACGAACGCGGTCCGGGACGATACAGGGACAGGGCAATGGTCAGGTCCTCCAGACAGGTGGGCTTCAGCCGCATCAACACGTGCCGCATACCGGCACTTTCGAACTGAAACACACCGGTGGTATCTCCGCGGGAAAGCATGGCATAAACTGCCGCATCGTCCAGCGGGATCGCATCTATGGAGAATGCTGGTTCATACTTCTGAACGGCACGGACACAGTCCCAGATGACTGTCAGGTTCCGCAGCCCCAGAAAATCAAATTTCAGCAAGCCCATAGTTTCCAGAACGCCCATGGGATACTGGGTGATGACGGTTTCTTCATTTCGCTGCAGCGGCACCAAATCAGTGATCGGCACCGCAGAGATCAACACGCCGGCAGCATGGGTGGAAGCGTGCCGCGGCATACCCTCACCTGCATTGCCATATCGATCAGCTTTTTTGCTGTAGAATCGGTTTCATACAGTTTCCGCAGGTCTTCTCCGTCCTTGCCCTCCATGGATTCCGCAATGCTCTTTCGGGAATCGATAGACTTTGCAATTTTGTCGCACAGCCCGTAGGAAATCCCCATTGCCCGTCCGGTATCCCGAATGGCTCCCCGTGCCTTCATCAGGTCGAAAGTGATGATTTCCGACACCCGATCGGCACCATAGCGGGAGATCACATACTCCTTGACACGCTGTCTGCCCTCTACGCAGAAGTCAATGTCGAAATCCGGCATGCTGACACGCTCCGGATTCAGGAAGCGTTCAAACAGCAGCTGGTATCGCAGCGGATCGATCTGGGTAATGCCCATGCAGTAGGCACACAGACTTCCCGCACCGGAACCACGCCCCGGTCCAACGGGAATGTCGTGACTTCTGGCGAAATTGATATAGTCCCACACGATCAGGAAGTAATCCACGTATCCCATTTGGGTAATCACAGAGATCTCCATACGCAGCCGTTCCAGCACCTCGGGTGACGGGTGCTCTCCGTAGTGCTTCTTCAAGCCGTTCATGCAAAGCTGTAGGAACAGCTTCCGGCAGTCCGACACGCCTCCATGGAAAATTTCGGGAGATAGATCTGTCCCTCCTGAAATTCCACGTGACATCTTGCCGCAATTTTCGCCGTGTTGGTCACTGCTTCCGGCACATCGGCAAACAGTGCCGCCATTTCTGCCGTGGATTTCAGATAAAACTCCGGCGTTTCAAAGTGCATATGCTCCGGATCGTCCAGCGTTTTGCCGGTCTGGATACACAGCAGCACTTCCTGCATGGCAGCATTTTCCCGCCGGAGATAGTGGGCATCATTGGTGGCAGCCAGCGGGATTCCCGTTTCTCTGGAAAGCCGCAGCAGCAGGGGCAGGTTTTGCAGTTCCTCCCGAATCTGGTGGTTCTGGATTTCCAGATAGTAGTTGCCCTTGCCGAACAGCTGCTGATACCGCAGGGCAGTCGCCTTTGCCGCGGCATAGTCCCCTGCCGACAGCAGACGGGGCACTTCTCCCGCCAGACAGCCGGACAGACAAATTAAGCCTCGTGGTAGCGGGAGAGCAATTCCCAATCCACACGGGGCTTTTGATAGAAGCCTTCCAGACTGGCAAGCGAAACCAGCTTGACCAGATTCTGATAGCCCTTTTGGTTTTCACAGAGCAGGATCAGGTGGTGACTTCTGCTGTCCAGCCGGTGCTCCCGATCGTGACGGGTACGCCTTGCCACATAGACCTCACAGCCCAGAATCGGCTGGATTCCGGCTTTTTTGGCAGCCTGATAAAACGGCATCACGCCATACATCACGCCGTGATCAGTCAAAGCGACCGCAGTTTGTCCCATTGCCCTGACCTGCTCGATCAGTTCCGGAATCCGGCAGGCACCGTCCAGCAGGCTGTATTCGCTGTGGACGTGGAGATGTACAAAAGCATTTTCAGGCATCTGCGGCACGTTTTCTCAACTCCTCTGCAAAAGCGGCGATTTTCTGAAAGCGGTGGTTGACACCGGAACGCCCGATAGGTTCGGACAGCAGTTCTCCCAGTTCTTTCAGACTAAGTTCCGGATTTTCCAGCCGCAATTCTGCCAGTTCCTGTAGTTCCGGAGAAAGTGCCTCCAGCTGCCCGCACTGGGTGATCCACTGAATGTCCTGTATCTGCCGTATGGCGGCACCGACAACTTTGTTGATATTGGCCTCGTCGCAGTTCCGCACACGGTTCGCCTTGTTCCGCATGTCCTTGCGGATCTTGATGTTCATCAGGGCAATGGTGCACTGCTGGGCACCCATATAGGTGAGGGTGTCCTCGATGTGCTCGCTGTCTTTCAGGTACAGCACGTACATGTTTTTCCGCAGCAGCTGACCGCCGCTGATGCCGATGCTCCCCAGCAGCTTTTGCAGGTCGGAGCAGAGCAGTTCCGACGGCGTATTGAATTCCAGATGATATTCCTTGTTGGGGTCGATCATGCTGCCGCAGCCGAAAAATACGCCTGCCAGAAAAGCACTCAGGCTGTTGTTCACCAGATTGGAAAGACGGATCTCCCGCTTTTCCGGACGAATGTGATAGACCTCACAAATGCGGCTGATCTGTGCCGCATCGGTAATGGTATAGCTGACCATAGACTGGTCGCCGCCGCGGGAGATCGTCCGCACATCGGGCTGCAATTCTGTCCGGAACACCGCACGGAACAGCATGGGCATCAGCCGTGCGAACACCGGACTTTCGCTTTGCAGCACCACTTGTTCTTGGGTAAAAATGCGGGAATACAGCAAAATGCCATACAGACAGGCAAACTGCCGGTCGCGGTCGGTGATGCTTCTGGCGATCTCTTCCCGCACATCATTGGAAAATGACACGGTTTCCTTTTCTCCTTATGGTCGGTCCTTTCCAATATCGCGATGCTGTTTCACAACATGCATGCCCTTGGAAATGAGGTAGTCCCCTATCAGTCAGTAAATGTGATCGAACGGTGCTTGCCGCCGGTGCAGCCAAATGCGATCACCAGACGGCTCTTGCCCTCCTGAATGTACAGCGGGATCAAAAAATCCAGCAGATCTTTGAGCTTTTCCAGCAGCGTGCGGGACTGCTCAAAGGACATGACATATTCCTGCACGCACTTTTCACAGCCGGTATGATGCCGCAGTTCCGGAATGTAGTACGGATTCGGCAGGCAACGCACATCAAACACCAGATCGGATTCCGTAGAAACGCCGTACTTGAATCCGAAAGAAGTCACCTTAATGGACATGGAGTCAGAGGAATTGTCCAGAAAGATCTCCCGAATCTGTTCTTTCAGCTGCGAAGCCGAGAAATAGGACGTTTCAATATAATAATCCGCAATGCCCTTCACGCGGAGCAGCTGCTCCCGTTCGTAGGCAATGGCATTGTGCAGACAGCCCCCGAACCGTTCGTCCAGCGGGTGCTTCCGGCGGGTTTCCTTATACCGCTTGATGATGACTTCGTCCTCGGCTTCGATATAGAGGATCTTCACGTCCAGATCTGCCTGCTGCTTCATCTCCAGCAGTGTCCGATAGGCATCTGTGAACATATCGCCGGAACGCAGGTCTGCGGCAATTGCCAGCTTTTGCAGGTGGTTTTCTGACTCTCTGCAAATCTCCACAAATTTCCCGATCAGCTGCGGCGGCAGATTATCGATACAATAATACCCGATGTCCTCCAGAACGTCCATTACCACAGACTTTCCCGAACCGGACATTCCGGTCACTACCACCACATGCATTCTCACATTTTCCTGTTCCTGCATATGCTCCACGTCCTTCCTACACACTTTTCAACAATTTCCTTAGGCAATACCGCACAAAGAGCGTCTGGCGACTTTGCACGCCATCTGCTTGCAAATTTCCCGTCATATTTCACCAAAATGCTCGTGAATACATCAAGTATTCACTCCGCTTTTTGTTTCATCTGACGAA
>ENA-OQDW01000337-OQDW01000337.1-human-gut-metagenome-genome-assembly--contig:-NODE-337-length-20194-cov-2.372652_pt1 | contig 20194 bp, 28 predicted proteins | sample MGYA00242784_ERZ504613 | MGnify/ENA primary metagenome ERZ504613 (study PRJEB26092, sample SAMD00036330) | human gut metagenome | host: Homo sapiens | study: EMG produced TPA metagenomics assembly of...
CGTAAAGCGGGCATCTGTTTTTGATGCGCCATTTAAAGAAGGATGTGGCTGGAGAAAGATATTCTGGCACCTGGAGATTTTTTATCACATCTCTTTTGCAGTTTCAGCCGAAATCAGAAGAACTGATGCAGGTTCTGGCGCTTCTTGTAAAAGGAAACTGCAGTGGGCTCTGTGTGATGATGGAGGAGAGAGCAGAGCTTTTTTCGAAAGAAATGCTTGCTTTCTGTGAAGAGAAGCAGTTTCCTGTGATCTGTATGAGGGAAGATATTTCTTATGCAGAGGTCCTTGGAGTTATTAATCAATGTATCCTGGAAGAACAGACAAATGTGCTTAATCAGCTGAAACTGGATAAGATCCTAGCATCGAGGACTCTGCCCCAGGAGCGAATGAAGATCCTTTTAGCATTAATCCGGGGATCAGGGAGTACGTACAGGCTGTTTATATCCGGGATGAACGGCGGAAGATCACACAAAGAAAAAAACAGGAGAAGTCTGTTCATCTTTTGATATATTTATTCCGGCGGATAACTATGATATCTGTATTTTGAGTGCAGATTCCAGGAAGGAACTGGAACAGCATAAAAATGTAGTGTGTGAACAGCTTTTGAGAAGCTATCATAACCGCAGACTTGGAATTGGCAGACCTTATGCCAGATACAGAGTAGAACGAACACTTCTTGAAGCAGGAGACGCCCTGGACATGGCACAGGCATCGGACCGGAGGCAGCAGGTCTATGATCCATTGTCTCCGCAGCAGCTTCTTTTGCCTATCAGGGGAAGTCGGGAAATGCAGGAATTTTATGACGAATTTTGTCGAGAGATTGCGGCGAAAACAACGGAAGAAGGCATGGAGGACATGCTTCTTACAACAAGGGCGTATGTACAGTGCAATGGAGATTTTAAAAAAACTGCCAAAAAACTGAAAACAGCACGAGAATACGATCCGTTATCGTATTAACCGTCTGAGAAATTATCTTGATGTGGAAGAACAGCCGTTGCTTTTTCATGAGATCATTTCTCTGGCTGTGCGGATCGAATCTATGCTGGAGATAAAAAAGAATAAAGAGGTATGAGAGTGGAACAGGAAAAGAAAACAGGAAATGTGGAATCTGTCACATTGGAACAGGTTCCGATGGAAGAGAGAAAAAGCTGGGCAGATGTTGCCATGATCCAGGCGGGAATTATGATCTGTGTGCCCAGTCTGATGCTGGGAGGAATCCTGGCAGAGTCTATGCCGATGTCTCAGGCCATCTGGTCAGGGGTAATCGGATATGCAGTGATCGTGGCGTTGATGATATTTTGTGGAATTATGGGAAGTGATCTTGGTGTACCGACATGTGTTGTTGCATCTGGCGTTTTTGGAAAACAGGGATCATCAAAGCTGATCTCTGCATTATTTATGATCTCCATGATCGGTTGGTTTGCAGTGCAGAACGGTGTCTGTGGCTCTGCATTTTCCAATCTGATCGAAGCAAGCACAGGAGTAAAAATCCCGATTCCGGTATCAACGGTTGTGTGGGGAATAATCATGCTGGTTACAGCTGTATATGGAATCAATGCTCTGGATAAACTGAATAAGATTGCCATTCCTGCACTTGTGATCGTAACTGTGATCGGGTGTGTGGTAGCAATCCAGCGTTTCGGAACCGGAAATTTAAGTATGACTATCGAAGATCCGGCCATGAGCTTTGCAGATGGAGTTGTACTTACTATCAGTTTTATGGCCACCGGCGCTTGAATGCACCTGATTTTACCAGATATCAGAGAACAAGAAAAGATACAGTCCTTTCTTCTGCTATCGGTGTGATGCCGGCAGGAATGGCTATGCTTATTCTCGGAGCGGTAATGACGAGAATTGCCCAGCAGTATGACATTTCACTTGTATTTTCTAATATTGGCCTTCCGTTCCTTGGAATGGTCGTACTGATCCTGGCAACCTGGACAACGAATACTACCAATGCCTACAGTGCAGGCTTAAATGCAGTTATGGTATTCAATCTGAAAGAAAGCGGCCGTTCTATGGCAACGGTTATACTTGGAGCTGTGGGAACAGTTCTGGCAGCTGTTGGTGTAGCCGGAAATTTTGAGGGATTTCTTACACTTCTTGGAAATGCGTTTATGCCGATCATTGCTCTGTTTATTGTGGAATACTGGAGCCTTGGGAAAGGAAAAGCAGAGAACTTACATTACGTGAAGGATGGTCAGTGGCTGGAATCGTGACCTGGGCTCTTGGTTTTGCAGCTACGTTTTTGACTGTGGGAATTTCTTTTATCAATGGAATGCTGGTTTCCGGAATCCTGTATCTGGTGTGGAGACTGGTAAAAAAAGGTGATAAATAAATGGCTAGAGAATATGTAGAAAAAAATACAGCGGAAATGGTCAGATGTCTAAAAGAACTGGTAGCTATTCCCGGGATTTTTGAGGATGCACCATCTAAAGGAGCACCTTTTGGAAAAAATATCCAAAAATCTCTGGAGTACGTCCTTAGAATGGGACAGCAAATGGGATTTCAGGTAAAAAATTATGATGGTTATGCCGGAGAGATCACTGCCGGAGAGGGAAACAGGATGATCGGAATCCTCTGCCATACAGATGTGGTCAGTGCAGGAGAGGGATGGAACACAGATCCGTTTGATCCTGTGGAAAAAGATGGAAAGCTTTATGGAAGAGGAACTTCAGATGATAAAGGCCCTCTGGTGTCTTCACTTTTTGCTATGAAATATCTTGCAGATAATCAGTTGATTCCAAAAGATACCTGTCTTCGCATGATTGTGGGAACCGATGAGGAAGAGAGCTGGCAATGTATTCGTTATTATCTGGATCATGCAGAAATACTTCCACAGGTATCTATCGTACCAGATGCTAATTTTCCACTTTTATACTGCGAAAAAGGACTTCTTGACTTTGATCTTTCTTCTGTGGAATCTGTGGATGAAAGAGCAGAGATACAAATTGTGGAATTAAAAGGTGGACGTAGCAGAAATATTGTTCCGGACGAGGCGTCCTGTCTTCTGAAATGTGAAGATCCGAAGGCGGCAGTAAAAAGCATTGCGCTTCCGGAACAGGTTACAGCAAAGATCACAGATGGATTTTTGAAATTGTCAGTCAGAGGGATCAGTACACATTGTATGAGTCCGGAAAAAGGGTTTAATGCAGTTTCCTGTCTTCTGGAAACGCTGGGACAATTTGGCGAAAAACTTTCTCATGCTTCTTATATGAAATGTTTTCATCAGGCCATAGGAATGGATTATGACGGAGAGCGTCTGGCTGTGCCAATGGAGGATTCCGCAGGGCACTGACGTTTAATGTGGGAACTGTGAATATGGATGAAAATGGAAGGATTTTTCTGCAGTGTAATATTCGTTATCCTGCATCTGTGGAGTATAATGATATTCGGGAGCTGCTGGAGAGACAGCTGAAAAAATATGGCTTCTTTTATAATGAAGTAGATTATCTGGCTCCGGTGTACCATAAAAAGGACTCAGCACTGATCCGGTGTCTGATGGAGGCCTATCAGGAAGTGACAGGGGATATGGATACAGAGCCAATGGCTATTGGCGGAGCTACCTATGCAAGGGCACTTCCTAATGCTGTGGCATTTGGGCCGCTGTTTCCGTATGAGGAAGAACTGGCTCATGAAGCAAATGAATTTTTAAGCATTGAGAGTCTGCAGAAAATGACCGAAATTTTTGTAAAAGGTCTTTACAACTGATGACAGAATATAGATAAAAACATTAAAGAAACAAACTATAGAAATATCCTGGAATGCGTTGACATCCAGGATATTTTTTGCTATGGTATACAAGTTTACATATGACAAAGAAGAAAGGATATGGATATGGAGGAAAAAAGAGACATTTTTGACAGACTGATGCATCTTCCTGTATTGAACATATTTGAACCTTTTTATAAAAAACATAAGGAAGTTCTGATGTATCTGTTCTTTGGCGGGATCACATTTTTTCTGAATATAGCACTGTATGCATGGCTGGACGGCATACTCGGAATAAATGCGCTGATCGCCAATGTGATCTGCTGGGTAGTCTGCGTACTGTTTCAGTATTTTACAAACAGGACCTGGGTATTCGACGGTCAGGTAGATTCGGCAGCCGGATTTTTAAAGCAGATGGCTTCGTTTTTCGGTGGAAGACTCTTTACCCTGGTTGTGGAAGAAGCAATCCTTGCAGTATTCATCACCTGGCTTGGATTTAACAGCATGGCAGTGAAGCTGATCGCTCAGGTGGTTGTGATCGTATTGAATTATATAATCAGTAAATTAATTGTTTTTAAAAAATAAAAGATATTTATATTTAGAGGAAAGGAGTTGAGGTAAAAAATGGCAAAAGATAAGACCAATGATATGACTGTGGGAAATCCGGTGAGCCTGATCATACGGTTTATGATCCCCATGTGCCTTGGAAATATTTTTCAGCAGTTTTATAACATTGCGGATTCCATTGTTGCGGGTCAGTTCCTGGGAGTAGATGCGCTGGCTGCAATCGGAAGCACCGGTTCACTGATGTTTTTTGTTACCGGATGGCTTAACGGACTGAGCAGTGGCTTTGCCATTCTGGTATCCCAGTGGTTCGGGGCGAAGCAATATGATAAGATGCGTCATTACGTAGCTATGTCCATTTATCTGGCAGCAGCCTTTGCCATTGTGATGACCATTGGCTTTGAGGCTTTGAATGAACCGATTCTGCGGCTGATGAATTCACCGGAGGATCTGATGGGATCTGTGAAGGGATATATGGGAATTATTTATGCAGGCCTGATCGTAACAGCGGCATATAATTCACTGGCAGCGTTTCTCCGTGCACTTGGAGATTCAAAATCTCCGCTGTATTTTCTGATCATTTCGGCAGTGATCAATGTGTTCCTGGATATTCTGTTTATTGTAAAAATCGGGATGGGAGTGGAAGGCTGTGCCTATGCTACGGTTATCGCGCAGGCAATTTCCGCAGTCTGCTGCCTGATCTATATTATCAAAAAGTTCCCGATCCTGCATCTGAAGAAAGAAAACTTTGAAGTTTCTTTTACCAGCTTCCGTTATCTGCTGGCCCTTGGTATTCCCATGGGACTTCAGTTTTCCATCACAGCGATCGGAACCATTATTGTGCAGGGTGCGGTAAATATTTATGGTTCTGTATATATGGCAGGATTTTCCGCTGCGGGAAAAATACAGAATATCATTGCAACGGTATTTGTAGCTTTTGGTGCGACGATGGCAACCTATGTAGGACAGAACCGGGGCGCCGGAAAGATGGACCGTGTAAAAGCAGGAATGAAATATACCCAGATCATGGTCCTGATCTGGAGTGTGATCACTATGATCATAATGTTCTTTTTCGGAAAGTACATGACCTGGTTATTTATTGACAAGTCCCAGACGGATGTTATTAATGTTTCTGTTACTTATTTTCATACGGTATTCTGGGCATATCCGTTCCTTGGAAGTATCTTCCTCTACAGAAACGGACTTCAGGGACTGGGATATGGCTTGGTTCCCATGCTGGGCGGTGTGTTTGAACTGGCGGCAAGAAGTGCGATCGTTATGTTTGTTGCAGGAAAAACAAGTTTTGCAGGTGTATGTCTGGCAGATCCTGCCGCATGGATCGCAGCGCTGATCCCTCTGATCCCGTATTATATTTATGTGATGAAAAAGTGGAGCAGGGGAAAAAAGGAAACTGCTGCCTGAGTGGGTATAATACAGAAAATGAAAAGAATAAATTTAGGCTTGCAATTATGGAAGATACAGTTATAATGATATTATAACTGCGGAAAAAACCAGGAAACCGGGATTCCGGGTAAGATTACAGATCCAGAAGGGAGAATATAGATCATGGAAATCACAAAGGAAACAACAATGGGCGAGATGCTTGCATACGATGAGAAGATTGCATACATTCTTATGCAGGAAGGAATGCACTGCATCGGCTGTCCGTCTTCTATCGGTGAGTCTCTTGAGGAGGCATGTATGGTACACGGACTTGATGTAAACGCTGTACTGGCAGACATCCATCATTATGAGGAAACCAAGAAACAGAAATAATCAGCAGTACAATTTATATTAGAACGTACAGATTACGGACCGCAAGGGGATAACGACTGTGCATGTCTTTTTGGCATGCCGTCGTTATCCCTTTTTTTGTGAGCAGACGATAAAGAGAGTCTTAAATATCTGCTTGATATGGAGGAAAAAAGCATGTATGTGATGATCGATAATTTCGATTCATTTGTTTATAATCTCAAGGCATATTTTCAGGAGCTTGGAAGAGAGATCCTGGTCAGACGCTGCGATGAGATCACCCTGGAGGAGCTGGAAGAGCTGAACCCGGAAGGAATCATCCTTTCTCCGGGACCGAAGCGTCCCTGGGATGCGAAGCTCTGCGTAGATACCGTAAAAAGATTTCAGGGAAGGATTCCTGTTCTTGGTGTCTGTCTGGGCCATCAGGTGCTTGGCCACTGTGCGGGAGCAGTAGTGGAAAAGGGAGTGTGTCCCATGCACGGAAAAGTAACAGAGATCCACAACCACGGAACAGGAGTGTTTGCAGGCCTGCCTGAGAAATACAAGGTGACAAGATACCATTCCCTGATCGTGCGGGAAGACAGCATTCCGGAGGAGTATCAGGTGGATGCGCTTTCTGATGATGGTGCTGTTATGGGAATTTCCCATAAAGCATTGCCTATCTATGGTGTGCAATTCCATCCGGAAGCCGTTCTTACGGAATATGGACATGAGCTTCTTGAGAATTTTTGCAGGATCGCGGAGAATTTTCAGAAGGAGGAGTAAAAATATGTACAAAAATCAGCGAAGAATAAAAGAACTGACCCCATATATCCCGGCAGTGGACATTTTTCGGATCTACGAGGGAGAACCCGGAGCAGCGTTTCTGGATTCCTCCCTTGTCAATGAGCTGGGACATTATTCCGTGATCGGAAGATGTCCGTATCTGAAGCTGGTAAAGGACGGAGAGAACTTTACTATCAACGGAAGGCCGGAAACAGAAACAACCTTTGAAGACTATATGCGGGAATATTTAAATACCCATGAAGACAAAAATAACAGCGGACTTCCCATCGTATCCGGTGCAGTAGGATATTTTTCCTATGATTACGGAAGAAAACAGATGGGAGTACCATCCGGAGAAAAGGATCTTGTGACTGTTCCGGAGGCAGTTCTGACGTTTTATGACTGTTTTATCATAGAAGACTGTCAGGAAAAAAGAACCTATCTTGTGTCAAACGGAATCAGTGCAGACGCTGCAGCAGAAATTGGAGCGATGGAAAAAGCAATCCGGGAATTTACAGAGGCGGGGAAACAGGAAGGATCGGAAACAGGGGAAAAAAAGGAATCCGGAAACAGGATGGTCACGGAAAATTCTCACCGTGAGAAATTCAGGATCCAGGTTCATCCCAACTTTGAGAAAGAAGAATACAAACAGGCAGTAGACGGATGATCCGCTATATTATAGAGGGCGATATCTATATTGCCAATATGACGCAGCAGCTGACCATTGAAAGCGAAAAACCACCTCTGGATGTTTTTTATGATCTTCGGAAAAATAATCCGTCTCCTTTCGGCGGATATCTGGATTTCGGAGATTATCAGATCGTCTGTGCATCTCCGGAACGTTTTCTGAAGATGAAAGACCGTCATGTAAATACCCGTCCTATAAAGGAACAAGAAAACGTGGCGTAACATCTGAGGAAGATGAAATGCTCCGTCGGGAGCTTCAGGATTCCGGAAAAGATAAGAGTGAACTTCTTATGATCGTAGACCTGGAGCGAAATGATCTGAACCGGGTGTGTACACCGGGAAGCGTGAAGGTAACCGAGCTTTTTACAGTGGAAGCATACGCTACGGTTTTTCATCTGGTATCGGATATTGAAGGAAAACTGGAAGACGGAAAAAATGTTATGGATCTTCTGAAGGCTGCATTCCCCGGCGGTTCTATTACCGGTGCGCCGAAATACCGTGCATGGAGATCATTGACGAGCTGGAACACGGAAAGAGAAATCTTTATACAGGCTCTATCGGCTACCTGACACTGGACGGAAGCTGTGATTTCAACATCGTGATCCGTACAGCTCTTCATAAAAACGGAAAATATCACCTTGGCGTTGGCGGCGGGATCACAGCAGAGTCAGATCTGGAATTTGAGTATGAGGAGACTCTGCAGAAGGCGAAAGCGATCCTGGATGCACTGCAGTAGAGAAACATACAGAACGGTAAAAGTGAAAGGCTCTGTGGACAGATCGGAAGATTTGACAGGGACACTTCATAAGGAGGTCAAAGGAAATGAACAACATAACCTTAGACGAATGTTTTCAGTTCGGTCTGGGAGCATTTGAGACCATAGGAATAGAAAAGGGAACCCCCATACTTCTGGAAAAGCATCTGAAAAGACTGGAACGAGCGGCAGATTTCCTGAAGCTGGGTGATCCGGCAGTGCGTGGGAGCACAGCGGGAGGATCGAAGAATATCTGGAAGAACAAAAAAACGCCCGGAGGTGCAGAAAGAATTTGACGGACTGGAACACTGTGCGCTGAAGCTTATGCTTACAAAGGAAAATGTAGTGTATTCTCTTCGTGCCAATCATTATACGCCGGAGAATTATGAAAAAGGCTTTATCATGGATGTCAGCAAGGTAAAACGAAATGAAACATCACCTCTTGTATATCACAAAACCATGAATTACGGAGATTGTATCCTGGAAAAACGTAATGCTACAGCAGCAGGAATGGATGAACGGTTGTTTCTGAATACAAAGAAACAGATATCGGAAGGGACAGTAAGTAATGTATTCTTTGTGCGAAATGGCATGATCTATACACCAAAAGTCAGCTGCGGACTTCTCCCGGGAATCCTCCGTGAATATCTCTGTGACACGGAAGAGGTGGAAGAAACCTATATCTATGTTCAGGATCTTAAATGGTATGAGGAATGTTTTGTCACCAATTCCCTGATGGGAATCATGCCGGTGCGTCAGATCGGAGGAATCCAGTTTGAGGAAGACAAAGTGACAAGGGAGCTGATGAGAAGATATCGGAAGATGGTCAGAGATACTGCGAATAAGAAACAAATCAGATAAATGTTATTGCGAAACTATCACATTCAGGAAAGGTGATGGAATTTGAATGAAAGTGACCAATACAGTCAGGGATAAACGTGCATTAACCAGGGAGAGCTAAGGTTGATGCACGTTTTTTGTGCAAACTCAACCAAAAACGTTCATGAATTTTGCGAAATAATTTGATTGACTTTGAATGAATTTGGAAGTATACTGAGCTCAACAAATGAAAAACAACAAAAAGCGGTCAAAAACCGCAGGATAAAAGATATGGGAGGAGAAAAAATGATCTGCACAGTTACTTTTAATCCGTCTCTGGACTATATCGTTTCCGTGGAGGATTTTAAACTCGGACTTACCAACGAACAAGCTCTGAGCTGATGCTTCCGGGCGGAAAGGGAATCAACGTTTCCACCGTGCTGATGAATCTTGGAATCGAGAATACAGCACTTGGTTTCATGGCAGGATTCGTCGGAGATGAGATTGTAAGAAAGCTTGAGGAGATGGGAGTGAGATCTGATTTTATCAGGATCCCGGAAGGCGTTTCAAGGATCAACCTGAAGCTGAAATCTATTGATGGAACTGAGATCAACGGAATGGGACCGGAGATCAGCGCTGAAAAGGTTCAGGAGCTGATGAAGAAGCTTGACACACTGAAAGAGGGAGATGTGCTTTTTCTGGCAGGAAGTATTCCTTCATCTATGCCGGATGATATGTATGAGAAGATCATGGCGAGACTGGATGGAAAAGGCGTGATGATCGTTGTGGATGCAACGAGAGATCTTCTTGTGAATGTCCTAAAGTATCATCCGTTCCTGGTGAAGCCCAATAACCATGAGCTTGGAGAAATCTTCGGTGTAGAGCTTAAGACCCGTCAGGATGTGATCCCTTACGGAAAGAAGCTCCAGGAAAAAGGAGCCAGAAATGTGCTAATCTCAATGGCCGGAGAGGGAGCTGTCCTGGTAGCGGAAGACGGTCAGGTATTTGAGAAACCGGCACCGAAAGGAACACTGGTAAACGGAGTAGGAGCCGGAGATTCCATGGTAGCAGGCTTTATGGCAGGCTGGATGGAAAAACAGGATCACGAATATGCATTCCATATGGGAATTTCCGCAGGAGCGCAAGTGCATTTTCTGAAAATCTTGCCACAAGGGAAGAAGTTCAGGCAGTATATGAACAGGTAACAGAGGGGTAAAGAAGAAAGGAGAAGGGAAGATGAGAATCACAGATCTGCTTGACAAACGAAGCATATCACTGGATGCTGCACCGAAGACGAAATCTGAAGCTCTGGACATGGCCGTAGACCTTATGGTAAAAAGTGAAAAGATCAGCGACAGGGAAGCTTATCGGAAACAGGTGTATTTAAGAGAGGAAGAAAGTACGACAGGAATCGGTGAGGGAATCGCTATTCCTCATGGAAAATGTGATGCGGTAAAGAAACCGGGACTTGCTGCATGGTAGTAAAAAACGGCGTGGAATTTGAGGCACTGGATGATGAGCCGGTTACCCTTCTTTTCCTGATCGCAGCACCGAATACAGAAGATAACATTCATCTGGATGTACTCAGCAAGCTTTCCGTAATGCTGATGGATGATAATTTTACAGAATCCTTACGTAATGCAGGTTCTGTAGATGAATTTATGGAGATCATCGACAAGGCCGATGAGGAGAAAAAAGATATTGATGAAAGACTGGCAGATACAGGAAGTTCCGAAGGAGCCAGAGCTAAACTGCTGGCAGTTACCTCCTGCCCCACAGGTATTGCCCACACCTACATGGCAGCAGAGGGACTGGAAAAAGCAGCAAAGGCGAAAGACTGTTTCATTAAAATAGAGACACGAGGCTCCGGTGGAGCAAAAAATGTACTTACGGATCAGGAGATCCGGGAGGCAGACTGCATCATTGTAGCTGCAGATGCCAAGGTTCCCATGGATCGTTTCGATGGAAAGAAAGTCATCGAATGTCAGGTTTCAGATGGAATCAGCAAAGCGGACCAGCTTGTTGAACGTGCGATTTCCGGAGATGTTCCGGTATATCATGCAGCAGTAGGCAGTCAGAGCTCTTCCTCAAATGCAAAAGCAGGCGGCGGAGCAGGCCACAAGATCTATATGCAGCTGATGAACGGGGTATCTCATATGCTTCCACTGGTTGTAGGCGGTGGTATTCTGATCGCTCTTGCATTCCTGATCGATGGTTTAAGTGTAGATTTGAGTTCCCTTCCTGCAGACCAGAGAGCAAACTTTGGTACCATCACACCGGTAGCGGCTGTTCTGAAAAACATTGGTGGAACCGCATTTGGTTTCATGCCTCCGATCCTGGCCGGATTTATTGCAATGGCCATCGGTGACAGACCGGCACTTGCAGTTGGACTTGTGGGCGGTATGATCGCGGCAAACGGAAAATCTGGTTTCCTCGGAGCACTTCTTGCAGGCTTCCTTGCAGGATATCTGATCCTTGGACTTCGTAAGGTTTGTGATAAGCTTCCGGAAGCACTGGAAAAAATAGCGCCTGTACTGATCTATCCGGTTGTTGGTGTACTTCTTATGGGACTCTGTATGACCTTCGTTGTAGAGCCGATCATGGGCGGTATCAATACAGGATTAAATAATGCCTTGACAGGCATGGGAAATTCAAGTAAAGTAATTTTAGGGTTGGTTCTTGGTGGTATGATGGCCATTGATATGGGCGGCCCGTTCAACAAAGCAGCATATGTATTTGGTACAGCAGCTATTGCGGCAGGCAACTATGACATTATGGCAGCAGTTATGGTGGGAGGTATGACTCCTCCGTGTGCCATCGCACTCGCATCCCTGCTGTTTAAAGACAAATTTACAAAAGAAGAACGTGAGGCAGGACCGACCAATTTTATTATGGGACTTGCATTTATCACAGAAGGTGCGATTCCTTTTGCGGCATCTGACCCGGTCCATGTACTTCCGTCCTGTATCGTCGGTTCCGCAGCAGCCGGTGCAATCTCCATGTTCTTCAACTGTACACTGATGGCACCACATGGCGGAATCTTCGTATTCCCGGTTGTAGGTAATGCAATGATGTATCTGGTCGCACTGGTTGTGGGAACTCTGATCTCAGCTGTACTTCTCGGGGTACTGAAGAAAAAAGTTGCTTAAATTTTTTTAAATTAAAATGAAAACTGGAGGATAAAGAAATGAAAGAATTCAAGTATGTAGTAACAGATAACGAAGGAATCCATGCACGTCCGGCCGGAGAGCTTGTGAAGCTTGTAAAAGGTTTCGAGTCCAAGATCACTATCGAGAAGGACGGCAAGATTGTAGAGTGCAGAAAGCTTCTTGCACTTATGGGACTTGGCGTAAAGAAGGGACATGAGGTTACCTTTACATTCGATGGTGCAGATGAGGATGCAGCATACGAGGCAGTAAGCAAATTCATGCAGGAGAACCTGTAATCTCAGAATGAGTGAACAGAAGGCATCCCGGTCCGGTCGATCGGGATGTCTTTTTTGAAGGAGGAAAAGGAATGCTGACGGAGCAGAGATACGAGATCATACTCGGCCTTCTCAGAGAAAAAAATAGTGTTACGGTAACAGAACTGAAAGATATCCTGAATGCATCGGAATCTACGGTCCGCAGAGACATCACGGCGCTTTACAAGGCGGGGAAGCTGACCAGGGTTTTTGGCGGTGCGGTGGCACTGGAACATACTGTCAATGCCTATGAGCCTACCGTAGCCCAGAAAGTTGAGCTGAATATTGAAGAAAAAAAGAAGATCGCAGTCTATGCGGCAGCTCTGATCCGTCCGGAAGATTTTGTGTATCTGGATGCGGGAACGACTACCGGATATATGCTGGAGCATCTGGAAGGCTCCAGGGCGACTTTTGTCACCAATGGTGTTTCCCATGCCAGGCTCTGGCTCAGATGGGAGTCCGTGTGCTGCTGATCGGCGGAGAACTGAAGGGATCTACGGAAGCTGTGATCGGAAGTCAGGCCATGCAGATGCTGAAGAATTATCATTTTACAAAGGGCTTTTTCGGGACCAACGGGATGACTCAGAGAGAAGGCTTTACCACGCCGGAATCCAATGAGGCGCTGGTAAAGCGAACCGCCATGGAGCAGTGTCTGGAAAAGTACGTGGTGTCTGACAGCTCCAAATTCGGACAGATCAGTGCGGTGACATTCTTTTCATTTGACGGAGCGGTGATCCTGACGGAAAGCTGTTCCAAAGAATATAAAGATTGCAGAAATATACAGATCGTATCATAGAAAGATCGCAAAAAAAACCGGTTTGGAAGAAAAAATTCTTCGTAAACCGGTTTTTTGTTTGCTGAGGATCTGTTTCAGGCTTCCCTGGAGATCATGGCTTCCAGATCTTCTACGGAAATGTCTTTTTTTTGCATCAGCTTGAGCAGACGTTTCAGTTCGGCAGCTTCCTTTGCCTTTTTTTCAGCTTTGCGGATCTCATCCAGCTGAGCTGCCAGTGCAGTTTTTTCATCCTCCAGCGCTGCGATCTTTTCGGTGCAGGCAGCAATCTTGGAATCTACTTTGGAAATTTTCTCATTGAGTACTTCTATCTTTGTACGTCTCTGTGCCATATGAAACCTCCTGATAAAAATATTACTTCTTATACACTATACAATAGCATAAACGACGATGAAATACAATTGTGAATTGATGCGCAATGTGTTATCATGAATGTATATAACATTTCAGAAACGCAGGATAATACTATGGATAAAGATAAGGGTGTATTTATGACTGCCCGGGAAGTAAATATGGAAATAGAAATGCTGAAGACGGTTTTCGACATTGTAAGACTGGTGGATGTCAGCCGTACAGCTCCGGTAAATATTGGCTCAGACGATTGCTCTTATGAAGTAGAACATAAATGCTTTGCAGTGTGGAATAAAGGCAGAAGATGTGAGAACTGTATTTCTGCCAAAGTTTTTGCCCGTAAAAACAAAATGACGAAATTTGAGTTCGTCAATGATGACATTTATCAGGTAATCGCCAAATATGTGGTTATAGACGGGACACCTCTTGTCATGGAAATGGTCTTTAAAATGACGGATAAGATCTTTCTGGGAGCTTATGGAAGCGGATCTCTGATCGATAAGATCAGCAGATTCAACCGGGAATTATATGAAGATCCGTTGACTGGTGCCAGAAACCGGAGATATTTTGAGGAACAGCTGAAATCCCTGGATAAGATGGGGGCTATAGCTATGATCGACGTGGACAATTTTAAACAGATCAATGACAGCTATGGCCATGTAGCTGGAGATGCGGCGCTTTGTACCATTGTCAGAACGATCTTTGAGCATGTGCGGGCAGATGACGTGGTACTGCGTTATGGAGGAGACGAATTTCTTCTGATGTTTGAAGAAATCCCGGAAAAGGTATTTCAGCAGAAGCTGGAAGATATCCGGGAAGAGATCGCAATGGCAGATGTGCCGGAATACAAAGAAATCCGGCTTTCCATGAGCGTGGGAGGTGTATATGGAAGCTGTAAGGTCAGAGATGGAGTGATGGAAGCGGACAGGCTTCTCTATCAGCCAAGCGGCAAAAAAACTGTGCTGCCTACAAGAGGATCTGACGGAAATGACATGACAGTCATTGAAAGCAGAATTATGTAACAGGCGCACGAGGTGTATATCTGGCAAGTGAAAGGGAGAATAGGGATATGAAGATAATCGCAAGGATCAGAAGTGATTTTCCGACAAAATTCGGAATCCCGCGTCAGAGCGGTCGAGTGGAAGAACTGACAGCCTGTATTGTTTTTGAACCGGAATACCGGGTACGGGAAGCGGTAAAAGGACTGGAAGATTTTTCGCATATCTGGCTGCTGTGGGAGTTTTCACAGTCGATCCGTGAGAACTGGTCCCCTACAGTACGTCCGCCACGCCTGGGCGGAAATGAAAGGATGGGCGTATTTGCCACCAGATCGCCCTTCCGTCCCAATCCTGTAGGCTTATCCTGTGTGAAGCTTGAAAAAATCGATCTGGAAAGCAAAGAAGCTCCTGTACTGATCGTATCCGGTGCGGACCTGATGGACGGAACCCCCATCTATGATATCAAGCCATATCTGCCTGTGGCAGACTGCCATCCGGAAGCGCTGGGCGGCTTTGCGACGAAGGTGGAGCAGCATTTTCTGCAGGTAGAGATCCCGGAAGAATGGAAGGCAAGGATTCCGGAGGATAAGCTTACTGCGTTGGAAGGCGTGCTCAGAGAGGATCCGAGGCCTGCCTACCAGAAAGATCCGGAGAGGATATACGGAATGCCTTTTGCAGGAATGGATGTTCATTTTCAGGTAAAAAACGGCATACTTACAGTATGTGAGATCACAGGATATAAAAAATCAGACAGAATTTAAAATTACCTTTGACAAACTTTTTGTGAGATGGTATTATAATAAATGAGTTAGCAAGTGCTAACTCAATATTTTAAAAGTAAGTTAGTTTAAAATAACCTTGAAACAGTCATATAAAAGTTCAGAGATCAAAGGAGAGTGAATTATGAGCGTTGTAATTGTAGGCGGTAATGAAAGAATGGTATGTCAGTATGAGGATATCTGCAAAGGCTTCGGATGCAAGGCGAAAGTTTTTGCCAAGGAAAAAGGAGCCATGAAGAAAAAGATCGGGGTGCCGGATCTGATGATCCTGTTCACCAGTACCGTTTCCCACAAAATGGTAAACTGCGCAGTAGAAGAAGCAAAGAAAAAATCCATTCCGGTATGCCGCTGTCACACAAGCAGCGCTGCAGCTCTCGAGAATATTCTGAAGCAGTACTGTGCATAAGAAACAGGTCAGGAGATACTTTTCTCTTGTATAATTTGACTTTTTTTGCAGAAATGTTACGGAAAGGCTTGCAAAATTACAAATTATTCAATAAAATAGCCGTAGGTTTCTGTGGTAAAGCGTTGCAGTGAATGGTGAAAAGGCGGCGCTGGAAGTCGAAATTACAGGTGAGAGGTGTTATCATGAAAAAAGTTGTAAAATTCGGTGGAAGTTCTCTTGCAAATGCGGAGCAGTTCCAGAAAGTGGGCGATATCATCCGCAGTGATGAGAGCCGCCGTTATGTAGTTCCGTCAGCTCCGGGAAAGAGATTTGACGAGGATATCAAAGTGACGGATATGCTTTATGGATGTTATGACGCAGCATCCAAAGGGGAGGATATCACTGAGAAGATCAATGCGATTAAGGCGCGATATTATGAGATCATTAAGGGACTCGGACTGAGCCTTTCTCTTGAGGAGGAGTTCAAGAAGATCGATGAGGATTTCCGTGCACAGGCAGGAATCCAGTATGCGGCATCCAGAGGAGAGTTCCTCAATGGTAAGATCATGGCTGCATATCTTGGATATGATTTTGTGGATGCAGCTTCTGTGATCCGTTTTGATAAAGCTGGTAATCTGGAAGCGGAGGAGACCAATAAACTCCTTTCCAAAAAACTCAGCAAATCCCAGCATGCGGTTATTCCGGGATTTTACGGCGCATGTGCAGATGGCACAGTAAAGACATTTTCCAGAGGTGGTTCTGATGTGACAGGTTCCCTGGTTGCAAAGGCTATCCATGCAGATATTTATGAGAACTGGACGGACGTTTCCGGTTTTCTTGTAACAGATCCGCGTATCGTTCACAATCCGGAGCCTATCGAGGCGATCACATACAGAGAGCTTCGTGAGCTTTCCTACATGGGAGCTACTGTTCTTCATGAGGATGCCATTTTCCCGGTTCGTAAAGAGGGAATTCCGATCAATATCCGTAACACAAACAGCCCGGAGGATAAAGGTACTCTGATCGTAGAGAGCACCTGTAAGAAGCCGAAATTCACTATTACCGGTATCGCCGGAAAGAAAGGTTTCTGCTCTATTAATATCGAGAAATCCATGATGAACAGTGAGATTGGGTTCGGACGCAAGGTACTTCAGGTATTTGAAGATCAGGGGATCAGCTTTGAGCATGTACCATCCGGAATCGATACCATGACTGTATATGTTCATCAGGACGAATTTGAGGAGAAAGAGCAGCAGGTTATCGCAGGTATCCACCGTCTGGTGCAGCCTGATTTTGTGGAGATGGAATCTGACCTTGCACTGATCGCAGTTGTTGGTCGTGGAATGAAATCCCAGAGAGGCACTGCAGGAAGGATCTTCTCTGCTCTTGCCCATGCAAATGTAAACGTAAAAATGATCGACCAGGGTTCCAGTGAACTGAATATCATCATCGGTGTAGAGAATCGTGATTTCGAAAAAGCAGTCAGAGCAATCTACGATATTTTTGTTCTGACACGGATATAAACAAATCCGGAAACGGATTTTGTTTATGAGGAAGTAGCGAAGCGGATTCCGAATATCCGATTTATATAAATCCGGAAACGGATTCCGAATATCCGATTTATTTAAAACCGCCGCAGTACGTGTAACATACCGTCCTGCGGCGGATTTTTTTGGAAAAAATCCAAGATTTATCTAAAAATAATACAATCAAATTCAACAGGATTTCCAAAGGAAAGACAAAGATATTGTACATTGTGTCGAAAAAAGTTTGATATGAAATAAACAGTATTGACAAAAACTTAACTTTTGTGTAAAACTGAAATATGAAAAAATCAGAAAGGCAGGCGGTCAGCTATGGAGAAACAGATCAAACTGGATGAAAAAAGTGCACAGGAGTTTGTCAGTGCAGCCAGCAGATGTAATTTTGATATTGATGTATTTTATAACCGTATTATCATTGATGCAAAGTCGATCCTCGGACTTTTGAGTCTGGATCTGACAAAGACTCTGACAGTAAAGTGTTACGGAGAAGATGAGGATTTTAATCGTGTTCTTTCCAAGTATGCAGCAGGTTGAGAAATATGAATAAAGAAAAACGGTGATAAAAAGGGCGCAGTTCATGAGAAGAAAAGCAGAACATGCGTCCTTTTTATTATGGGAAGCTTTCGGATCATATTTTATGGTATAATCCTGGTATAGCATGGAAAAAGAATAGCTGCCGGACTGGAATTCCGGTAGCTGCCGGGAGTGAAAATATGGAAAAACCAAGAGTGCGGATTTCTGTCAGAAATCTTGTGGAATTTATACTGAGGAGCGGAGATCTGGATAACAGCAGTGGGACATCCGGAGATAAGGAAGCCATGTTAAAAGGCGGAAGGCTTCACCGCAAGATACAGCGGAGTATGAAGGGCGATTATCAGGCAGAGGTTTCTCTGAAAAAAGAAAGTGAATACGACGATGTGGTCATTAAGGTCGAGGGCCGTGCAGATGGGATCTTTACAGAGGACGGAGCCGTTTATATTGATGAGATCAAGGGGACTTACGGAAATGTCCAGGCAATGGACATGCCAATACCTGTCCACCGTGCCCAGGCCATGTGTTACGGACTGATCTGGGGAGAAAAAGAAAGGATTTCTGAAATCCACATTCAGATGACCTACGCTCATCTTGAGACGGAGGAAACCAGGAGATTTCGTGAGGATTTTTCCATAGAGGAGCTTAAAGGCTGGTATCAGAAGCTTCTGGATGCCTATCACAAATGGATCGCATATTCTCTTAACTGGAAAAAAGAGAGAAATGCATCCATGAAGGATCTGCAGTTTCCGTTTCCATACAGAGAAGGGCAGCGGGATATCGTTAGTGGTGTGTACCATACGGTTTCCAGCGGGAAGACCTTATTTGTTCAAGCGCCTACCGGTGTGGGAAAAACCATGTCTGCCATTTTTCCGTCCGTGCGCGCCATCGGTGAGGGAAAAGGTGAAACACTTTTTTATCTTACCGCAAAAACCATCACAGGAACTGTGGCGCAGGAGGCATTTCACATCCTGCGGGAAAAAGGTCTGAAATTCAAGGTAACGGCGATCACGGCAAAGGAAAAGCTGTGTTTTCAGGATATTCCGGAATGTACACCGGAGAAATGTCCTTATGCAAAGGGGCATTTTGACGGGTAAATGATGCGGTTTATGAGCTCTGGACCACTGAAGAGGTATATTCCAGAGAAGTGATCCGTGCTCATGCAGAAAAATGGCAGGTGTGCCCTTTTGAAATGTGTCTGGATCTTTCAATCTGGGTAGACGGGATCATCTGTGATTATAATTACGTGTTTGATCCCAATGTTCATCTGAAACGTTTTTTCGGGGAAAATATTTCCGGGGATTATATTTTTCTGATCGATGAGGCACATAATCTGGTAGAACGTGGCAGAGAGATGTACAGTGCCGGTATTTCCCGTCAGAGTCTGGTAGCACTTCGAAAGAAGATAAGAAAGAGATTTTCAAAACTGGCCAGAACACTGGATAAAGCAAATCGCCAGATGATGGAACTGGAAGAGAATCTTGCGGAAACAGGAAAAGGGTATCAGGTGCTTCCCAATCCCGGAGTACTGCCGATCACATTTCTCACGATATCAGGTGAACTGGAAGAAATACTGGAGGAAAAAGAACTGGAAGAAGAACTACGCAGGGAAATACTGGAATTTTATTTTATAGTGCGTGATTTTTTAAATGTTTCAGAGCTGGTAGATGAAAATTATGTAGTATATACCGAAAACAGCGCAGAAGAAGGATTTCGTCTGAGGTTGTTCTGTGTGAACCCGGCAGAAAATCTGGGAGAATACCTGAAAAAAGGGAAAAGTGCTATTTTCTTTTCAGCTACAATGTTTCCCATGCTCTATTACCGGGAGCTTTTGACAACAGAACGTGATGCCTATGGGATTTATGTGCAGTCTCCTTTCCCAAAAGAAAACCGCAGGATTCTTATCGGCAGCGACGTAAGCAGCGGTATACCCGGAGAAATCGTGCAGAATACCGGAAGATCGCCGGATATATTGCCAGATGTGTCTGGCAGAGGCAGGGAAATTATATGGTGTTTTTTCCGTCGTATCGTCTTATGGAAGACGTACTGCAGGTTTATGAGGAAGAATTTTCCGTAGACTGGGTGCGCTGCGTGTGTCAGACGCCGGATATGACAGAACAGGAACGGGAAGGATTTTTGGAGGAATTTCAGGAACGGGAAGGTACCCTGGTAGGGTTCTGTGTCCTTGGAGGGATTTTTTCTGAGGGTGTTGATCTGACAGGGGAAAGTCTGATCGGGGCAGTGATCGTAGGAACCGGACTTCCCCAGATCGGCAGTCAGCGTGAGATCCTGAAAGAG
>ENA-OQDW01000338-OQDW01000338.1-human-gut-metagenome-genome-assembly--contig:-NODE-338-length-20177-cov-7.700449_pt1 | contig 20177 bp, 23 predicted proteins | sample MGYA00242784_ERZ504613 | MGnify/ENA primary metagenome ERZ504613 (study PRJEB26092, sample SAMD00036330) | human gut metagenome | host: Homo sapiens | study: EMG produced TPA metagenomics assembly of...
CTTCTTCGGCCGCCTCAAGAACGAGTTCTTCCGCTACAGGGACTGGGAGGGCGTGACGGCCGAGGAGTTCATGGGGAGGCTCGAGGCCTACCTCGTGTACTATCGGGACGGGCGCATCAAGAAGTCCCTCGAGTGGCTGAGCCCGATGGAGTACCGCAGGAAGCTTGGATACGCCTAGGCGCGGTCCAAGAAATCGTCCGCACCCCCGTATAGGCCATCTATCAGGATAAATAGGAACTATTCCACCGCAAGTTAGAAATAGGAAGGTAATTCGCAATGAAAATCGCTCTGATCAATGAGAACTCTCAGAACTCCAAGAACCCTATGATCGAGCTGCCCTTAAGAAGGTTGTCGAGCCCATGGGCCACACCGTCTTTAACTATGGCATGTATGCCGACGCCGAATCCAAGCCCCTCACCTATGTGCAGAACGGCATCCTGGCCGCCGTGCTGCTCAACTCCGGCGCTGCCGACTACGTCGTGACCGGCTGCGGCACCGGCGAGGGCGCCATGCTCGCCTGCAACTCCTTCCCCGGCGTGCTGTGCGGCCACGTTGCCGACCCGCTCGACGCCTACACCTTTGCCCAGGTCAACGATGGCAACGCCGTCGCCATGCCCTTCGCCCTCAAGAACGGCTGGGGCCAGGAGCTCAACCTTGAGTACACCTTCGAGAAGCTCTTTGGCTTTGGTTCGGGCAACGGCTATCCTGCCGAGCGTGTTGAGCCCGAGCAGCGCAACAAGAAGATCCTCGACGGCGTCCGCGCTGTGACCATGCGTCCGCTCGTCGACATCCTGGACGAGCTCGACCAGGACCTGGTGAAGGGCGCACTTGCCGGCGAGCACTTCCAGGAGTACTTCTTTGCCAACGCAACCGACGAGGCCATCATCGCCAAGGTCAAGGAGATCCTAGGCCTCTAATCGCACAACTCATTGCAGTTAACGCAAGCGGCGGTCGTCCCACGTACGGGACGACCGCCGCTTTTTACTATCTACCGACTGACGCCGCGGGGACAGGTCCCATGCACCAAGGGATTAACTAGAGCTCGCAGGCAACCTTATAGCCATCGCCGATGGCATCGCGGATGTTGCCACACTTGTTGGCATCGCCCAGCACGTGGGTGGCAACGCCGGCAGCGGCAAGGTCGTCGGCCAACTTGGTATTGGGACGGTAGCCCATCGCCAGCACCAGCGTATCGGCACCGGTGATGGTGTGGACCTCGCCGTCCTTTTCGTAGCTGATGGTGTCCTCGGTGATCTCGGTCACCTTGGCCTCGGTCAGCACGTGGACGCCCTTGGAGAGCATGCGCGTGATGAGCACCGCGCGACCGGCACCGCCCTCGTTGGCAGCGAGCGTCTTGGTCATCTCGATGACGGTGACATCGCGATTGGCCGGCGACAGGTCGTTGACCAGCGGGGCCAGGTAATCTGCTGTCTCGCAACCGACGGTGCCGCCGCCCACGATGACGATCTTCTTGCCCGGGAAAGCCTTGCCACCCAGCAGGTCGTCAGCCGTCATAACCTGCTTAAAGCCCTGCATGAAGGCCGGGGCGATGGGCTCAGCGCCATAAGCCAGGACAACCTCGTAGCCCGCGTAGTCGCGCTGAATGTCCTCGGCCGAGAGCTCGGTACCAAAGACGCACTTCACGCCCGCCTCGGCCAGACGACGATACTGGTACTTGATCACGCGGGTGAGCTCCTGCTTTGCCGGCGGAACGGCCGCGATGCGCATCTCGCCACCCGGCTCGTCCTGCTTATCCACGAGCACTACGTTGTGGCCGCGCTTGGCAGCAATGTAGGCTGCCTCCATGCCCGCAGGACCAGCGCCCACAACCAGCACGTTCTTAGCCTCGGCGGCAGGCTCGTAGCCGGCCTCGTCGCGCTCAACATCGGGATTGACGGTGCAGGAGATGCGCTTGCCAAACATAATGCCGTTCAGGAGCGCAGGCAGCCGATGCAGGGGCGGATGTCGTCGGCGTTGCCGGCAGCGGCCTTATTGCAGAACTCGGCATCGCACAGGTTGGCGCGGCCCATCATGCAGATGTCGGCGGCGCCGTCCTCGATCAGCTCCTCGGCAATCCAGGCCTCATTGATGCGTCCGACCGTGGCGACGGGAATGTTCACGTGTTTCTTGATCTCGCGCGAACAGGCAGCGTGCGAAGCCTGCTGCGTGCCGGCGGCGGGAATGGCGGAGCCGCGCTTGATGGTAGTGCCGCCCGACACGTGGATCATGTCGACGCCAGCCTTCTCCAGTCGACGCGAGACGTAGATCATGTCGTTGAGGGTCAGGCCGCCATCGGTGTACTCGTCGCCCGAAATGCGGACGTCGATGATAAAGTCCTTGCCGCAGCGCTCGCGAATCTCGGCGATGACCTCGAGCAGGAAGCGCATGCGGGCGTCGAGCGAGCCGCCGTACTCGTCGGTGCGCTTGTTGTAGAGCGGAGTCAAAAAGCCGCCGAGCATACCATGGGCGTGCGCCGCATGGACCTCGACGCCATCGACGCCAGCCTTCTGCATACGCACGGCAGCGTCGCCAAACTGATGCGTGAGCTCGTGGATCTCATCGACCGTGATGGGACGCGGCGCCTCGCGGGCATAGGACGGGCCCACAAAGGACGGAGCGATCAGGCGCGGCGTGCCCGGAATGTTAAAGGCCATGTAGGCGGGGTGGAAGAGCTGCGGCATGATCTTGCAGCCATACTCGTGGACGGCCGCGGCGAGCTTTTCCCAGCCGGGGATAAACGTATCGTCGTAGCAGCACATGTCACCCGGCAGATAGGTATAGGTGGGCTCGACCGTCACGACCTCGGTAATGATGAGGCCCACGCCGCCCTTGGCGCGAGCACGGTAATGATCGACCAAGTCGTCGGTCACATAGCCGTGATCGGCCAGGTTGGTAGATACCGGCGGCATAAAGACGCGGTTCTTGACCTCGGTCGTACCGACCTTGATCGGGCTAAAGAGCATCGGATAGGCACAGGACTCCATACAGGGTTCCTTTCGTTTGAGCCGCTCGGCGGCAGTTGCTAACGTACTTATCGTATCAGCAACCGCGCTGTACCCGACTGTACACGCTCCCCCGGCTTTTACTCAGCCCACAAAAAGTTGCGGTGGAATACGGAGTAGATAAGGCCTTTGACAGCCAAAACAGTCCGTATTTCACCGCAACTGATGGGCGGGGTGGAGTTAGAGGTCCAGGTAGCAGTCATGCCCTCATCCGCCACTCCCTCACCTACAGCGCGCCGTCCAGCATAAGATTCACCTTGAGCACGTTGACCGTGGGCTCGCCGAACACGCCGAGGAAACGGCCCTTGGTGCACGCGGCGATGATGTCGCGCACCTCGTCCTCACTTTTGCCCGTGGCCTTGGCAAGGCGCGGAACCTGGTACTCGGCGGCATCCGGAGAGATCTCCGGGTCGAGGCCGGACCCCGAACACGTCACCAGGTCGACGGGCACAGCGTCCATATCGGCATCGGGGTTGGCGGCGCGGATCTTCTTCACGCGCGCATCTATCAGCTGCCGATACTCCTCACTCGCCGGGGACAGGTTGGACGGGGCACCATACGCCATGAGCTCGCCGTCTTCGCCTTCGACAATTGATACGTTCTGGATACGACCCCACATGTGGCTTCGTCATCGAAGTTCTGGCCGATGAGCTCGGAACCCACAACCTTGCCGTCGACCGTAATGAGCGATCCGTTCGCCTGGTACGGAAACGCAAGCTGCGCGACGCCGGTCACCACGAGCGTGTATCCCAGGCCGCAGACGATGGTAAACAGCGCGAACACGCCAAGTGCGCGCGATGCGATACCTTTGAACATACAAACCTCCGTCTACATCATGCCAATGCCGAACAAGGCCAGCAGCATGTCGATAATCTTGATGAATACGAACGGTGCCACGATACCGCCCAGACCCCACACCAGCAGGTTGTGGGTCAGCAGCTGGCCGGACGAAAGCTCGCGGTACTTCACGCCTTTCAGGGCGGCAGGAATCAGCGCGACGATGACCAGCGCGTTGTAGATAATGGCGGACAGCACGGCCGTCAACGGGTTGGTGAGGCCCAGGATGTTGAGGCGCCCAGTCCCGGATAGATCGGAGAGAACAGCGCCGGGATGATGGCGAAATACTTCGCCACGTCGTTGGCAACAGAAAAGGTCGTGAGCGAGCCGCGGGTCATGAGCAGTTGCTTGCCGATGCGCACGACCTCGATGAGCTTGGTGGGGCTGGAGTCGAGGTCGACCATGTTGCCGGCCTCCTTGGCAGCCTGGGTTCCGTGTTCATGGCCACGGCAACATCCGCCTGCGCCAGCGCCGGTGCGTCGTTGGTGCCGTCGCCGGTCATGGCGACCAGGTGACCCTCGCGCTGGAACGAGCGAATCTTCTCGAGCTTGCCCTCGGGGGTGGCCTCGGCCAGGAAGTCGTCCACGCCCGCCTCGGCGGCGATGGCGGCTGCCGTGAGCGGGTTATCACCCGTCACCATGATGGTCTTGATACCCATGCGGCGCAGGTCGGCGAACTTCTCCTTCACGCCGGACTTGATGATGTCCTTAAGGTAGACGACACCCAGTACACGTCGGTCCTTTGCCACGACCAACGGGGTGCCGCCCACCTTCGCAATGCGTTCGACGGCCTCGTCGCACTCCTTCGAGAACACTCCTCCGGCAGCCTCCACATAAGCGCGAACGGAATCGGCCGCACCTTTGCGAATCTCGCTGTCGGCGTAGTTCACACCGGACATGCGGGTCGCCGCAGTGAAGGGGATGAACTCCATGCCTTATCCTCGAGTGTGCGGCCGCGCAGCCCAAACTGCTCCTTGGCGAGCACGACGATGGAGCGGCCCTCGGGGGTCTCATCCGCCAGAGAGGACAGCTGCGCGGCATCGGCGAGTTCTGCCGGATCGACACCGTCGACCGGAATGAACTCAGCGGCCTGGCGGTTGCCCAAGGTGATGGTACCGGTCTTATCGAGCATGAGAATGTCGACGTCGCCGGCGGCCTCGATGGCGCGGCCGGACATGGCCAGCACGTTGGCCTCGTTCAGACGGCTCATGCCGGCGATGCCGATGGCGGAAAGAAGGGCACCGATGGTAGTGGGAGCCAGGCACACGAGCAGCGCCACGAGCGTGGTCACGGCCGTGGGGTTGTCCATGTCGTTAAGACCGACCGAGAAGCAGGAGTAACAATACAGGGCCAGCGTGACCAGGATAAAGACGATGGAGAGGGCCACCAGGAAGATCTCCAGAGCGATCTCGTTAGGGGTCTTCTTGCGCGCGGCACCCTCGACCATCGCGATCATCTTGTCCAGGAAGCTCTGGCCGGGCTCACTGGAAATCTTGACGATGATCCAGTCGGACAGCACCGTGGTACCGCCGGTAACGGCAGAGCGGTCGCCGCCGGCCTCGCGGACTACGGGGGCGGACTCGCCGGTGATGGCGGACTCGTCAACGGAAGCAGCGCCCTCGATGACGTCGCCGTCGCCGGGAATCTGCTCGCCGGCGCGTACGATCACCAGATCCCCGCGTGAGAGCTCGGTACCGGGAACGACCGTGAAGCGGTCCTTATCCTCGACGGACTCGATGCGATGGGCCTCGACGTCCTTTTTCGCCGCGCGCAGGGAGTCTGCCTGCGCCTTACCGCGGCCCTCGGCAAGTGCCTCGGCAAAATTTGAAAAGAGGTCGGTCAGCCAGAGAATGACGGCAATGGCGATCACATAGTACGTGGGGACGCCGGCGTCCTGTACCCCAAAAATAGAGGCGATGGCCAGAATGGAGGTCATGGCGGCCGACAGCCACACCAGGAACATGACCGGGTTTTGGACCTGGACACGGGGGTCAAGCTTGGCAAATGAATCGCGCACCGCGCGGCTCATCATGTCTTTTTGCATAGCCATAAATCTGCGACTCCTTTACGCAACCATCTGGAAGAATTCGGCAACGGGACCAAGCGCCAGCGCCGGGAAGAAGCTCAGGGCGCCAATCAGCAGAACGACGAATACCAGTAGGAACACGAACATGGCATTGGTGGTGGAAAGCGTGCCGGCGCTCTCGGCGACCTTGCCCTTCCCGGCCAGCGAGCCCGCAATGGCGAGCGTGCCCACAATCGGCAGGAACCGCGCGAACAGCATCTCGATACCCAGCAGCACGTTGATCCACGGGATATTGCAGTTCATGCCGGCGAATGAGGAGCCGTTGTTGCCGCCAGCCGAAGTAAGGGCGTACAGGACCTCGGAGAAGCCATGCGCCCCGCCGTTGGTGAGTTGGTCGACAAGACCGGACACCATGCAGGCGATAGCGGAGCTCACCAGAATGGCGAACGGAGTGGCGAGACACAGAACCACCGCCCAGCGCATCTCGGTCGGCTCAATCTTCTTGCCCAGGAACTCGGGTGTGCGGCCGACCATAAGGCCGGCGATAAACACCGTGAGGATGGCGAAGCCGATCATGCCGTACAGGCCGCAGCCCACGCCGCCAAAGACGACCTCGCCCAGCGCTATCTGGAGCATCTGGACAAACCCGCCGAGCGGGGTGTAGGAGTCGTGCATGGAGTTGACCGAGCCGTTGGAAGCAGCCGTCGTGAAAGCGGACCAGGTGGAAGAGGAGGCGATACCGAAACGGCTCTCCTTGCCCTCCATGTTGCCGCCGGCCTGGCCGTCGGTCATCTCGATATTGACCGCTCCGCCATCGGCCAGCTGCGGGGTACCCATATGCTCGTTAACGGCGATGATGCCGGTGAAGATCACCAGCAGGATGAACATGGCGGCAAAGATAGCCTTGCCCTGCTTGGTGTTCTTGACGCCGATACCGAAGGTGAAGCAGCAGGCGGCCGGGATCAGCAGCAGGCTGGTCATCTCGATGATGTTGGTGAAGGCACTGGGGTTCTCATACGGATGGGCGGAGTTCACGCCGAAGAAGCCGCCGCCGTTGGTGCCGGACTGCTTGATGGCAACCTGAGGAGCCGCGGGACCCTGGGGCAGGAACTGCTCGGTGACCACGCGCGCGCCCTCGACAACCTTGCCGTCGACCTTGACCGTGTCGCCCTCGATCTGGGCGCCGTCGATGACGCTCCAGCCGCCGTCTGCATTAGGCTGGACAGCGACGGGCTCTACGAGCTCAGCCTTCTGAGCCGGCTGGAAGTTGGAGATGACGCCACCGGCAGCCAGGCAGATGCCGAACACGAGGTTCAGCGGGATGAGCACATACAGGACGGTGCGGGTGAGGTCGACCCAGAAGGAACCCAGACCCTGCTCCTTGACCTGACGGAAGCCGCGGATCAGCGCGAACATGACCGCGATACCGGTGCCAGCGGAAACGAAGTTCTGCACGGTGAGGCCCATGAACTGCACAAAGTAGGACAGGGTGGTCTCACCGGAATAGGATTGCCAATTGGTGTTGGTTATGAAGGAAGCGGCCGTATTGAACGACAGGTCCCATGACACACCCGGCAGGTGCTGGGGATTGCCTGGCAAGAAGGACTGAAGCGCCTGGAGTGCCACAAGAGCCACGAGGCCGATCCCCGAAAAGACCAGCACGCTCGCCAGATAGCGCCTACACCCCATCTGCTCTGCCGCGTCGATGCGAAGCAGACGATAGATGCCACGCTCCACAGGAGCAATCACAGGCGACAGGAACGTATGCTCACCATCCATGGTATGGGCCATGAATCGACCGAGCGGAACGGCCAGGACGACGAGCACGGCAAAGTACAAGATGTACTGAATCGCAGCGTCCATAGTTTACGAATCACTCCTCATCAGAATGTAGATGTAATAGATAAAGAGTCCAATGCAGACGACTCCGATAATGGGAATGAGGATGTCCATTACCGCCCCTTTCACGCGCGGTCCGATGTCTCGGACGCCTGCTCTCGCAAGCGTCTGGGGACAGTAAACGCTTCTAGGGATTAAAGAGGCGTGAGGGCTGGCGCTCACGACCTTAAGATGCCGTAAAGATGCAGGTAGAAAGCACTATTGCGGCTGCAGTGCGCCTATACTCGACCTCGCGAGCATACAGTGGCGTCCTCGCCGCGTATGCACGCATGGACAACGCTTCAGAAAGGCTACGCTATGCAGCGCGACGCATCGGACACTCGCGTCAATCCAGACCTCATCCTCAAGGCAATTGAGAAAAACGAGGTTGCCGACGACGCTCGAACCAGCCGGGGACACCTCAAGATTTTCTTTGGCTACGCTGCTGGCGCGGGCAAAACCTATGCGATGCTTCAAGCCGCCCACGCCGCCAAGCGGCGAGGTGTCGACGTCGTCGCGGGATACATCGAGCCGCACGAACGTCCGGCAACTGCCCATCTTGCACAAGGGCTTGAGAACGTGCCCTGTAAACTCATCAAGCACAACGGCATTGCGCTCAGCGAGTTCAATCTAGATGCGGCTATCGAGCGCGCCCCTCAGCTCATCCTTGTCGACGAGCTCGCCCATACGAATGCGCCAGGGTCTCGCCACGACAAACGCTATCAAGACGTCGAGGAACTTCTACATGCGGGCATCGACGTCTATACGACCGTGAACGTTCAGCATATCGAGAGCCTAAATGACATGGTTGCATCCATCACCGGCGTTGTCGTGAGCGAACGAATCCCCGACCATATCTTCGATGATGCCGACCAGGTCGAGCTCGTCGACATAGAGCCCGAAGACCTACTTGAGCGCCTTCGCGCCGGCCTCGTCTACCGTCCCGCACAAGCCGACCGAGCACAACAGCATTTTTTTACCGTTGAGAACCTCACCGCACTCCGAGAAATCGCGCTGCGCCGCTGCGCCGATCGCACCGGCCACCTCACAGACGCCGCACGCGTGCTGGGAAACCGTGACTACTACACCAGGGAGCGTATCTTAGTCTGTGTCTCCCCGGCGCCGACCAATCCCCGCATCGTCCGTGCCGCCGCACGCATGGCGAAAGCGTTTCGCAGCGAGCTCGTCGCCCTGTTCGTAGAGAGCCCGCGCACGCAAGCCATGAGCGATGATGAGCGCGCCAAGCTTGCAGCCAATATCGCCCTAGCCGAGCAGCTCGGAGCACATATGGAAACCGTCTATGGCGACGATATCGCGTTTCAGATCTCCGAGTTCGCGCGCCTGTCGGGTATTTCGAAGATCGTCATGGGACGCACGGGCGAGCGCAGCAGCGTCCGTCAGGCCCTCTTCGGCCGCAAATCTCTCGTAGAACAGCTCATAACGTTCGCCCCGAACCTCGACATTTACATCATTCCAGACCAGTCGACTCCGCCCTCCCGACCCAAAGGACGCCGCCGTGCGCTCGCCCTGCAGCCGCCCAGCAGCCGAGACGTGCTTCGCACGCTGGCCCTCTCTCTTGTCGCCACGGCTGTTGGCACGGCTTTCCGCCATCTGGGATTTGCCGATTCCAGCATCATATCCCTCTATATCTTCACGGCCCTGCTGACCGCCGTCACCACGACGGGGCGTATCTGCACGATCGTATCGAGCGTGCTCTCTGTAGTGCTTTACAACTTCTGCTTCGTCACGCCTCTGTTTTCGCTCGCCAGCTACGACCGAAGCTATCTGGTCACGTTCGGCATCATGTTCGCTACCGCTATGGTCGCCGGCGAGTTAACTGCGCGCATCGCCGACAACGCCCGTACCTCCGCCGAGAACGCATTCAAAACGCGCGTACTCCTCGAAACGAACCAGCTCTTGCAGCAAGCCCATAGCGCGGAGGAGTGCGCCCGCGTCGCCATGAACCAACTCATCAAACTGCTAAAACACGACGTGGTCTTCTACACCGCCGAACACGGCACGCTCGGCAAGACGCTCTATGAGTCCGCTGGCGCCGAAAACCGATCCGCGTCGCTGTTCACCGACTACGAGCGCGCCGTTGCAACCTGGACCTACACCAACAACAAGCGCGCGGGCGCAAGCACGCGAACCCTGCCTGAGGCGCGCTGTCTCTACCTCGCGGTTCGCACCGGCGACAAGGTATTCGGTGTCATCGGCATCGCCCTGGAGGGGCGCGAGATCGAAGCCTTCGAGCATTCGATCGTCCTATCTATCGTAGGTGAATGCGCCTTGGCGCTCGAAAGCGACCAGGCGGCGCAAGAGCGCGAAGAGGCTGCGGTCTTGGCGAAAAACGAGCAGCTGCGCGCCAACCTTTTGCGCTCCATCGGCCACGATTTGAGGACACCCCTCACGGCTATCTCCGGATCTGCGGCAATCCTTCGGAAGAGCGACGAGAAGCTCAGTCTCGAACAACGCTGCGATCTTGCCGATGCCATCTACGACGACTCCCTCTGGCTTATCGATACCGTGGAGAACCTCCTCGCCATCACACGCGTCGAGGACGGCACCATTCGCCTCAACTTCACATCCGAGCTCATCGACGAGGTCATCGAGCAGCCCTCAGCCACGTCGCCCAAGCATCGCATGGACGTGCCGTCACCATCGAGCACACTGACGACATCCTGCTGGTACGCATCGACGTCCATCTCATCATGCAGGTGCTTACGAATCTCATCATGAACGCCTTCAAATACACACCCGAGGACTCGACTGTCACCATCAGCGCACGTCGCGAGGGTGCGTTCGTCGTGGTGGACGTCGCAGACGATGGGCCGGGTGTGGCAGACTGCGACAAGCCTCATATCTTTGAGCGCTTCTTCACCTCAAGCAATACGCAGCCCGTAGATTCGCGTCGAAGCATCGGCCTTGGGCTGTCGCTCTGCCGCTCCATCGTGGAGGCACATGGCGGCGTCATCGAAGTTCGCGACAACCACCCCCATGGGGCCGTCTTCCGTTTTACCCTGCCCGCCGAGGAGATCGAGATTCATGAATAATGCCGCTAAGCCACGCATCCTCCTGGTCGAAGATGACCTGACCGTTCAAAACCTCGTTTCGACCGCGCTTGACCTCCACGGCTACGTCGTGAGCAAGGTTTGCAACGGCCAGGCCGCCATCATGGATGCGGTGTCGCACGGTCCCAGCCTCATCATGCTCGACCTCGGCCTTCCCGACATTGACGGTATCGAGGTCATCACGAAGATCCGAAGCTGGTCGGCAGTCCCCATTATCGTCATTTCGGCGCGCTCCGAAGATTCCGACAAGATTGCAGCACTTGACGCAGGGGCAGACGACTACCTCACCAAGCCCTTTTCTGTGGATGAGTTGCTCGCGCGCGTCCGTGCGAATTTGAGGCGCTCCTCGATGGCGTCGAGCGAGTCGACAGAAGCGAGCACGTTCGACAACGGTCCGCTGCATATCGACTACGCCGCGGGATACGCGACGAAAGACGGACGCGAGCTCTCGCTCACCCCAACCGAGTACAAATTGCTCGTCCTTCTGGCGAAAAACGTCGACAAGGTGCTCACACACACCTTCATCACCCGCGAGATATGGGGCACGAGCTGGGACAGCGATCTGGCGAGCCTGCGCGTGTTCATGCGCACCCTGCGCAAGAAGATCGAGGCAGACCCCTCTCACCCCAAGATGATTCAGACGCACATGGGTGTCGGGTACCGCATGCAGCGTCTCTAGCCCACCCCACAAAAAAGTTGCGGTGGAATACGGAGTAGATGAGCCTTTGACAGCCAAAACAGTCCGTATTTCACCGCAACTGATGGGTGGGATGGGTTAGAGGCCCAGGTAGCTGGTCATGCCTTCGACGGCGAGCTTGGCGCCTGCCACGGCATTGACGACCTTGAGCGGGCCGTTGACCACATAGTTAGCGATACCCCAAAATCACTCTTCAACTCGCCGCGCTCGCCCCCAAATGTGCAAAGCGCCCCGCGAACGAATGCTCGCAGGCGCCTGGATGTCGGGCCTTACTTGATACCGCGACCCAAGTCTTCGGCAATTTTGTCCACGCCTTAAGCGCGGCGCACGTCTTTTTTTGGAGCAATGCCCCGTGCAAACGCCACCCTGAGCGCAGTCGGCGCAAGTGCCCTTGCGGTAGATGCGCACGCATACCGCGACAAACGCAATACCGATAACAGCCAGTACAACAATATCGATAGGTGCCATAGCAAGCCTCCTCTAGTTAACCACCGCTTACTTTACCCCATTCTTACCTGCTAAAAAGGGACAGGTTTATTTTGGTCGGTTTTATCTGCGGAAACGCCACATCTTACTTCTGGAGCAAAGCAATCTGTCCCCCATTGCACCAAAAAGCCCGAGTGTCGCTGGGACACCCGGGCTCGTGGAAAGGGGCTCGTCCTTATTCGGACTTAAGCGGAAACTGCGGCGGAAGCAGCGTTGGTCTCGTCCTCATCGGTCCAAGCGTGCTTAGGCATGGGACGGAAGATCTGGAAGAGCATCGCAACCAGCAGCACGACGGCCACAATCGTCCAGAAACCAAACTGTCCAAGAACGAACAGGTTGTAGAACTGGTTGATGAACAGGCCGATCACCCAAGCGAAGGCGCACTCGTAACCGATGGCGATCGCAGTCCACTTGCCGGAGTCCATCTGGTTGCGAATGGTACCCATGGCGGCGAAGCAGGGGGCGCACAGCAGGTTAAAGGCACCAAAGGCAACGCAAGCACCCATGGTCGGGAACATGCCGGCGAACGCGGTCCACAGGCTCGGGTCAGTCTCGGCGGCGTCGGCGACGGACAGCAGCGAGCCGGCGGTGGCGACGACGTTCTCCTTAGCGACAAGGCCAGAGACAGTCAGCGCAGTTGCCTGCCAGGTGCTAAAGCCGAGCGGGGCAAAGATCCAGCAACCAGGTTGCCCAGCATGGCAAGCACGGAGTAGTCCATAAACTCCTCGGGGATGCCGTCCATCGCAGGCAGGAAGCCAAAGGAACCGTTGTAGCTACCAAAGTTGGAGAGGAACCAAACCACGACGGTAGAGGCGAAGATGACCGTGCCGGCCTTCTTGATAAAGGCCCAGCAGCGCTCCCACACGTGCAGCGCCCAAGAGCGGATCGCCGGGAAGTGGTAGGCGGGAAGCTCCATAACGAACGGCGTCGGGCGACCGGCGAAGAGCTTGGTCTTCTTGAGCATGAGGCCCGAGGCGATGACGGCAAAGACGCCCAGGAAGTAGAAGAGCGGGCTGATCCACGCGGCGGTGGTGGAAGAATCGCCGATGATGGAGCCCATGAGCAGGGCGATGATCGGCAGCTTGGCACCACAGGGAATAAACGTGGTGGTCATGACCGTCATACGGCGGTCCTTCTCGTTCTCGATGGTCTTGGTAGCCATGACGCCGGGGACGCCGCAGCCCGAGGACACGAGCATGGGGATAAAGGACTTGCCGGACAGGCCAAAGCGGCGGAACACGCGGTCCATAATGAAGGCGACGCGGGCCATATAGCCGCAGTCCTCCAGGAAAGACAGCATCACAAAGAGCAGGAACATCTGCGGGACGAAACCGAAGATGGCGCCCAGGCCGCCGACGATACCGTCACAGACCAGCGAATCGACCAGACCGCCGTCCTCGGTACCACCCGCCACAAGGGCGTCGTGCACCACGGTGGTGATGCCGGGGACATAGGGGCCGTACTGTGCTGGGTCGACCGAGTCGGCGTTGTCGCCCGCAGCCTCAACAGCTGCGTCATAGGCGTCGCGACCCTGACCGAGCACGTACCAGCCGTCGGTGCCGAAGAGCTGGTCGTTGGTGAAGTCGGTCACCGTGCCGCCCAGGGTGGAAACGGCGATGTAGTACACGCAGAACATGATGACCACAAAGATCGGCAGGCCCAGGATACGGTTGGTAACCACGCGGTCGATCTTCTCGGAGGTACTCATCTTGGCAGGAGCCTTGGTCATGCACTCGTCGATAATGTGGCAATCACGCCATAGCGCTCGCCGGTGATGATGGACTCGGCGTCGTCGTCGCAATCCTGCTCGCACTGGGCGACCAGCTGCTCAACGCGAGCGGCCTTCTCCTTGGTGAGGTTGATGAGCTTGCAGGCGTCCGCGTCGCGCTCAAACAGCTTGACAGCGTAGTAGCGACGCTTGTTGGCGGGAACGCTCGCCGGCAGGTTGTTCTCGATGTGGTCCAGAACGTCCTCGATGGAGGAATCGAACTTGTGCTCCGGCACCTGGCCCTTAGAAGCGGCAGACTTCTTGACCTGCTCGAACAGCTCTTTGATGCCCTTGTTCTTAAGGGCCGAGATCATCATGACCGGGCAGCCGAGCTTCTTGGAAAGCTTGTCCGTGTCAATCTTGTCGCCGTTCTTCTCGACCAAGTCGGCCATGTTGAGGGCAACGACCACGGGCAGGCCGGTCTCGATAACCTGAAGCGCCAGGTACAGGTTGCGCTCGAGGTTGGTGGCATCGACCACCTGGACGACGACATCGGGCTCGCCGCTCATGAGGTAATCGCGCGAGCACTGCTCCTCGGGGCTATAGGGGGAAAGCGAGTAGATGCCAGGGAGGTCCGTGATGGTAACGTTCTTGTCGCTTAGGAGCTTGGCTTCCTTTTTCTCAACCGTGACGCCGGGCCAGTTGCCAACGTAGCCGTTGGCGCCGGTGATCAGGTTGAAAAGCGTGGTCTTGCCGCAGTTGGGGTTACCCGCCAGCGCGACATGGATCTGAGAATCCGCCATTCAATCCTTCTTCCTTGTGTGCCTGCGCTGCTTTCTCCGCGTAGGCTGGATAATGTGCTCTAAAGTTGCTGCATTAAGTTAGAAAAACCTAACTTTACCTGCAGAAATATACGCCGCAAGTCCTTACTGGACCTCGACGACGGCCGCCTCCTCCTTGCGGATAGAAAGCTCGTAGCCGCGCACGTTGATCTCGACCGGATCACCGAGCGGCGCAACCTTTACGACCTTGAACGAAGTGCCCTTGATGAGGCCCAGGTCCATAAGGTGGCGGCGCAGCGCGCCCTCACCGTGAAGCTTGACGATCGTGGAGCTCTCGCCCACCTTAACGTCACCCAACGTCTTCATTTACTTGTCCCCCTTTCAGTTTTTAAATGCTGCGGACTAACCGACGGTCATGATGTGCATGGCAACCTTGGAATCGATGCCAAAGCGAGCGCCCAGCACCGTGACGATGATGTTGGCGCCACTCGAGCTCACCACGTGGATTTCGTTGCCCTCGACAAAGCCGAGGTCCTTGAGGTGGTGCTTCATATCCTCATTGCCCTTTACGCGAGACACACGCACGGTTTCGCCCGCTTTTACCATCGAAAGCGGCATTGCCGGCATCTGCGGTCCGCAAGACATGAGTGAGCTCCTAACGTCAGTTCGTCCTCAACATCGACGCAGCAAAAGTTAACCACGTCTATGTTCGCTATAGTAAACTAGCACGTGGTTAACTTTTTGGAAAGGGTCCCTATTCAGTTTTCGAAAAAGTTTCCCATATGAAACAGATGTGACAAAGGGACTGTCCCTTTGTCACATTGTTGCGCTTAGAGCGAAAGGTTTCTGATCGACGTGACGCACGAGGCCTCGTCGACGCCCGAAACGCGAAAGACGATGTCCTCGCCACATTCGCCGTAGAGCGCCATGAGGCCCATCACGTCACGGCCGTCGGTATGGCGGTCGCCGATACTGACCGACACGTCGCTACGATGCTTGGCAATGATGTCGTAGAGCAGCGCAACCGGGCGGGCATGTAGTCCTAACGGATCTTTAATCGTCTTTGTAAACTCGACCATGTCCCCTCCCGCGGCATCGCTCATTCGCTGGCAAACCCAGCCATGTGGTAGTTATTGTAGCGTTAGATACTTGTTGCGGCTCGCCAGAAGCTCAACCGGAAACTGTGTCTCGTTATTTGGTTGGATTCTGGGTCGCAGTTTCCGCGATACCCAGTCTCCCCATGCCCTCGAAACATCAACGCATAAAAAACGAGGGAAGGCGCGCGCCCTTCCCTCGTTACAGGCAATATGTAGCCGCTCGTTTACATCAGGCGCAGGCTGACGTCCTTGAGCTGGGCGCCGGAAACGGCACTCGGAGCGCCCGACATGAGGTCGGAGCCGCTGGCCGTCTTGGGGAACGCCATGACGTCGCGGATGGAGTCGGAACCGGTGAGCAGCATGCACACGCGGTCCAGACCCAGAGCGAAACCGCCCATCGGGGGTGCACCAAACTTGAGCGCCTCCATGAGGAAGCCAAACTGCGACTCGGCGCGCTCCTCGGTAAAGCCAGGAGCTTGAGCATGGACATCTGCATCTCGGCGTTGTGGATACGCATACCGCCGCCGCCGGCCTCAAAGCCGTCCATGACAAAGTCGTAGGTGCAAGAGCCGGCTGCCAACGGGTCGGCCTCGATCTTGGCGATGTCGGTCTCGGTCGGCAGGGTGAAGGGCTGATGCTCGGCTGCATAGGCCTTGCGATCCTCATCCAGTGGAACAGCGGGAAGTTGACGACCCACAGGAAGTCGTGGCCCTCGCGCTTGATCTCGAGCGTGTTAGCCATGTGGGAACGCATGCCGCCCAGAATCTCGTCGGAGAGCAGGCGCGGGCCGGCGGCGAACATCACAAGGTCGCCGGGCTCGACGTCCATGCGCTCGCGCAGAGCGGCCATCTCCTCATCCGAGAAGAACTTGACGATGGGGCTGTTGATGGAGCCATCCTCGCGGAAAGCGATCCAGGCCAGGCCCTTGGCGCCAAACGTGGAGGCCACGCCGGCGAGCTTATCGATCTTGGCACGTGCCCAGGCACCGGCGCCCTTGGCGTTGATGGCCTTGACGACAGAGCCTCCTCGTTTGCAGCAGTCGCAAAGACCTTGAACTTGGAGTTGGCAAAGATGTCGGTCAGGTCGACCAGGTGCATGCCGTAGCGAGTATCGGGCTTGTCGGAGCCATAGGTGTCCATGGCCTCCCAATAGTCCATGCGACGCAGCGGCGTGGGCATCTCGACACCCATGCGACCGAAGGCGTCGGCAAGAACCTCTTCGAGCGCGCTCATGACATCGTTCTGGTCCACGAAGGACATCTCGATATCGACCTGGGTGAACTCGGGCTGACGGTCGGCACGCAAGTCCTCGTCGCGGAAGCACTTGGCAACCTGATAGTAGCGCTCGACGCCACCGACCATAAGCAGCTGCTTCAGGAGCTGCGGGGACTGCGGCAGGGCGTAGAAGTTGCCCGGCTGAATACGGCTGGGAACGATGAAGTCGCGGGCGCCCTCGGGCGTGGACTTGAACAGGGAGGGCGTCTCGACCTCCATGAACTCACGGTTGTGCAGCGCCTCGCGAATGGCAAAGGTAAAGTCGGAGCGCAGCTTGAGGTTGGCCATCATCTCGGGACGACGAAGGTCCAGATAGCGATAGCGCAGACGGGTGTCCTCGCTGGTCTCGATGCCGTCCTCGATCTGGAACGGCGGGGTGACGGACGTGTTGAGCACCTCGGCGTGGTCGGTCAGGACCTCGATCTCGCCGGTCGCGAGCTTGGTGTTGGTGGTCTCCTCGCCACGGGCGCGCACGACGCGTGAATCTTGATGGGCCACTCGGGACGCATGGTCTCGGCGATCTTAAAGGCGTCGCCGTCGGAGTGCTCGGGGTCGAAGGTGAGCTGCGTGATACCCTCGCGGTCGCGAAGGTCGCAGAAAATAAGGCCACCGTGTCGCGGCGACGGCTCACCCAACCGGTGAGGGTGACCTCTTCGCCCACGTTCTCGCGGCGAAGCTCGCCGCAGGTACGGGTGTGCATGGAATGCTCGTCGATGGGACGGGTCTGGCTCATACCAGTGATCCTCCTTTATGGATCTGTGCCGCCCCGTGTCGTTCCGGGCGGCGTCGTACAGATTTGCCCGGCCTGCGTAAACCGCGCAGCCAGACATGGCGTTCTATCTTATCGCACCTGTGTCGATGTGCCGCGAAAAAGTAGCTCCTGCCCAAAGACTTGACGGAGACGAAACAATTGACGCACCGTGGCCGTCGCCAACGCGCGCCACGTGCGACAATGTGCCCCAATACAACTGCACTCGGAAAGGCCCGCCATGACTGCACGCCTCATCGTTATGGATATCGACTCCACGCTCATCAACCAGGAGGTCATCGACCTGTTGGGCGAGGAGGCCGGCGTGGGCGAGCAGGTAGCGCAGATCACCGAGCGCGCCATGCGCGGCGAGCTTGACTTTAAGCAAGCGCTCGAGGAGCGCGCGGGGCTGCTTGCCGGCCTGGACGAGAGCGTGTTCGAGCGCACCTTTGCGCGCGTGACGTTTACCCCCGGCGCGCTGGAGCTTGTGCGCTCGGCGCATAGCAAGGCTGGAAGGTCGGCGTGGTAAGCGGTGGCTTCCACGAGGTCGCCGACAAGATCGTGGCCGCCGCGGGTATCGATTTTTGCCTGGCCAACCGCCTGGAGGTCGTAGACGGCAAGCTCACCGGTAAGTTGGCTGCCGACATCGTGACCAAAGAGTCCAAGCTCATCCAACTGCTGGATTGGGCAGTTGAGTGCGGCGTCGATATGGCCCACACCGTCGCGATCGGCGACGGGGCAAACGACATCCCCATGATCCAGGCCGCAGGCACGGGCATCGCATTTTGCGCCAAGCCCAAGACGCGCGAGGCCGCCCCGTTTGCCATCGACGAGCGCAATCTGATGCTCGCCATGGACATCATCCTGCGCGACTAGCCGATCCGTCTAACAATTGAATCAGTCTGTCCTATAGTTTCCGAACAATTTTGTCTTAGTGTTCGGAAACATACCCTTTGAGTGCTAGACTTTGCGCCGTCGAAGGGAACATATATGGATAAGCAAGATCTTGAGCAATTGCTGAGCGATGTTGCCGACGGAGCAGTCGCCCCGGCAGTCGCCCTCACGCGCATCCAGACGGCGCCAACCGCCGATCTGGGTTTTGCGCAGCTCGATCTTTCGCGCGGGGTGCGCCAGGGAGCCGGCGAGGTTGTCTACGGTGCCGGTAAAACCGCCGAGCAGATTGCCGCCATTATCAAAGCGCTGCGCGATGCCGGTCAGGAGCGCATCCTGGTCACGCGCCTGGACGCCGAGAAGGCAACCCGTACCTCGGAGCTCCTCGACAACGGCATCGACCTGGGATATATCCCGGACGCACAGCTCGCCCTCGTGGGCGGCAAGCCCTCCCCTACTGGCAACGGACGCATCGTCGTCGCCTGCGCCGGCACGAGCGACTTACCCGTCGCCGAAGAAGCCGCGTTGACGGCCGAATTCTATGGCAACGAGGTCGACCGCCTCTACGACGTAGGTGTCGCCGGCCTGCACCGCCTGCTCGCGCATGCCGAGGAACTTGCTCAGGCGCAGGTGGTCATCGCCATCGCCGGCATGGAGGGCGCCCTAGCGAGCGTTATCGGCGGTCTGGTGAGCTGTCCGGTCATCGCCGTTCCCACCAGCGTGGGCTACGGCGCAAATTTTGGAGGCGTAGCGCGCTGCTCGCCATGCTCAACTCCTGCGCCAGCGGCGTTTCGGTTGTCAACATCGACAACGGCTTTGGTGCCGCCTACCAGGCAAGTCTTATCAATCATCTGAGCGCCGGCACGCCCTGCGCCCGTTAAGGAGCATTCCATGTCCAATCATCAGCACACGCTTATCATCGACGGCACCTCGGGCATCAGCGGCGACATGACCGTCGCGGCCCTGCTCGACCTGGGCGCCAGCGAGGAGCACCTGCGCGAACAGCTCGCCACGCTGCCGGTCGACGGCTTTACGATCGCCGTCACGCGTGCAAACAAGCATGGCATCGACGCCTGCGATTTCGACGTCCAGCTGGCAGAGGAGCTCGAGAACCATGATCACGATATGGCCTGGCTCTACGGCAACGAAGCAGCTGTCGAGCATATGCATGAGCATGAGCACCACCATCATGACCATGACGAGCACGAGCACGAACACTGTCACGAGCACGAACACGTGCACTGCCACGAGCATGATCATGAGGCCCACGACCATGGCCACGAGGACCATCATCACGCCCACCACCATCACCACCGTTCTTTGGCGGACGTCACCGCCATCATCGACGGCTCGCAGCTAAGCGATGGCGCCAAGCGTCGCGCCCTCGCCATCTTTACCGCACTCGCTGCTGCCGAGGCCAAGGCTCACGGCAAAACGCCCGAGACCGTCATGTTCCACGAGGTGGGCGCCGTCGACTCCATCGTCGACGTCTGCTCCGTCGCCATCTGCCTCGATGACCTGGGCATCGAGGACATCGTGGTCGAGTCGCTCTCCGAGGCCACGGAACCATCCGTTGCGCCCACGGCCTCATGCCCATTCCCGTCCCCGCCTGTCGTCAACCTGTGCCAGGCGGGCAATATCCGCCCCTCTCGCCTGCACCGGTCGCCGGCGAGCTCGTGAC
>ENA-OQDW01000339-OQDW01000339.1-human-gut-metagenome-genome-assembly--contig:-NODE-339-length-20173-cov-1.665968_pt1 | contig 20173 bp, 20 predicted proteins | sample MGYA00242784_ERZ504613 | MGnify/ENA primary metagenome ERZ504613 (study PRJEB26092, sample SAMD00036330) | human gut metagenome | host: Homo sapiens | study: EMG produced TPA metagenomics assembly of...
TTAATTTTTATAGTAATCATCATGAATCACAGTGAAAATGTAACAGAACAATTACAGAATTTTTGCTTATTTCCCCATAATGAACAAAGGAACTTTAAAGCTATTTCTGAAGTAAAACAGAAAAAATTATGAAATTTTTAATAAAATAGTGTTAAAATTCAAAAATGTGTGTTATAATAGATTCATCAAACAGCAAAGGGGATGGAAGCATGAAGTTTATCATCAGCGGAAAAAATATTACAGTTACAGAAGGTCTTAAGACAGCAGTCCAGGACAAGCTCAGTAAACTGGAAAGGTATTTCACTCCTGACACCGAAGTTGTAGTAACTTTAAGTGTTGAAAAAGAAAGACAGAAAATTGAAGTGACAATCCCTGTAAAAGGAAATATCATTCGTTCCGAACAGGTAAGCAATGACATGTATGTATCAATCGATCTGGTAGAGGAAGTCATTGAACGTCAGCTTCGCAAGTACAAAAATAAAATCGTAGACAAACAGCAGGCAGCAGCCAACTTCCAGAAAGCATATCTGGACAAGGACTACGATGAGGATGAAGAAGTTAAGATCATCCGTACCAAGAAATTCGGAATCAAACCAATGTATCCGGAAGATGCATGCGTACAGATGGAACTGCTCGGACATAATTTCTTTGTATTCTACAATGCAGAGACAGAGCAGGTAAATGTAGTTTACAAACGTAAAGGCAATACTTACGGTCTGATCGAACCGGAATTCTAAATCTGCTTATAAGATCAAAAATATGAAACATAGACAGCCATAAAAAAGTTTTCATAAAGAAAAGCTTCCTTACAGAGAGACAAAATGCCACCCTGTAAGGGAGCTTTTTTGTCAGGAAAAATATATACCTTTAGCGCATAAGGAATGCTTTGACGCAGTGGCCTAAATATGTTAAAATATCAAAAGATATTATGAAATTTGTAACTGATCAGCAGTTAAAAAATTACAAGTTGAAATTCATTCCGGATTGCCTGCGGCAATGGAATATTGACTTGTATATTCTGTTGGAATGTTCTGTTGGAATGGATTGCTGAAGAATAGTTACCGAAATTTTATAAATGAAGAAGTGTAAAAAGAAGGAAGGAGCACAAAAATCATGAGAAAAGCCGGAGTATTAATGCCAGTTTCCGCACTTCCGTCCCGTATTGGTGCCGGAGAACTTGGAGAATCTGCATTCCAATTTATCGAGTTATTAAAGAAGAATCATGTAAAGATATGGCAGATACTGCCACTGAATCCGGTTGGCTATGGTAATTCCCCATACCAGCATATTCCTCCTGTGCAGGGGATGAGTTGTATATCAGTCTTGATGCGCTTGCAGAGGAAGGTCTGTTAAAGGAACATCCAAAGGAATTTCAGGAGAGAGCTACAAGAGTAGATTATGAGGCTGTCCGCCAGTACAGAGAGCCTTTCTTAAGACTGCGTTTGATGTTTTTACAGAGAAAAAGGGACAGGAAGAAACAGCATATAAAGAATTTGCTTCACAGGAATGGGTATATGAGTATGGTGTGTTCCGCGCATTAAAGAAAGCAAATAACGGAGAATGCTGGAATGACTGGCCGGAAGAATATAGAACCTGGCCGGAGAACAGACAGAAGTTACCGGCAGAGGTGGAGACAGAGGCACAGTATCAGATGTTTCTTCAGTATATTTTCTACACACAGTGGATGAAGGTGAAGAAGGCTGCAAACGATGCCGGAATCCAGATCATGGGGAGATGTTCCTTTCTATGTGGGACAGGATTCTGTAGACGTATGGGGTGGAAAAGATAACTTTCTTCTTGATACAGATGGACGTCCGATCTTCATCGCCGGAGTACCGCCTGATTATTTCAGTGCTACAGGACAGAGATGGGGAAATCCGATCTATGACTGGGAGCATATGAAAGAACAGGATTACAGATTCTGGGTGGACAGGATTGGCTATAGCAACAAATTGTTTGATATTATAAGAATCGACCATTTTCGTGCATTTGACACATACTGGAAAATTCCGGCAGACTGCCCGACTGCTATTGACGGTGAATGGATCGAAGCACCAGGATATGAGGTCATTGATACACTTCAGAAAGAAATTCCGGGGTTAGATCTGGTGGCAGAGGATCTGGGCCTGCTTCGTCCGGAGGTTCTGATGCTGAAAGATCATTATCATCTGAAGGGAATGAAGATTCTGATCTTTTCCATAGAAACAGGTGGAAAGTATGCCCGCGATACCTTCGATGATGTGGAAAATATGATTTTCTACACAGGAACTCATGACAATGATACGATCATGCAGTGGTATGGAAAAATGAGTGTTGCAGCCAAAAGAAAAATCCGCCGGATGTTAAAGAGGGCGGGAGCATCACAGGCTCTGTCAAGGACAGATTCCTGCAGTACACCATGCAGAATCAGGCAGAATATGCGATCATTCCGCTGGCAGATATTCTCGGAATTGGAAAAGAGGGACATATCAACACACCGGGAACCATTGGTTCTCCGAACTGGGAGTGGCATTTACCGGATTTTGTACAGGCCAAAAGGGAACTGCAGAAATTTGGCAGACTGATCGTGGATACGAAGCGATAAATTTTGGTGACTCCGTAATTTTCTTGGTTTGTTCATGAAAAATTCATTGTTTTCCATAACGGAAAGTGTTAGAATATACAAGTATTGTGTATTATAGTAATGTTTGTAATGTCCGCATGCTGCTGACATGTCTGCTGTGGACGGAGTGAACAGAAATTATTCCGCACAGCAGTAATTGTTATATGGCAGCAATGCTTGTATAAAAAAGAAATAAACAGGAGTAAAACCTAATATGAATATGTTTTCAAAAGTATTCGGGACCCGCAGCCAGCGAGAGGTTAAGCGTATCATGCCTCTGGTTGAGAAAATTGAGAGCCTGCGCCCGGACATGCAGAAGTTAAGCGACGAAGAACTCAGAGGAAAAACAAGAGAATTTAAGAAACGTCTTGAAGAGGGAGAGACACTGGATGATCTGCTTCCTGAGGCATTTGCGGTTGTACGTGAAGCCGGTAAGCGTGTTCTTGGAATGGAACATTTCCGTGTGCAGCTTATCGGTGGTATCATTCTCCATCAGGGACGTATCGCAGAGATGAGAACAGGTGAAGGTAAAACACTTGTCGCCACACTTCCGTCATATTTAAATGCACTGGAAGGCAAAGGTGTGCATGTCGTAACAGTCAACGATTACCTGGCTAAACGAGATGCGGAAGAAATGGGAAAGATCCATGAGTTTCTTGGCCTGACAGTCGGTGTTGTTTTAAATGATATGAAGCAGGATGAGCGTCGTGCTGCATACAACTGTGATGTTACCTATGTTACGAACAACGAACTCGGTTTCGATTATCTGCGTGACAACATGGTCATCTATAAAGAACAGCTGGTACAGAGAGATCTGCACTACTGTATCATCGATGAGGTCGACTCCATTCTCATCGACGAGGCACGTACCCCTCTGATCATTTCCGGACAGAGCGGTAAGTCAACCAAGTTATACGAGGCCTGCGATATCCTTGCTCAGCAGTTAGAGCGCGGTGAAGCCAGCCATGAGATGACCAAGATGGCAGCCATCATGGGTGAAGAAGTTATCGAGACAGGTGACTTCGTTGTAAATGAAAAAGATAAGATCGTAAACCTTACAGAGCAGGGCGTTCATAAGGTTGAGAAATTTTTCCATATTGAAAACCTGGCAGATCCGGAGAATCTGGAGATTCAGCATAATATTACACTTGCACTTCGTGCCCATAACCTGATGCATAAGGATCAGGATTATGTAGTTAAAGATGATGAAATTCTTATTGTTGATGAATTCACCGGACGTATCATGCCGGGACGCCGTTACTCAGATGGTCTTCATCAGGCAATCGAAGCGAAAGAGCATGTTAAGATCAAACGTGAGAGCAAGACTCTGGCAACCATCACTTTCCAGAACTTCTTTAATAAATATGATAAGAAGGGCGGTATGACCGGTACAGCTGTCACAGAGGAGAAAGAATTCCGTGATATCTATGCAATGGACGTTGTAGAGATCCCGACTAACAGACCGGTTATCCGAGTTGACCATGAAGATGCTGTTTATATGACAAAGAAAGAGAAATTCAACGCAGTTGTCAATGCTGTAGTGGAAGCTCATGCGAAACAGCAGCCTGTACTGGTCGGTACCATTACGATTGAAACTTCCGAGCTTCTCAGCCGTATGCTGAAGAGACAGGGAATCAAACATAATGTATTGAATGCCAAGTTCCATGAACTTGAGGCAGAGATTGTCTCACAGGCAGGTCAGGCAGGAGCAGTTACGATCGCCACTAACATGGCTGGTCGTGGTACAGATATCAAGCTGGATGATGTGGCAAGAAATGCAGGTGGTCTGATGATCATCGGTACAGAACGTCATGAGTCCAGACGTATTGATAATCAGCTTCGCGGACGTTCCGGACGTCAGGGAGATCCGGGTGAATCCCGTTTCTATATTTCCCTGGAAGATGACCTGATGCGTCTGTTCGGTTCTGAGAGACTGATGAAGATCTTTACATCTCTTGGTGTTGCAGAGAATGAACAGATTGAGCACAAGATGCTTTCCAATGCAATTGAGAAAGCTCAGGAGAAGATTGAGTTTAACAACTTTGGTATCCGTAAGAATCTTCTTGATTATGACCAGGTAAACAATGAACAGCGTGAGATCATCTACAAAGAACGTCGTCAGGTTCTCGACGGTGAGAATATGCGTGAAGCAATCTATAAGATGATTCAGGATACAGTGGATACTTATGTTGATATGTGTTTCTCTGATGATGTAGATTCTGAAGAGTGGGATCTGAATGAATTTAACGGTGTTCTTACTCCGATCATTCCGATCAGACCGCTTACAGCTGAGAGTGTAAAAGGCAAGAAACGCGATGAGATCAGACATGAACTGAAAGAAGAGGCAGTGAAGCTCTATGAAGAAAAAGAAGCAGAGTTCCCGGAACCGGAGCAGCTTCGTGAATTAGAGCGAGTTGTACTTCTGAAATGCATTGACAGCAAGTGGATGGATCACATTGATGATATGGAAATCCTTCGTCAGGGTATCGGACTTGCTGCTTATGGACAGAGAGATCCGGTTGTTGAATATAAAATGAGTGCATTTGATATGTTCAACGAAATGATCACATCCATTCAGGAAGATACTCTTCGTATGCTGTACCATGTACATGTAGAGCAGAAGATCGAGCGTGAACAGGTAGCTAAAGTTACCGGAACAAACAAGGATGACAGTGCCGGTCCTAAGAAACCGGTTCAGAGAAAAGAAATCAAAGTATATCCGAACGATCCCTGCCCATGTGGAAGCGGTAAGAAATACAAACAGTGCTGTGGACGTAAGAATAAGGCCTGACTCGTTTATCTCAGTTGAGAAGACTCCCATTTCTGTATGTGGTGAGTTCATTACTACAGAGCGGGCAGTAATGATTTTGTAAACAGAACATTGTGAGCAGATCATGTCTGCTGCAAAATAAAAGGGCTGAATCATGAGGCCCTTTTATCGTGCACAAAAACACGTTAGCGCGTTGAATTGGCAGATTGTGAATATCTGTTTGAACTGTTCAGTACATCCACAGCTATGTGATTATGATTGATGAACAGTCACATAATAATTCCATAAAGGGGGGAAAAACAGTATGAAAAGAGAGTCTTTCGGCTCACGCCTTGGTTTTATCCTGGTGTCAGCAGGATGTGCCATCGGTATTGGAAACGTGTGGAAGTTTCCGTATATCTGCGGGGCATATGGAGCGCGGCCTTTATCCTGATCTACTTATGTTTTCTGGTTATTCTCGGTATTCCGGTTCTGGTAGCAGAATTTGCGGTAGGACGGGGAAGCCACACAAGTGTTGCGAAATGTTTTGACAAACTGGCACCTGCAGGAAGCTGCTGGAAGCCATTGAAATTTATTGGTATTATTGGATGTTATATGCTGATGATGTTTTACACAACAGTAGGAGGATGGATGATCTACTATTGTGTGAAGAGTCTGCGGGGAGATTTCGTTGGAGCGACTCCGGAAGCAGTAACACAGTCTTTTTCCGATATGCTGGGAAATGCACCGACGATGATGTTATGGATGGTGATCATCTGTCTGATCGGATTTGCAGTCTGTTTCATGGGATTGCAGAATGGTATTGAAAAAATCTCCAAAATAATGATGAGTGCACTGCTTATCATTATGGTGATCCTTGCGGTTCATTCAGTAATGATGGAAGGTGCGGGAGAAGGAATCCGCTTCTATCTGGTTCCTGATTTTCAGAAGATTAAGGAAGCAGGAGTTGGTAATGTAGTATTTGCGGCATTGAGTCAGTCATTCTTTACATTATCCATTGGTATTGGTGCCATGCTGATCTTCGGAAGTTATCTGGACAAATCCAGAAGCCTTACCGGAGAGGCGGTAAGCATCACCGTACTCGATACTTTTGTTGCGCTGACAGCAGGATTTATCATTATTCCGGCATGCTTCTCCTATGGAATCCAGCCGGATGCAGGTCCAAGCCTTATCTTTATCACTCTGCCCAATATTTTTGCAAAGATGAGCGGAGGGGCTTTGTGGGGAAGTCTGTTCTTCCTGTTTCTGACATTTGCTGCGGTTTCAACGATCATTGCTGTATTTGAGAACCTGATCGTGTTTAATATGGAACTGTTTGGCTGGAACCGTAAAAAGAGTGTTGTTGTCTGCGCAGTTCTTGTTGTGGTCTTAAGTATTCCATGTGTGCTTGGATTCAATGTACTTTCCGGATTCCAGCCATTTGGAGATGGAAGCAATATCATGGATCTGGAAGACTTTATTGTTTCTAACAATCTTCTTCCTCTTGGAAGCCTTGGTTACCTTCTGTTTTGCACCAGAAAGAACGGATGGGGATGGGACAATTTCATTGCAGAGGTGAATGCCGGTACAGGTATGAAATTCCCGAAATGTCTGAAAAATTATGTTGCCTATGGAATTCCGGCGATTATCATTGTGATCTATCTGAAAGGTTACTATGATAAATTTGCAGGTCTGGGAACAGCAGCACTGGCCGGATGGATGATCGTTGCACTGGTACTGCTGGGATTCGTATTCTACTGTGCGACAGCGAAGAAGAAAGTGAAACAGTAAGCGGAGCGCGAATATCTGCCCGACCTGAGAACAATTAAAAGATGTAATTATGTCTGGGAAGAAAGATTCTTTCAGACATGGTTACATCTTTTTTGTGTTATGGAATTGTTGTGTAAAGGTAGTGGATGCATTATTTTAGAGGAATTGCTATAATGAGGCAGTTCTTCGCTGGGGTTGGTTTTGAACTGTTTACGGTATGCCCGGGAAAAAGTGCTGTATTCTGCGAACCCGCTTTCCTGTGCTGCTTTTGTCACAGGCATTCCATTTGAGATCAGAGTACGTGCCATAAGAAGCCGCTTGTTTACAATATAATTATGAAGGGTATAGCCGGTTTCTTGTTTGAACTTCCGCATCAGGTGATACTTGCTTACATAATATTTTGCAGAAAGAGCTTCCACAGAAAGGTCTTCCTTCAGGTTATGGTTAATATACTGAAGAATGTTGGCAATCTGCGAGTCAAAGGTGTAGGATTTTTTATCAAAAATGTACTGCTTTTCCAGAAAGATACGGTTCAGATAAACCATAAACTGAAGAAAAAGTGACTGTGTCAGGATTTCCCTTCCATATTCATCGGATTTTGCGGAATTTTCCAGTTCAAACAGGATGTCTTTCATCTTTTCCTGAAGAGCAGAGTTCAGACGTACCAGATTATAGCTTCGGTCATTTGCTTTCTGGAAGCATTTCAGCAGTTCCTGCCAGGGAATATCGTTTTGGATCCAGAGAATGAAACGTTCATATGGAACAGAAGGATCAATCTCCGGGCGGTGGATGGCATGGCGGTTTACCAGAAGAATGTCCCATGGTTTCAGTTGATAAGTTTTTCCTTCTATATGATAAGCAGCCTTGCCGGAGATGAAGATAACTACCTTGTGAAAATCATGATAATGGTAAGAGAATTCCTTTCTGGTCTGGTCTTTAAGATGAAAAAGTCGGAATTGTTCGTTCAGGTATCCTGTTTTTTCTGTCTGATAGAACTGTTCTGATAATAACATATCTGCCTCCGATATCTGCAATGATTATTTAATCGAATCAAGCAAGTCCCCTGTGGAGATTGTGAAAAGAAATAAGCAGTGGAAAGTAATAAGCGGAGGGAAAAGTTTGATTCATGGTATAATCATATCATTTAATGCGCAAATGTACAATTATTACTAAGAATGTAACAAATAGTAACGAATATATTTTATAATTTCTGAGAAAATATGCTACAAAGATATTGACATTATTACACGATAATAGTATCATACAATTACAAAGTAATCGTAAAAACTTTGTAACTATTTCGAAATAGGGTAAAGAAATAGAAAACTGAACAGAGAGGAGTGATGCTGCTGTAAGGCTGTTATATCAGAGAACTGATATAATGGTCTTTTTTGTAACACTTACAGAGCATTTTTTGCAATATTTCAAGCATTTTACTCTATATACATGGTAAAAACAATAAAATATAATGAATACAAAGTCAGGATGTGATAAGAGAAAATTACCTGACACAAAATTTAACCGAATCAAGTAAGTCCCCTGCTTCAATTGCGAAGAGCAATAAGCAGTGGGTGGGGACTCAGACAAGTGGCGAAGTGAGTTGGAAAGATTGCCCGACAATTGATTATCGATGCAGATACAAAAGCGGGAAGTATCCGGGATTATAAATCAGAAGGAGAGATATGGTTATGGCAAATACAATTATTATGAGTAAATATCAGGGACTTGGAAACGATTATCTGATTCTTGATCCGAAGAAAAATCAGGTACAGCTTCAGGGAAAGAAGATTGCACTTCTCTGCCAGAGAGGATTTGGGCTTGGCGCTGACGGTGTGCTTTATGGACCGGTAGAAATTGATGGGAAATTGGGTGTGCGTATTTTTAACGCAGACGGAAGTGAATCTGCATCAGTGGAAACGGCGTGCGTATTTTTGCCAAATATCTGATGGACAATGGATATATTACTGAGAAAAATTTGACATTTGAAACTATGTCAGGCAAGATTCATGTGGAATGCCTGAACAGTCGGGCAACGGAATTTACAGTAAACATGGGAAAACCATCTTTTATCTCCAGCGATATCCCTGTTTCCGGTGAAGTTCGTGAAGTAATTAAGGAGAATTTCGTATTTCATGGAAAAGAATACAAGGCTACCTGCCTGACAGTTGGTAATCCACACTGCATTATTTTTACAGACAATGTAAGTGCAGAAGTTGTAAAGAATCTGGGACCTTATGTGGAAAATGCAGATGAATTTCCGGAGAGAATGAACCTGCAGATCTGCCGTCAGGTCGACAAGGGAAATCTGGAGATTGAAATCTGGGAAAGAGGATCCGGATATACAAAGGCTTCCGGAACAGGAAGCTGTGCGGCAGCAGCGGCAGCCTATAAGCTGGGACTGGTGGAATCCCGTATTAATGTAAATCAGCCGGGCGGAATGATACAGATCGATATGGAAGAGGACGGAACTATCTATATGACAGGAACAGTGGGATATATTGCAGATATAAGTGTTGCAGAGAGCTTCTTCTCATAAATTACACAGGTTTTATGTGTAATTCTTTGTTTGTAATTTGCTTAAAGATATGTTATTATTTTAAACGAATTATTTATCAGGACTGCTATAATCTATAGCAATTCAGTCGGTTATCCACAGGGAGTCCGACAGAGAATATTTATAATAAGAAAGTGGGTGAAGCTGTGGTTGAATTAGACCAGTTCAAGAGCATTCTTGCGACTTATACAGAACCATTAGTGGAAGTGAGGGATTCACTTTGACCTGGCTAACAAAGAGCAGAAGGTCGAAGAATTAGAGCGCGAAATGGAAGCGCCTGATTTCTGGGATGATGCAGAAGTTTCCCAGAAGAAAATGAAAGAATTAAAAGACATGAAAGATGATATGGAGACCTATCAGAATCTGGTTACACAGATGGAAGATATGGAAACCATGATCGAGATGGGATATGAGGAGAACGATCCTGCACTGATTCCTGAGATTCAGGAAATGCTGGATGAGTTTCAGAAGGATTTTGACAATATCCGTATCAAGACACTTCTTTCCGGAGAATATGACAGTGAGAATGCTATCATTAAGCTGAATGCAGGTGCAGGCGGAACAGAGGCCTGTGACTGGTGCGGTATGCTTTACCGTATGTACAGCCGTTGGGCAGATAAGAAAGGATTTACCCTGGAAGTGTTGGATTATCTGGACGGCGATGAGGCAGGTATCAAATCTGTTACTTTCCAGGTAAACGGAACAAATGCTTACGGTTATCTGAAATCAGAGAAGGGAGTTCACCGTCTGGTGCGTATTTCTCCTTTCAATGCAGCAGGTAAGCGACAGACATCTTTTGTATCCTGTGATGTTATGCCGGATATCAAGAAGGATCTGGATGTAGAGATCAATGACGATGAGATCCGTATTGATACTTATCGAAGCAGTGGTGCCGGCGGTCAGCATATCAACAAGACATCATCTGCCATCCGTATCACACATTATCCTACCGGAATCGTGGTACAGTGTCAGAATGAACGTTCTCAGCACATGAATAAAGATAAAGCCATGCAGATGCTGAAAGCCAAGCTGTATCTTCTCAAGCAGCAGGAGGCAGAGGAAAAACTCTCCGGTATCCGTGGTGAGGTGACAGATATCGGATGGGGAAATCAGATCCGTTCTTATGTTATGCAGCCATATACCATGGTAAAGGATCATCGTACAAACGAGGAGACCGGAAATGTGGATGCAGTACTTGACGGAGGAATTGATATTTTCATCAATGCATATCTGAAATGGATCGCACTGAAGAAATAAAAGAATAAAAAAGGCTGTCTGAAATCAGGACAGCCTTTTTCGTGTTGAGGCATAATGATTTTACACAATGATTCAGCAGAATATATTTCTTGCGTATTTTTGTGTGGTGTGATAATATATCCAGTGTGTAAAAACAAATGTCTTTAAAGAACGGACAGGTAAATTGATATGCAGAAACCAGTAACAGAGAAAAAGAAATATTTTGTAGTGAGGGAACGAGCAGTTCCGGAGTCCTGCTGAAGGTGGTGGAGGCAAAGAAGCTTTTGGACTCCGGCAAATGTGGACACTGTACAGGATGCAGCAGAGCGCACAGGAATCAGCAGAAGCTCTTTCTACAAATACAAAGATGATATTTTTCCATTTCATGAAGAGACAAGGGGAAAGACGATCACCTTTATTATCCAGATGGATGATGAACCGGGGCTTTTGTCGGTTGTCCTGCAGACGATTGCACGGTTTCATGGAAACATTCTCACCATTCATCAGAGTATTCCTATCAATGGGGTTGCCACACTTACTCTGAGTGTGGACATTCTTCCGGGCGAGGGGGATGCAGAAGCATGGTAGAGACGATTGAACAGAATGAAGGAATTCATTATCTGAAAATATTAGGCAGGGAGTAAAAGAAAATGATCAATGTAGCAATTTTAGGATATGGCACAGTTTGGAAGCGGTGTATTTGAAGTATTAAATGAAAATAAAGAGAGCATTTCCAGACGTGCCGGACAGGAACTTCATGTAAAATATGTTCTGGATCTTCGTGATTTTCCGGGACAGCCGGTAGAGAAGGTTCTGGTCCATGATTATGAACAGATCGTCAGTGATCCGGAAGTAGATATTGTAGTAGAGGTTATGGGCGGTGTGGAGCCTGCTTATACTTTTGTAAAGAAGGCACTTCTGGCAGGAAAAAATGTCTGCACTTCCAATAAGGCTCTGGTTGCAAAGCATGGCCGCGAGCTGATGGATATTGCAAAGGAAAAGAGCATTAATTTCTTATTTGAAGCAAGCTGTGGCGGCGGAATCCCGATCATTCGTGTCATCAATTCTTCCCTTACAGGAGATGAGATTGACGAAGTAACAGGTACCTGAACGGAACTACCAACTACATGCTTTATAAGATGAGCACAGAAGGCTGTGAATTTGACACTGTATTAAAGGAAGCACAGCAGAAGGGTTATGCAGAGGCAGATCCTACCGCCGACGTGGAAGGATACGATGCATGCCGTAAGATCGCAATCCTTTCCTCTCTTGCTTATGAGAGATATTTTGATTTTGAAGATATTTATACAGAGGGAATTACAAAGATCACACCTGAGGATATGGAGTATGCTGCGAAACTTGGCAGAACTATCAAACTTCTTGGAACCAGCCGCAGACTGGCAGACGGAACCTGTTATGCAATGGTAGCACCGTTTATGCTCGGCCAGAACAGCCCTCTTTACAGTGTAAATGATGTGTTTAATGCAGTATTTGTACATGGAAATATGCTTGGAGATGCCATGTTCTATGGAAGCGGTGCAGGTAAACTGCCTACAGCAAGTGCTGTAGTTGGTGATATTGTGGATGCGGCCAAACATCTCCATGTTAATATTGTGACAAACTGGAATAGCACTCCGGCAGTACTGAAACCACTGGATGAAGTGACAGGAAAGTTTTTTGTGAGAATCAAAAAAGAAGCAGCAGAAGAAGCGAAGAAGGTATTTGGTGATGTTGAGATCATCAGCCTGGGACAGCTTCCGCAGGAATGTGCATTTATCACTGATGAAATGACACAGGGAGCATTTGAAGAGAAACTGGCTCAGATCGGAGATCAGGTACTTGCAAAGATTCGAGTTAAAGATTGATAAACTGACAGATTTCGTGTATCATATAGTGTGCCTGATAAGGTAGACACTGATACAATACTTCAGATAAATATTTGTACAGTGATTACTGTAAACAGAACAGGAAAGGGAAGATATGAGAATCTTCTCTTTCCTGTAAACTTATTATGGAGGAAGTAAAACAATGTTGATTGTCAAGAAATTTGGCGGTACATCGGTTGCAAATAAAGAACGTATCTTTAATGTTGCCAACCGCTGTATAGAAGAGTACAGAAAAGGAAATGACGTGGTTGTCGTTCTGTCCGCAATGGGGAAATATACGGATGAACTGATCACTATGGCAAGGGATGTCAATGAGAAACCGCCGAAAAGAGAGATGGATATGCTCTTTACCATCGGAGAACAGATGTCTGTTGCACTGATGGCAATGGCGATGGATAAACTGGGAGTTCCTGCGGTTTCCCTGAATGCTTTTCAGGTTTCCATGCATACGACAAGCAGTCATGGAAATGCACGTTTAAAAAGAATTGATACAGAGCGTATCAGAAGAGAGCTGGACAGCAAAAAGATTGTAATAGTTACCGGCTTCCAGGGAGTTGACAAGTATGATGATTATACGACTCTTGGAAGAGGCGGTTCTGACACAACAGCGGTTGCTCTTGCGGCTGCTCTTCATGCAGATGCCTGTGAAATCTATACAGATGTAGATGGTGTTTACACAGCAGATCCGCGTAAGGTTCCGAAAGCAAGAAAGCTCAAAGAGATCACTTACGATGAAATGCTTGACCTTGCGACTCTCGGGGCAGGTGTGCTTCACAACCGTTCTGTGGAGATGGCGAAGAAATATGGCGTGCCGCTTGTGGTACGTTCAAGTTTAAACAACAGTGAAGGAACTGTGGTAAAGGAGGAAGTTACAGTGGAGAGAATGTTGATTAGCGGTGTTGCGCTGGATACAGATGCAGTGAGAATCGCGGTAATCGGATTAAAGGATGAGCCGGGTGTGGCTTTTAAATTATTTGATACCCTTGCGAAGAAGAATATTAATGTAGATGTTATCCTGCAGTCTATCGGACGTGCGGGCAGAAAGGATATTTCCTTCACAGTCGATGGAAATGATCTGGATGATGCAGTTGCAGTTCTGGATGCAAATCAGGCAAGACTTGGATTTGCAGAGCTTCATTCTGAGAGAAATATTGCGAAGCTTTCCATCGTAGGTGCAGGAATGATGAGTAATCCCGGAGTAGCAGCAAAGATGTTTGAGAGCCTCTATAATGAGGGCGTAAACATCAATATGATCTCTACATCCGAGATTCGTGTGACAGTTCTGATCAATGAAAAGGACGGAGTGCGCGCAATGAATGCAGTACATGATACCTTTGGTCTGGCAGACTGATTTAGGAGAAATACATGACATCGAGACGTGAATTAAAAAACTATGCGAAGCAGGCTATGTCAGGAAAATATGGGATACTGATCCTGGCGTTTGTTGCAGTTCAGGCACTGGCTCTGATCAGCAGCATGATATCCTCGGCTTTATTTCCGGGAGAGGAAACAATTGATATTGTGTTGTCGTATGCATTTACATTTATTCTGACTCTGCTGATCAATGTGGTCGCGGCAGGTATGAATTATATGTATCTGAATATTGCCAGAGGGAAAGTATATTCATTAAATGACCTGTTTTATTTTTACAGACATCATCCGGACAGAGTGATCGTTGCCGGATTTTTATGGCAGTACTGAATCTGCTTACCATGCTGCCCTATACGATTTACAGTAATGCGAATCTTCCGGGTGAAGATGCTTCCGTGGAGGTGCTGATCACCTGGCTGTATACAGGGGTTGTTCTGATGATCGTAGGAATGATTGTTTATCAGATTCTGGTCATTCCTCTGGAGATGACTTATTATATTCTGGCAGATAAGCCGGAATTGAAAAGTACAGAGGCTATGAAAGAGAGTCTGGAGATGATGCATGGAAACTTCGGAAGATATCTTATGCTGAAGATAAGCTTTATCCCATTGATGTTTCTTTCTGTTTTTACGTTCTATATTGCACTTTTGTGGGTATTTCCATATATGGCCATGACAGAAGTAATGTTCTATCGTGATCTGACAGGGGAGCTTAAAGTGCAGAAAGAGGAAGAGGAACGCATGGCACGAGACTATGTGAATCCCATGTTTGACAGCTATTCACGGAACGAACAGCCACAGGAAGATCAGACGCATCCGCAGCATTTTGGGAATGTGACAGGAGAATCTTCAACGGTCTATTATGAAAATAATAAGGATAATGTCTCTTCTGGAAATAAAGAGACGGGAGATATCGAGCATAATTCCTGGGAAAATACAGAAATGCAGGATGATTTACGTAGTCAGACAAATGCGGAAGAAAAGCATGATCAATATAATACGGAAAAAAATGACATGCAAAGTACTCAGACACAGACTGCTCCGAAAGAGGAAGAAGACAACGAACCAAAACCATGGATGAATACTTCAATAGCTTGAAATAAAATCATAATATGAAAGACCTTTAACTGACACAATGTAAAAATGTTGATAAAGGTCTTTTTTATTTTTATTAATTTGGTTTTACTGAATTTTCTCATTTATAATGGTGGAAAAAGCTTATACGTAAATGGTATAATAGGAATAATTGCTGGTAGCATAAATATATTTGAGGAAGGTTTTTACAATTATGAACACAAATGAAATCAGTGGAAAACGTCAGATGGAGTTTCTGGCGGAGTTTGATTATATCAGAGAGGCAGGAACTGTAGGAGAGGAAAAAGCAGCAACGATTATTCAGGAAACATTGAATAGTTTTGGTGTGGAGAACCATCTGGAAGAGTTTTGTTTTGAAACTTTTCAGGTAAAAAAGGCGAAGCTTACGATAACGGAACCATATGCAAAAGAATACATCGTAACCGGATATGGAAGATGTGCCAATACAGATGAGAATGGACGGAATGAATCTTTTTTGTATGTGGAGAATGCTGATGAGATCAGCCTCGCAAATGCCAGAGGAAAAATTGTTATGGTAAATGACCCGGTAAGAAAGGAACTGTACCAGAAACTGGTGAAAGCAGGTGTAGCCGGTTTTATCAGTATTGCCGGTTCCCCATTGGACGAGGGCGTAGATTTGACACCGCGTGCATACAGCTTACCGAAGAATCTGCCAGGTGAAGAGAAAAAAGCAGCCGGGATAGAAGCGGCAAATTACGATAACAGAATTCCGGGTGTAAGCATTCATTATAAAGATGCTGTCGAACTAGTGACAAGAGGGGCAGCTAAGGCTTGCCTGTTCGTAGAACAGGAGACAGTGACACGTACATCCCGAAATGTAGTGGCACGAATCAAAGGAACAGATAAAGCAGAGGAGATCCTGACTCTTACTGCACACTATGATTCCGTACCGGAGGGACCTGGTGCTTACGATAATATGTCCGGTGCCGCGATCATCATGGAACTTTGCAGATATTTCAAAGAACACAGACCACGCAGAACAATGGAATTCGTATGGTTTGGTGCAGAAGAGAAAGGTCTGCTTGGAAGTCAGAACTATATTAAAGAACATGAAACAGAACTTCCGGCTCATCGTTTCAATATGAATGTAGACCTCGCAGGACAGCTTGTGGGCGGAACGGTTGTAGGAGTGACAGGTGATGCGTCAATCTGCAATATGATTACATATATGGCTCATGAGACAGGAATCGGCATGTCTACAAAGAATCAGATCTGGGGAAGCGATTCTAACACCTTTGCATGGAAAGGTATTCCGGCTATGACATTAAACAGGGATGGATTTGGCATGCATACACGTCATGATACCATTGCACTGCTGTCGGACTGGTCGTTGGAGAGAAGCGCGATTTTACTGGGGCATATCGCGGACAGACTGGGAAACATCGAAATTTTTCCGTTTGAACGGAAAGTGCCGGAAGAGTTTATCAGACAGCTGGATGAATATTTTGGCTAATGTTATTCCGGCAGTATGTATCATATTGGCAGAATCAATCCCACACTTGACAAATGAACGCCAGATTGATACCCTATCACAAGAGCGTTTTTTATGCTATAGAAGAAAAACAATGTGGATGCAAGGGTCAATTACACGCATCTGCATTCTGAAAAGCAACAAGAGGAGATAAAAAATTAATGGATATTATTCAGGTAATCACACAGGAATTGAAGGTGGAGAAATGGCAGGTAGAAGCTGCAGTCAAATTAATTGACGAAGGCAACACCATCCCATTCATTTCCCGATACAGAAAAGAAGCAACAGGTTCCCTTAATGATGAGCAGCTTCGTGCACTCTTTGAGAGACTGACGTATCTGAGAAATCTGGAAGATAAGAAGAATCAGGTATTAAAGAGCATCGAAGACCAGGGCAAGCTGACTGAGGAACTGAAGAAACAGATTCTGGATGCCCAGACACTGGTTGTAGTAGAGGACTTATACAGACCATATCGCCCGAAACGCCGTACCCGTGCGACAATTGCCAAAGAGAAAGGGCTGGAACCACTGGCAGATATCATTCTTCTGCAGATGACAGACAAGCCGGTAGAAGAGGAAGCCAAGGCATACGTCTCCGAAGAAAAGGGTGTTAAGAATGTTGCAGAAGCATTGAATGGAGCTAAAGATATTATTGCAGAGCGTATTTCCGATGAAGCAGACTATCGTATCTACATCCGTAACCTGACAACAAAGAACGGAAGTATTTCTTCCACAGCAAAGAATGCGGAAACTCAGTCTGTATATGAGATGTATTATGAATTCGAGGAGCCGGTCAGGAAACTGGCAGGACACCGTATTCTTGCGTTAAACCGTGGTGAGAAAGAGAAATTTATCACTGTTAAAGTAAATGCACCGGAGGAAGACATCCTTCGTTATTTGAATAAGAGAGTGATCAAAAAGACAACCCGAATACAACTCCGATTCTGAAAGCAGTTGTAGAAGACAGTTACAAACGTCTGATCGGACCGGCTATCGAGCGAGAAATCCGCAGTGATCTTACTGATAAGGCAGAAGACGGCGCGATCCATGTATTCGGCAAGAATCTGGAACAGCTTCTGATGCAGCTCCAATCGCAGGCAAAGTCGTACTTGGATGGGACCCTGCGTTCCGTACAGGCTGTAAGCTGGCAGTTGTAGATGCAACAGGTAAAGTTCTGGATACAACAGTTGTTTATCCCACAGCTCCGACTACTGAGAAAAAGATCCGTGCTGCCAAGGATACAGTGGAAGGTATGATCGAAAAATACGGTGTATCCCTTATTTCAGTAGGAAACGGTACAGCATGTCGTGAATCCGAGCAGGTGATCGTAGATATGCTCAAAGAAATCCCGGAAAAACGGTGCAGTATGTTATCACAAATGAGGCAGGAGCATCTGTGTATTCTGCAAGCAAACTGGCTACAGAGGAATTCCCGAACTTTGATGTAGGACAGAGAAGTGCGGCTTCCATTGCAAGACGTGTACAGGATCCGCTTGCAGAACTGGTTAAGATCGATCCGAAATCTATCGGTGTGGGATCAGTATCAGCATGATATGAACCAGAAGAAACTGGATGAAGCATTAAGCGGCGTTGTAGAAGACAGTGTAAATAAAGTTGGTGTAGATTTAAATACAGCATCTGCATCTCTGCTTGAGTATATTTCCGGTATCAGCAAAGCAATTGCCAAAAATATCGTAGCTTACAGAGAAGAGAACGGTCAGTTTACAGACAGAAAAGAACTTCTCAAAGTAGCGAAATTAGGACCGAAGGCATTTGAACAGTGTGCAGGTTTCATGCGTATTTCAGGTGGAAAGAATCCTCTGGATGCAACAAGTGTACATCCTGAGAGCTATGAAGCAGCATCTGCACTTCTTTCAAAACTTGGATATAAGCCAAATGATGTTGTGGCAGGAAATCTCCTTGGACTTTCCCTGCAGGTAAAAGACTATAAGAAGATGGCAGCAGAACTGGGAATCGGTGAGATCACACTTCGTGATATTGTGAAGGAACTGGAGAAACCGGCAAGAGATCCTCGTGATGACATGCCGAAACCGATCCTTCGTTCAGACGTTCTTGAAATGAAAGATCTGAAAGAAGGAATGGTGCTGAAGGGAACTGTCCGTAATGTTATTGATTTCGGTGCATTTGTAGATATCGGTGTACATCAGGACGGTCTGGTGCACATTTCCGAGATGACAGAGAGATTTATCAAACATCCTCTGGAAGCGGTGAGTGTAGGGGATATCGTAGATGTAAGAGTAATCGGAGTTGATATGAAGAAAAAACGTATCAGCTTATCCATGAAAGGATTAAATAAATAACATCAATAAAACAGGGATTGCCACTGCAGACCGGATATCTGCAGGAGTGATCCCTGTTTTTGGGGGTACTGCTGTCTGCAGTAACAGTTATTCTGTTTCCCGGTGTGATGTGAGGTGTTCTTCAAGACTGCGTGCTGCAATGCTCTGTGGCCTTTTTACATTGCGGATCAGACAAATCTTTCGTTCAGGAAGAGGCTCTTCAATGGGAATCTGGACGATTTTCCCTTGAGCAATATGTTCAGCAGCAAGCTCTTCAGGGAAGAATCCGATTCCCAGGTTGTGCTGCACCATAGGGAAGATTTGGTCAGTAGTTGCCACTTCCATATCAGGTGAGAAGGGAAGGTTATGGCGCATAAAATACTGTGTATATAATTCTCTTGTACTGCTTCCGGGAGCAATCCCGATCAGAGGGATATCCTGCAGATCCTGAAGACAGTGTTTGTTGGAAGCTGTTTCCGCATATTCCTCTCCACCTATAAGGATCTCGCGGAAAGAATAGAGGGGAATTCTCTGAAGTGGTTTTTTCAGAGCGACAGGTGTGGTAACTACTGCAAAGTCTACCAGACCGTTTTCCAGTGCCTGAACTGCCTGTGGTGTGGAATGATTAGAGATTCTCAGCTTTACATGTGGATAACGGTGATGAAAGACTTCCAGTTCGTTCAGCAGGAATAAACGCAGTGCGATTTCACTGGCACCAATATTTACAAGTCCGCTTTCCAGACCTTTATCTTTGAGAAGTTCATTTTCTCCTGATACAAGCTGTTCTATTGCAATTGATACATGTTCAAAAAGTCTTTCTCCTTCAATGGTCAGCTGTACTCCGCGATTGGAACGGATAAAAAGTTTACATCCCAGCTCATTCTCCAGAATATTCATACACCGTGAAAAAAGTTATGGCTAAGATCAGAACAAGATTTGCACCAAGCCCTACAGGCAGAATGCATGTTGGAAATTTAAGAACAGCATTATATGCATACCTTATTACAAAACATGAAGGCGGAGATTTTATCCTCCGTATTGAAGATACAGACCAGGAACGTTACGTAGAAGGCGCCTGTAAGATATTATCTACCGTACTCTTCAAAAACAGGACTTCTCCA
>ENA-OQDW01000340-OQDW01000340.1-human-gut-metagenome-genome-assembly--contig:-NODE-340-length-20165-cov-1.476994_pt1 | contig 20165 bp, 22 predicted proteins | sample MGYA00242784_ERZ504613 | MGnify/ENA primary metagenome ERZ504613 (study PRJEB26092, sample SAMD00036330) | human gut metagenome | host: Homo sapiens | study: EMG produced TPA metagenomics assembly of...
GGCGATTATAATATTCGCTTTTGATTACCAGATATTGATGGGAATCAAGGTTTTTCAGCCAGTCAAGGATCTGATCCCGCTCTTCAAATCCGGAATCGCCGCCACTGTAGATGCAAAGAGAAATCATTCCGCCTTTTTTCAGAAGGGTTAAAGCCTGGGTCAATGCCTGAATGCTGGTTTCACCTCTGGTTGCAAGTGAATGATCTCCACCGGGAAGATAACCAAAATTAAATACAATGCAGCTTACACTGTCTGGTGTGGCATATTCTGCCATATTTGCGTGAGATTCCAGAAGCAGTCTGTAATTTTCCGGAACATGTCCGGCGTTCAGTCTCTTTTGGGTTGCAGTCAGTGCCTGCTCCTGAATATCAAAGGCAAGAACCTTTCCTGATTCTCCGCATAGCTGCGAAAGCAGAAGCTATTCATTTCCGTTTCCCATTGTAGCATCAATACAGAAGTCTCCTTCCTGTACCTGCTGTCTGATGAAAGCTGCGCACCATTGTGTGATCTGATAATTCTTCATATATTCCTATATTCCTCCACAAAGTCATACACCGGATTTATATGTTGATATTAGTACATTATAGTAATCCGGTCTGTCAGTTAAGTCAGGTAGAGTCCAGTGCAAATTATGGATATCTGACTGATTATTATTATAATGCAGGAAATCTTTATAAACAACGGTTAAGTGTAATCTTGCTGAGGTTCACCGTTACTGTTCACACACCACTATCCCGCGAGGTGTTTTGGCATGAATATGCCAAAATTCCGAGACATACGAGCCAAAATTCCATCCAAGATTGTTTCGCAAATAAAACAAATCACTTATTGCATTTTTGATAATAATTAGTCTATAATAAATAGAATTGTAAAAGTCAGAATCCTGTTATCAAAGATGAATTATGATAGATTTTGACATATAAGTATAAAGACGTAGAAACAGCCAGAAATAATATGGTTCGGAGAAAGAGGTAAAGGAAAATGACACTGGAAGGAAAAACAGTATTACTGGGAGTGACAGGCAGCATTGCGGCGTATAAGATTGCATATCTGGCAAGCGCGCTGAAGAAACGCCATGCAGATGTTCATGTGCTGATGACAGAGAATGCCACGAATTTTATCAATCCGATCACTTTTGAAACTCTCACAGGAAATAAATGTCTGGTGGATACCTTTGACCGGAATTTTCAGTTTCAGGTAGAGCATGTATCGATTGCAAAGAAAGCAGATGTAGTGATGATCGCACCGGCAAGTGCTAATGTGATCGGAAAACTGGCACATGGGATCGCAGATGACATGCTTACTACCACGATCATGCATGCAAATGTAAGAAATTCATTTCCCCGGCCATGAATACCAATATGTTTGAGAATCCTGTAGTGCAGGATAATTTAAAGATTCTGGAGCATTACGGATATGAAGTGATCGCTCCGGCGTGCGGATATCTGGCATGTGGTGACACAGGAGCAGGAAAATGCCGGAACCTGAGACATTACTTGCCTATATTGAGCGCGAAGCTGCCTGTGAGAAAAATCTGAAAGGAAAGAAAATCCTTGTAACTGCAGGTCCCACACAGGAATCTATTGATCCTGTTCGTTATCTTACCAATCATTCTTCAGGAAAAATGGGCTATGCTATTGCGAAAGCTGCCATGCTCCGCGGTGCAGATGTCACGCTGGTCAGCGGACGTACTTCAATTGAACCTCCCATGTTTGTAAATCTGGTGCCTGTTGTGACTGCAAGGGATATGTATGAAGCTGTAACTTCTGTCAGCAACGAACAGGACATCATTATTAAAGCTGCTGCTGTGGCAGATTACCGCCCTTCCAGGATCAGTGAAGAAAAAGTTAAGAAAAGTGACGGACAGATGTCCATAGAACTGGAAAGAACAGATGATATCCTGAAGTTTCTTGGGGAACACAAACGGCATGGACAGTTTCTCTGCGGATTTTCCATGGAGACACAGAATGTGATCGACAATTCCAGAGCCAAGCTGGCAAAGAAAAATCTGGATATGGTGGCTGCCAACAATAGTGAAGTGGAGGGCGCCGGATTTCAGGGAGATACCAATGTACTGACATTGATCACACAGGATGAGGAAATCTCTCTTCCGCTTATGAGTAAAGAAGACGCAGCTTTTAGGATCCTGGATAAAATTCTTTCGCTGATGCAGGATTCTGTCTGTTAAGGGAACAGGACGATTAAGAAATTGGAGATAAATAATTATGATTTTAGCAATTGACGTTGGAAACACCAACATTGTAGTTGGATGTATTGATGACCGGAAAACATATTTTATAGAACGCCTTTCTACTAACCGTACAAAGACGGAGCTGGAATATGCGGTGGATTTAAAGAATGTTCTTGATATCTATCATATAAAAAAAACAGAGATTGAGGGCTGTATTATTTCTTCTGTAGTGCCGCAGATCACAAATATTGTGAAACTTGCCGCAGAGAAAATTCTTAAGAAAAATGCAATTGTTCTCGGACCTGGTGTAAAGACAGGACTGAATATTATGATGGATAATCCGGGACAGCTTGGTGCAGATCAGGTTGCTGATGCAGTGGCAGGAATTGCCGGTTATCCGGTGCCGTTAATCCTTATTGATATGGGAACTGCAACCACAGCGTCTGTTGTCAACAGTAAGAAGCAGTATGTAGGCGGAATGATTCTTCCGGGTGTAGGGGTTTCCCTGGATGCACTTACTGCGAGGGCTTCCCAGCTCAGCGGAATCAGTATTGATGCGCCAAGACATGTGATTGGGAAAAACACGATCGAATGTATGAAGAGTGGGGTTCTTTACAGCAATGCAGCAGCTCTGGATGGAATCATTGACAGGATCGAAGAGGAACTGGGGGAGAAGGCAACTGTAGTGGCAACCGGTGGTCTGGCAAAGAAAATCGTTCCTCATTGTAAGAGAGAAATCATTCTGGACGAGGAACTTCTTCTGAGAGGTCTTTTGATCATTTATGAGAAAAATAAATAAGAATGTATATGCATTCATATCAAAACAGTTCATCAGACATAAAACTGATGAACTGTTTTGTTTGTTTGCAGTAATTTATGGGATTGCTATAAATACATTATTTTAGAGAATTGCTATAAAAGGCAGAAATAAAATCAATAGGAAGCGGAGCAGTAAAAAGCATGACCTTTCCGGTTATAGGATGAGTAAACTCCAACTGATAAGAATGAAGGGCTGACGGTTTATCCGACGGTAATCAGGATTATATAAATAATCTCCGGGCAGAGGATGCCCGATATATTTCATATGCACACGTATCTGGTGTGTGCGCCCTGTTTCCAGATGAAGTTCAGCCAGAGAATATTCTTTTCCTGCCGCCAGCCGTTCATAATGAGTTATTGCAGACTCCCCGGTTCCGAAATTTACTTCCCTGGTGATCACGGAGCCTTCCATTCGTGCGATAGGAGCGTTGATCGTTCCGGAGTCAGGAAGAAGCCCGTCTACAAGTGCGAGATAAGTCCTGAGAATCTGACGTTTTTTCATCTGAACTGACAGAATCGCTGCGCTGAGGGGATTTTTGGCAAGAATCAGAGCACCGGTGGTATCCCGGTCCAGCCGGTTGATACAGCGGTAAACAAAATCTTCTCCTTTTTCTGCAAAATACCAGGCAATTCCGTTTGCAAGAGTATTTTCATAATTTCCCGCAGAAGGGTGCACAGGCATATCTGCAGGCTTGTTTATCACAAGGATATCCTCATCTTCATAAATGATATTTAAATCCATCTTTGTACGGATAATGTTTTCTCCTGATTCGGTTTCAGGAACAGTGATGATCAGATGATCCTGCGGTTTAAGCACTGATCGTCCGAAACCACGTTCACCATTGAGAATGATGGTGTTGGGAGTGTTCTTCATTGAGCTTAATATGTGGCGGGAAAACCCCTCTTTTTTTAGAAAGTCCAGAATCGTGACCGGAGTTGTATTTTCGGAGATAATATATCTAAGGATTCTTTGCATATGATCTGTCTGCTTTCTTGATTTGTATAAGATTTAAGAATTGCGGGCTGATATGCCCTGCCTTATTTTTAACAGATTTACTGTATCAGATTTTGAAGAACATAACAAGAACAATTATCAGATTTCCTGAAAAATTACTGTTCACTTTGTTCACAGTAATGTAGCCAAAACTCATTCCAGATTGCCTGCGGCAATGGAATTTTGGCTTGTATGTCTCGGGATTTTGGTATATTCATGCCAAAACACCTCGCGGAATAGTGGCGGGTGAACAGTAACCCTGAAAACGTTAAAAAATACATTTTATTCTATTGCATCACAGAAAATTAAGCGTATAATCAAAAAAAGAAAATAGATTCAGGTGGAAAAAATGAAAGAACAGCAACATATTTTTACAAACAAAATGCTCCGAACCCTGTTGATACCGGTTATTTTTGAACAGGTACTGAATTCCCTGATGGGAACTGTGGATACCATGATGGTCAGCAATGTAGGCTCTGCTGCAATATCCGCGGTATCTCTGGTGGATTCCATCAATGTATTGGTGATCCAGGCGTTCTCAGCGCTGGCAGCAGGCGGTGCAATCCTCTGTTCACAGTACATAGGTCAGAAAAATCATGAAATGGCAAATAAATCAGCAAGACAGGTATTATTTATCATTACTGCCATATCCGTAGCAGTGACTGCTCTGTGCCTGCTGTTTCGTGTGCCGCTGTTAAAACTGATATTCGGAAAAGTAGAATCAGATGTTATGACTGCCTCTCAGGTGTATTTCTTCTATACGGCATTATCCTTCCCATTTATAGCACTTTATGATGCGGGAGCATCCATATTCCGGTCCCAGGGAAATACCAGAGGGCCAATGACAGTATCGGTTATTTCAAATGTGATTAATATCGGCGGAAATGCGGCGCTGATCTGGGGATTCAATATGGGAGTGGCAGGAGCTGCCATCGCAACTCTTGCATCCAGAGTCTTTTGTGCTGTAGTGGTACTCTGGCAGCTTCGTATGGACAGACAGCTATTGTAGTCAGAAATTACAGACAGATCCGTCGGATGGAAAATGATCAGAAGAGTTCTGGCTCTGGGAATCCCGTCCGGCATAGAAAACAGCATGTTTCAGCTTGGAAAGCTGGCAATACAGTCTTCCGTATCTACACTGGGGACGGTAGCCATTGCAGCTCAGGCAATGACGAATATCCTTGAGAACCTTAACGGTATTGCAGCTATCGGTGTAGGAATCGGTCTGATGACTGTAGTAGGACAGTGTCTGGGAGCGGGCAGAAAGGATGAGGCAGTTTACTATATTAAGAAATTAAGTGTTCTTGCAGAAATCATTGTTGTTGCAAGCTGTCTTTTGGTGTTTGCCTTAACCATTCCGGTCACAAAGCTGGGTGGTATGGAACCGGAAAGTGCAAGAATGTGTTTCCATATGATATCCTGGATAACGGTTGTCAAACCTATTGTATGGACCCTGGCATTTATCCCTGCTTATGGCCTTAGAGCAGCCGGAGATGTAAAATTTTCCATGATCACATCCTGTATCACTATGTGGACATTCCGTTTTTGCCTTTGTGTATATCTGATCCGTTTCAGAGGCTTCGGCCCAATGGCTGTATGGATTGGAATGTTTACTGACTGGACAGTGCGGGGAATCGTATTTTCTCTTCGCTTCCACAGTAGGAAATGGCTGAAGCATAAGGTAGTATAACAAGGTGGTATAGCCATGAAATGCGTTGACTTTTACTGCTCAAAATTATATAATGATTCTCGGAAATAATTCTGGAAAAGCATTACAGGAAGTCAGGTGAAATTCCTGCGCAAGTCCGTTACTGTAACAGCCAGATACTGTCTGCTTTTCATTGTAGAGAGGAAATATGATCTGCGGCAACCAGAGGATATTTCGGGAAAAGAGCTTTCAGGAGGATTTTGTTGCACACAGAAATCCCTCCTTTTTATGTAGATGTTATATAAATGACATTATAGTAATCTGCAGACAGGATGTGACAACAATGCAGCAAAGGAGATATCATGAAAACGGACTGGAAGATTACTACGTGATACGTGGCAATAAAAAAATGAGGTTTGGCTATACAACAGGCTCCTGCGCAGCAGCTGCATGTAAGGGTGCTGCAAAGATCCTGCTGGGTGGTGTCATGCAGAAGGATGTCACCTTGATGACTCCTAAGGGAATCCTGCTTACACTGGAACTGAAAGACATCCGGATTGAAGGAAATCAGGTGACCTGTGCAATTCAGAAGGATGCAGGAGATGATCCGGATACTACAAACGGAATACTGGTTTATGCTACGGTGCAGAAAACAAAAGAACCGGGAATCATCCTCGACGGAGGCGTTGGTGTGGGAAGGGTAACAAAAGCCGGACTTTCCCAGAAAATCGGGGAAGCAGCCATCAATCCTGTGCCAAAGGCCATGATTTTGCGTGAAGCTACAGAAATTGCTGAGAAATATGATTATGAGGGCGGACTGAAGATCATCATCTCCGTTCCTGAAGGTGTGGAAATTGCAAAGAAAACCTTTAATCCACGTCTGGGAATTGTGGGAGGAATCTCCATTCTGGGAACTTCCGGGATTGTAGAACCTATGAGCGAAGCTGCTCTTGTACAGAGTATCAATGTAGAGATGAAGCAGCATTTTTCTCAGGGAGAAGAATATCTTCTGGTAACACCGGGAAATTACGGGGCAGATTATCTGCGGGAGCATATGGATCTCCCTTATGAAAAAAATATCAAATGCAGCAATTATGTAGGTGAGACCATTGACATGGCAATTGATATGGGAGTTAAGGGAATCCTTTTCATTGCTCATATCGGAAAGTTTGTAAAAGTTGCAGCAGGGATCATGAATACCCATTCCCACAGTGCAGATGCCAGGATGGAAGTGCTGGCATCCAATGCGATCCGGGCAGGAGCATCGTTGGAGTGTGCAAAGGAAATCCTGAATGCATCTACTACAGATGAAGCAATAGACATTCTGGAAAAATATCAGATACTTCAGAAGACCATGAAAGAGATCCTGGACAGGATCCAGTTTTATTTAAATCACAGATCCTATGACAGATCCTTTTGGGGGCAGTGATCTTTAATAATACTTATGGGTATCTGGGGCAGACTGCAGATGCAGAGAAGCTGATAAAGCTGATCAATGCACAGAATGATGAGGCACAGTAAAGATCCTATCGCAAAGGCGATTTTTAATGGATTTTGACTCACAACTGTGAAAGTATTGAACAGTTGAAATAAATTTATAATAAGGAGAATGATAGATTATGGTACATTTTGTAGGAGCAGGTCCGGGAGCACCGGATCTTATCACAGTAAGAGGAAAACAGTATCTGGAGGAAGCAGATGTGGTGATCTATGCAGGATCACTGGTAAATCCAAAGCTTCTGGAATACACAAAGGACATCTGCACCATCTACAACAGTGCAAAAATGACACTGGAGGAAGTGATCCATGTGATCGAGAAGGCGGAAGCAGAGGGAAAGACAACTGTCCGACTTCATACCGGAGATCCATGTATTTACGGTGCGATTCGTGAGCAGATGGATATTCTGGATGAGAAAAATATCGCTTATGATTACTGTCCGGGTGTCAGTGCATTCTGCGGTGCCGCAAGTGCCCTGAATCTGGAATATACTCTGCCGGATATTTCCCAGAGTGTGATCATTACACGAATGGAAGGCAGAACTCCGGTTCCGTCCAAGGAAAGCATTCAGTCATTTGCGGCTCATCAGGCAACTATGGTTGTATTCTTAAGTACAGGAATGCTGGAAGAACTGAGCAAACGTCTTATTGAAGGCGGCTACACAGCAGATACACCAGCAGCCATTGTATATAAGGCAACCTGGCCGGAACAGAAGACCTTCGTCTGCACAGTAGGAACACTGGCAAAACAGCTGCAGAAAATAATATTACAAAAACAGCTCTGATGATCATCGGAGATACAGTTGCAGCAGCACACTATGACCGTTCCAAGCTGTATGATCCGGAGTTTACCACAGAATTTCGTGAAGCTGTGAAATCAAAAACACATCACTCATAGAATCTGGTAACCTTAAGGAATTGCTATCGTTTATGAGATACTGTAAACAGGAGAAAGAGAAGGAATATAACAGTGAAGGTTGCACTTATATGCTTCAGCCTTACCGGTCAGCAGACCGGGGAGAGATTATGCCGGGGGCTGGAAGCTGCGGTATGACAGCAGAACTGGATAAAAAAAGTAAATATCTTCCGGATCCATTCAGATCAGTACCTCTGCATGGGCAGGAGAGAAATTTTCTGATTCAGATGCACTGATTTTTATCGGTGCCACCGGAATTGCCGTCCGCAGCATTGCGCCTTATGTAGCGTCAAAGAAGTCAGACCCTGCGGTGCTGGTCGTAGATGAGTGTGGAAAGTTTGTCATTTCCCTTCTGTCAGGACATCTGGCGGTGCCAATGAACTGGCGCTAAAAACAGCAGAAATTCTGGAAGCAATACCAGTGGTCACAACAGCCACAGACCTGCATCACCGTTTTGCAGTAGATGTTTTTGCAAAGAAAAATAATTGCAATATCTTTAACATGAAAGCAGCAAAGGAAGTCTCTGCTGCACTTCTGGCAGGAAAGAAGTTGGATTTTACAGTGAGTTTCCGACGGACGGTGAACTGCCGGAGGGGCTGGTCCGGTGTGATGAATATGGGAATCCTGTCAGCAGTATGGATGACAGATCAGAAGAGGAAACACAGAAAAGCTCTGGTTTTAATGGAACAGGGACAGACTGTACGAATATAGACTGCGGAGTTGCAGTTACTGTACATACTTCCTGTAATCCTTTTATTTCTACCACACAGGTAGTTCCGAAATGTCTGACTCTGGGTATGGGCTGCAGGAAAGACAAGGATGCCCGTGGAATCGCAGAGGCAGCGCAGAAGGTGCTGGACAGATCCGGATTTCATAAAGAAGCATTTGAGCAGATCGCAAGCATCAATCTGAAGAAAGAAGAAAAGGGAATCCTGTCATTGTCACAGGACTGGCAGATTCCTTTTGTGACTTATACAGAAGAAGAATTAAAACAGGTGCCTGGAGAATTTACTCCCTCACCTTTTGTAAAAAAGATCACAGGTGTGGACAATGTCTGTGAGAGAAGTGCAGTCCTTGCCAGTGGAAATGGCAGGTTGCTGCAGAGAAAAACAGGAGAAAATGGTGTGACCACAGCAGTGGCTGCCAGGGAATGGAGGATACATTTTGAGTAAAATATATGTAATCGGAATCGGACCGGGAGCTTATGACCAGATGACAGGAAAAGCGATCCGCGCCATGAATGAAAGTGATGCGATCATCGGATATACCGTATATGTAGACCTGGTGAAGGAATATTTTCCGGGAAAAGAGTTTATGACTACACCTATGAAAAAGGAAGTGGACCGCTGTGTCCTTGCTTTTGAAGAGGCAAAGAAAGGTAAGATTGTTTCCATGATCTGCAGCGGTGATGCCGGGGTTTACGGTATGGCAGGTCTGATGTATGAGGTTGGTGTCAATTATCCGGAAACAGAACTGGAAATCATTCCGGGTGTGACAGCTGCAACAGGCGGAGCTGCTGTTCTGGGTGCACCTCTGATCCATGACTTCTGTCTGATCAGCTTAAGTGACCTTCTCACACCATGGGAAAAGATAGAGGCAAGACTTCTGGCAGCAGCCCAGGCAGATTTTGTTGTATGCCTTTACAATCCGTCAAGTAAAAAACGTCATGATTATCTGCAAAAAGCCTGTGACCTGATGATGAAATACAAATCACCGGATACCATCTGCGGAACAGTTTCCAATATCGCAAGAGAAGGCGAAGAAGCTCATGTAATGACATTAAAGGAACTGAGAGATACACAGGTGGATATGTTTACCACAGTATTTATCGGAAATTCTCAGACAAAAGAAATCAGCAATAAGATGGTAACACCGAGGGGATATAGGAATGTATAAAGTTCTTGTTTTTGCGGGAACAACAGAAGGATACGAAATCTGCCGGTTTCTGGCAGATCACAGGTACAGACAAAGGGATTTGTTGCCACAGAGTATGGCAGCAAATCCCTTACAGAAAATGAATTTCTTACTGTTCAGACCGGAAGACTGGATGCAGCAGCCATGGAGGAGACCTTTTTACAGGAGAAACCGGAAATGGTGCTGGATGCTACTCATCCTTATGCTGCTGAGGTGACTGTAAATATCAGGACAGCCTGTGAAAATACGCAGACAGCATATTACAGGGTGCTGAGAGAAGCAGGAGAACATGAGGACAGGGCAGTATATGTGGACAGTGTTCAGGCTGCTGCAGATTATCTGGATCAGACCCAGGGAAATGTACTGCTGACAACAGGAAGCAAGGAGCTGGCCGGCTTTACAGGCATGAAGGATTATCAGAACCGTCTTTATGCAAGAGTCCTTTCTCTGCCCAATGTGATGAAAGCCTGTGCAGAGCTGGGATTTGAGGGGAAACATCTGATAGGAATGCAGGGGCCTTTTTCCAGAGAGCTGAATGCTGCAATGCTCAGACAGTATGACTGCAGATATCTGGTCACAAAGGATACAGGAAAAGCAGGTGGATTTCAGGATAAGATCGATGCTGCCCTGGAATGTGATGCAGTTCCTGTGATCATCGGGCGTCCTCTGAAGGAGGAAGGAATGTCTGAGAGAGAATGTAAGAGATTTCTTACAGAGCATTTCAGCTTAGCTCACAGACCGCATATTACATTGCTGGGAATTGGAATGGGAAGTCAAAAACTTCTCACTGTCCAAGGTAAGAACAGCCTGGATCAGGCGGATCTTCTGATCGGTGCCAGGAGGATGGTGGATTCGGTGAAACGTCCGGGACAGGATGTGTTCGTGGAATATAGAAGCCAGGAGATCAGGGATTATATTGATGCACACCCGGAGTATGACAATATTGTGATCGTCCTTTCCGGAGATGTGGGCTTCTACAGCGGAGCCAGAAAACTTCTGGATGTACTGCGTCAGGACCGTGAGGATAATACAGAGATAGAGATTCAGTGCGGGATTTCCTCAGTTGTATATTTTATGTCCCAAATAGGATTATCCTGGATGATGCCAAAATTGTCAGTGCACATGGAAGAGGATGTAATCTTATCTCACATATCTGTTATGCAGAGAAAGTTTTTTCCATACTTGGGACTTCAGACGGTGTAGCAGTTCTGGCAGAGAAACTGGTAAAATACGGGATGGGTGATGTGCTCCTGTATGTGGGAGAGAATCTGTCTTATGAAAATGAGAAGATTTTTGTAAAGCCAGCCAGCGAAATGACAGAATATAAGGGGGATCCCTTATCTGTCATCTGTGCAGTAAATGAAAATGCAGGAACACGTCTGGAAACACATGGAATCGGAGATGAGGAATTTATCAGAGGCAAAGCGCCCATGACAAAGGAAGAGGTGCGCACGGTATCCCTTTCCAAACTGCGACTGACTGCTGATTCCGTCTGCTATGATGTGGGTGCAGGAACAGGCTCACTGTCAGTAGAGATGGCACTTCGTGCTCATCAGGGACAGGTCTGGGCAATCGAGAAAAAGGAAGATGCAGTTGAACTGATCCACCGGAATAAGTTGAAATTTGCAGCGGATAATCTGGAGATCGTGGAAGGACTTGCACCGGAGGCTCTGAAAGATCTTCCGGCACCAACCCATGCTTTTATCGGAGGCTCGTCAGGAAATCTGAAAGAGATCGTGAAGCTGTTACTTGAAAAGAACCCTCAGGTCCGGATCGTGATCAACTGTATCACTCTTGAAACTGTGTCTGAAGCATTGGAAACAGCGAAAGAGTTTGGATTTGAAGAAAATGAAATCGTGCAGCTAAGTGCGGCACGTTCAAAGGCAATCGGACGTTATCATATGATGATGGGCGAGAATCCTATTTATATTATTACACTTCAGAATCCCGGGAAATAACAAATGATGCAGATATCAGGGATTACAAATTAACAGTTAAGGAAATACAGATTAACAGTTAATAGATTGGAATGCCCTGAAATTGTTGAAAAAATATAGGACAGAAACAGAGGAGAACAGGGATGGATATTCCAAGAATACTTCTTGCAGCAGGAGCCAGCGGCAGTGGCAAAACTCTGATTACCTGCGGACTTCTGCAGGCACTGGTCAATCGAAAAATGAAAGTGGCATCTTTTAAATGCGGACCGGATTATATAGATCCCATGTTTCATTCCAGAGTCATCGGGACGAAATCCAGAAATCTGGACACCTTTTTTACAGATGCCGAGACTACCCGATACCTGCTTGGAAAAAATGCAGCAGACTGCGATATTGCAGTGATGGAAGGTGTTATGGGCTATTATGACGGCGTGGGTGGAATATCCACGAAAGCAAGCGCCTATGACCTGGCAGATACCACAGATACTCCGGTCATCCTTGTGGTAAACAGCAGAGGAATGAGTATTTCCCTGGCAGCTTATATCAAAGGTTTTATGGAGTACAAAGAGAAAAGCCATATCAAAGGCGTGATCTTTAACCAGATGTCTCCCATGCTTTATCCCAGAATGAAGAAGCTGGTGGAAGAACAGCTTGAGGTGGAGGTTCTTGGATATGTGCCAAAGGTAGAGGACTGTGTGATCGAGAGCCGTCATCTGGGTCTTGTGCTTCCTGAGGAGATTTCTGATCTGAAGGAACGTTTGCAGAAGCTTGCCGGAATATTGGAAGATACACTGGAGATTGACAGGATTCTTGCACTTGCCCAAAATGCAGAGGATCTGCAGGTGCCGGAATCTCTGATACAGAAAGACAAGACATATGGATATTGTCTGCCACAGAAGTTGCGTATCGGAGTGGCAAAGGATGAAGCCTTTTGTTTCTTTTATGAAGACAATTTCCGTCTCCTTCAGGAAATGGGGGCAGAGCTGGTTGATTTCTCGCCAATTCATGATAAACATCTTCCTGCAGATCTGGATGGGATTCTTCTCTATGGCGGTTATCCGGAATTAAATGGAGAGGCACTGGAACGCAATGCCTCCATGAAAGAGGAGATTGCACAGGCAGTTAAACAGGGTATGCCATGTATGGCAGAATGCGGAGGCTTTATGTATCTTCATGAGCAGATGGAGGATATGGATGGAGTGTTCCACAAAACCTGCGGAGTGATCCCCGGAAAATGTTTCCGCACTCCCAGACTGACCAGATTTGGATATATCACATTAACCGCCGGGAAATCTGTTTTTGGCAGAAGTGCAGAGGAGATCGGTGAGATTCCGGCTCATGAATTCCACTATTTTGATTCTGAGAACTGCGGAAGTGATTTCCATGCAGCGAAGCCTATGAGTAAAAGAGGCTGGGACTGTATGCACAGCAGCAGTAACCTGCTGGCAGGATATCCTCATATCTATTATTATGGAAATCCCCAGATTCCCAGGGCTTTTCTCATGAAATGTCTGGAATATCATAACAAGGAGTTTTAAAAATATGTTATATTACAGTATGCCTGCCCTTGCTGCAGGCTTCATACTTGATCTTATGATAGGAGATCCCAGATGGCTGTATCATCCGGTATGTCTGATCGGAAACCTGATCGCATTTCTGGAAAAAATACTTCGGAAGATTTTTCCAAAAACAGATAAGGGTGAACTGGCTGCAGGTACAGTGGAAGTGATCCTTGTCTGTCTGTTAAGCGGTGGAATCCCATTTTTGATCCTGCACATTCTCTATGGAATCTCAGTATGGGCGGGATTTGCACTGGAGACCTTCTGGTGTTATCAGCTTCTGGCAACCAAATCTCTGAAAACAGAGAGCATGAAAGTCTATGACAGACTGAAAAACGGAACTCTGGATGAGGCCCGTTATGCAGTATCTATGATCGTAGGCCGTGATACCCAGTCATTGACAGAGGAGGGTGTTACAAAGGCGGCAGTAGAGACTGTGGCAGAGAATGCTTCAGACGGTGTTATAGCACCGATGCTTTATATGGCAATCGGCGGAGTGTGGCTGATGTTTCTTTACAAAGGAATCAATACCATGGATTCCATGCTGGGTTATAAGAATGATAAATATCTGTATTTTGGCCGTTGCGCTGCAAAGCTGGATGATGTGGCTAATTATATTCCTGCCAGACTTTCCGGCTGGCTGATGGTGGCAGCCTCTGCATTTGTAAAAATGGATGTGAAAAATGCAGCCAAGATCTACCGCAGAGACAGAAGAAATCACGCCAGCCCCAACTCTGCACAGACAGAGGCAGCAATGGCAGGTGCGCTGGAGGTACAGCTTGCAGGCAATGCTTATTATTTCGGAAAGCTTTATGAGAAACCAACCATAGGAGATGGAATCCGCCCTGTGGAGGTGGAGGATATCAGACGATCCAACCGTCTGCTTTATGCAACAGCGATCCTGGGGGCTGTGATATTCCTTCTGATCGGAAGCGCGGTGCGCATCTGTTTCTTTTTATAATTCCGGTAACAGTGTGCTGATAAGTTGATTTTTGTAATAATCTTGCAGGATAACAGCTTGTTGGTTCAATAGTGGATTGCTGAATAGTTATTAATATAAAACATGTATAGTAAGACAGGAGACAACTGATGACAAAACATATACATGGCGGTGATGTTTATAAATATGATCACTGTCTGGATTTCTCCGCAAACTGTAATCCGCTGGGAACACCGCAGAGTGTAAAGCAGGCGATCATAGACAGTGTAGAGGACCTGAGTGATTATCCCCGTGTAGGATGCGGACCTCTGAAAGCGGCAATCGCAGATTATGAACATACAAAAAAAGAATATCTGATCTGCGGAAATGGAGCCGCAGACCTTATTTTTTCCCTCAGTAGGGCATTGAATCCAAAGAAGGCCCTTCTTCCTGCCCCTACCTTTGCGGAGTATGAACAGGCACTGGTCAGTGTTGGCTGTGAGATCAGCAGATATTATCTGAAAGAGGAAAATGATTTCTGTATACAGAAAGATTATCCGGATGTTCTGAAAAGAGAAAAGCCGGATATTATTTTCCTGTGTAATCCCAATAATCCCACAGGGATCACCATACCCCAGGATCTTCTGGAAAAAATCCTGGAAACCTGTTCCATACAGGGAATATTTATGGTAGTAGATGAGTGCTTCCTGGATTTGTAAAAGATCCGGATAAACATACGCTGAAGGAAAAACTGGAAAAATATCCGGGACTTTTTATTCTTAAGGCATTTACTAAAAGATATGCGATCCCCGGTGTGCGGCTGGGCTATGGATTCTGTTCGGACAGGGAAGTACTTGACCGGATGGAGGCAGTCACCCAGCCCTGGAATGTGTCTACCATGGCACAGCAGGCAGGAATGACAGCACTGAAGGAAGCAGAATATGTGGAAGCAGGACGGCAGATCATTTTCCGTGAATCTGCATGGATGAAGGAAAAGATGAGACAGCTTGGGCTGACGGTATATCCTTCTGAAGCAAATTATATATTCTTTTACGGACCTGAGGATCTCTTTGAAAGATGTGTTGCAAAGGGAATCCTGATCCGGGACTGCAGTAACTATCCGGGGCTGAAAAAGGGATATTACCGTGTGGCAGTGAAGCTGCATGAACAGAATGAAAAGCTGATAGAGGTACTGGAAGAAGTGCTTTCATAAGTATTTATACAGGAGAAAAGGGGAAACAAAAAATGGCAAAAGCGATTATGGTGCAGGGGACAATGTCCAATGCAGGAAAAAGCCTTCTGGCAGCAGGGCTTTGCAGGATTTTTAAACAGGATGGATACAGGGTGGCACCTTTAAATCCCAGAATATGGCACTGAACTCTTTTATTACAGAAGAGGGGCTGGAGATGGGCAGAGCTCAGGTGATGCAGGCGGAGGCAGCCGGAATTAAGCCTTCTGTGCTGATGAACCCCATTCTTCTGAAGCCTACCAATGATGTAGGCTCCCAGGTGATCGTAAACGGAGAAGTCCTGGGAACCATGAGTGCCAGAGACTATTTTAAATATAAGAAAAAGCTGGTGCCGGATATTATGAAAGCCTATGATAAACTGGCATCAGAAAATGATATCATTGTGATCGAGGGAGCAGGAAGCCCGGCAGAGATCAATCTGAAAACAGAAGATATCGTAAATATGGGAATGGCAAAGATGGCAAAGGCACCGGTACTTCTGGTGGGAGATATTGACAGAGGCGGTGTTTTCGCACAGCTGATCGGTACAGTGGAGCTTCTGGAAGAGGATGAAAGAGAGATGGTAAAGGGTCTGATCATCAACAAATTCCGCGGCGACAAGACCATCCTTGATCCGGGAGTGCAGATGCTGGAGGAGAGAAGCCATATCCCTGTAGTGGGAGTAGCTCCGTATCTGGATATTCAGGTGGAGGATGAAGACAGCCTCACAGAAAGATTTGACAGAAAACAGGAAGTGGATCTTATTGATATTGCGGTGATCCGGGTGCCAAGGATCTCCAATTTCACAGATTTTAATCCACTGGAAAGTATCCCGGGAGTTTCCCTGAGATATGTACAGCATGTCAGTGAACTGAAAAATCCGGATATGATCATCCTTCCAGGAACAAAAAATACAATGGAAGATCTGCTGTGGATGCGGGCTAATGGTCTGGAAGTTGCAGTTTTGAAGGAAGCTGCAAAGGGTAAGATCATCTTTGGAATCTGTGGCGGTTATCAGATGCTGGGTGAGACCTTAAGTGACCCTCATCATGTGGAAGCCGGAGGAACCATCAAGGGAATGGGACTGCTTCCTATGGATACTGTTTTTGCAGAAAAGAAAACCAGAACCAGAGTTTCCGGCAGATTCCTGGAACTGGAGGGAGAACTGCAGGCACTTTCCGGCGCAGAACTGGAGGGTTACGAGATCCATATGGGAGAAACTGTGTTAAAAGGCGAGGCCGGACACAGTGTATCCATTGAAGATCAGGTGTCAGGAGAGTGTAAGGAAGACGGTGCATACTGTAAAAATGTCTGTGGAACCTATGTCCATGGAGTTTTTGACAGAGAGGATGTGGCAGAGGCTGTTGTACGTGTTCTGGGTGAGAAAAAGGGAATTGATGTATCTCAGATGACAGGAATTGATTTTGCAGCATTTAAAGAAACCCAGTATGATATTCTGGCAGCAGAACTGAGGAAACATCTGGATATGAAGAAAATCTACGAAATTCTGGAGCAGGGAATCTGATCCGGAACTGTATGGTGAAAATCCAGATAAACTATAGCAATCCTCGTAAATAATGCATTTAAGACAGTTCAGCAGAATTTCACACTCTGATGGGCTGGATTAAGATGCATTATTTTAGAGGATTGCTATAATGAGTGATAGATGTAACTATTGTATACGGGAATTTATGGAATTTGGGAGATAAGGAATGAAAGTAGAACTGGAAAATGTAAAACCAATGGATATAGAGAAACGCAGCTTTGAGATCATCACAGAGGAACTTGGAGATAAAAAGCTGGTTCCCGGAACAGAGCTGATCGTAAAGAGATGTATTCACACAAGCGCAGACTTTGATTATGCAGAGAATCTCTGTTTCTCTGAGAATGCAGTTGAGAAAGCAATTGCTGCTATCAAAGACGGTGCCTGCATTGTGACAGATACACACATGGCAGAGTCCGGGATCAACAAGAGAGTCCTTTCCCGTTACGGCGGAGAAGTATTCTGGCTTTATCTCTGATGAGGACGTAGCTGCCACAGCCAAAGCCAACGGAACCACAAGAGCTACAGCCAGCATGGATAAGGCTGCTGCCATGGGAAAGAAGCTGATCTTTGCCATCGGAAATGCCCCCACTGCGCTGGTACGTCTCTATGAACTGATTGAGGATGGCAAGCTGGATCCTGAGCTGATCATCGGTGTGCCGGTAGGCTTTGTAAATGTGGTCCAGTCCAAGGAACTGATTATGCAGCAGACGTACCTTATATTGTAGCCAGAGGAAGAAAAGGCGGAAGCAATGTTGCCGCATGTATCTGTAATGCATTGCTTTATATGATTGATAATAACAGAGGATACTAATTAATTCTGTATCTGACTGATATCTTTTAACAGCTTGCATGCCGGGACGAAATCTGCCACAGGCATGGAGGAGCAGGAGAGGATCAGGGTAATCTTACCGGGAGCCTCTCTCAGAAGCTGCAGGCGCAGACCATTGGTCTGTGCCTTTTTTTGAAGCTCCTGCCAGGTAAGAGTTGTGGACAGAGTCAGGGCCAGGCTGGTACCTGCGGCTCCGGTCTGGATCTGGGAATCTTTTCCAAATACTTCCCGCACAGCACTGCGGAGTGATTTCAGCTTTACAGAATACAGACGTTTCAGCTTACGGGTCTGTGCAGCCAGGTGACCATCCCGGATAAACTGGCAAAGAGCAATCTGCTCTGCTTTTGATGCTGTCTGATTATATTGGTCTGCCTTTTTCTGTACAGTGCAGAAGCTCCGGAGGCAGGACCATAAAGCTGATACGGATGGAGGGCAGCAGAAGTCTGGAAAAGGTTCCCAGATACACTACATTCTGACCGCCCGCCAGACCAAAAAGAGAAGGGGTAGGCTTCTGCAGATACACAAATTCATTTTCAAAATCATCTTCAATGACCAGACTGCCATGTGAAGCAGAGTAATTCACCAGCTCCAGGCGCCTGGAAACAGGCATAATGTCACCCCATTTTGTCATATGTGCAGGAGAAACATATATAATATCGCAGTCCTTATTCCTGTAATCTATCTGAAATCCATAGTCATGAAATACAGTGCTTCCCTGTACAAAGGAAGGATTGGGAAAAGAAACAGTCTGACGTTGCTCAAGGAGCGGGCAGAGGATGTGCAAAAGGCTCTGGATACCAGCACCGATCACAATATCCTCCCCACTGCACAGCACATTTCTGCGTTCTCTCACATAATCAGCAAGTGTATCTCTCAGGTCTGCCTCTCCCTGAGGCTCTCCGTAGGACAGTAATCGTTCATCCTGGCGAAGGGCACTTTTGATATAACGTCTCCACAAGTCAAAACGGAAACTCTCCCGATCTACTCCTGAAGAAGCAAAATCAAACCGGCAAGGTGTCTGAGCATGTTTCTCTGTTTTCCTGACAGATGTATGTTGCCTGTCAGCAATATCTGTCACATAATATCCGCTCTGCGGCTTTGCCGCAATATATCCCTCCGCTGCCAGCATCAAATACGCGGTCTCCACCGTTGTCCTGGAAAGATTAAGCTGTATTGAGCAGGTTCTGATAGAGGGCAGTTTTGCTCCTGCCTCCAGTTTTTTCTCCTCTATCAGGCTGCGGTAATACTGGTAGACTCTCATATATCTGAGGGTTCCCTCGTCATCCAGATATCTGGAACTGTCTCTCTCCATGCTTCTCCTCCTGTCTCGGCATGTTCTCTTTAGATGAATCTAAGATAAAATCTCTGCCGGAATAAACTTCCGGCAGAGACACTTGTTTCATCTACTCTGTAAAATTTTTAAATCCAAGTCCAAACACCTCTGACGTATCTGTCACCATTACAAACGCATTGGGATCTGCTTCATATACAATTTTCTTTAAACGGCTGAACTGAGATTTTCTGACTGTGCAGAGAAGCACGTTTGTATCCTGCTTACTGTACATTCCCCTGGCCGGAATCAGCGTTGCCGTCCGATCCAGCTCTCCAATCACCTTATCAGAAATATCGTCTGGATTGGATGTGATAATGGTAGCCATGCTCCCCGCTTCTCCGCCGTAAATAATTGTATCAATAACTTTCGTCTGTACATAAAGCGCAATCATTCCGAACAGAGCCGCCTCAATATTTCCAAACACAAAAATAGATACGGCCAGAATAATGCCGTCCACAATCATGAGCGCCCGGCCAATGGATATATGGGGACGTTTCTTCTGAAGCACATATCCCAGGATATCCGTGCTCCAGTGGTACTTCCCGCTATAAAGATGAGGGCCATTCCCGCGCTACAATAACGCCTCCATAAAGACTGCACAAAAGCCGATCTCCCGAATAAGCCGGTACTATAAACGGCACCACAAATCCAGAACCAATGAGCAGAGCGTCGTAGTTACTGCTGTGGATATGGCGAATTTCTTACTGAGGTAAAACCAGGCCAGCGCTAAAAGCGGCACATTCAGCAGAAGTGTCAGAATTCCTACTGGAAGCCCTGTCACATAATTAACCATTAAAGCCACACCTGTAGCTCCTCCTGGCGCAATATTGGCAGG
>ENA-OQDW01000342-OQDW01000342.1-human-gut-metagenome-genome-assembly--contig:-NODE-342-length-20125-cov-2.109811_pt1 | contig 20125 bp, 28 predicted proteins | sample MGYA00242784_ERZ504613 | MGnify/ENA primary metagenome ERZ504613 (study PRJEB26092, sample SAMD00036330) | human gut metagenome | host: Homo sapiens | study: EMG produced TPA metagenomics assembly of...
ACAAAAAGCAGGCTTTCCGCGGCAGCGGAGAGCCTGCTTTTTGGCATATGCATACGAAAAAGATACAGCATTTCGCTGAAGCGGCCTTCTGGCCCGCGGCGCTTTTGCGCCGTGCAAGTGTTTTGGCCGAAGGCCAAAACCTTGGTGCAGGCGGAATTCACTTCCGCCGGGCATGTGAAGTCCTCACGGTATCCATAAATAACCACACCGAAAGGTGTGGTTATTTTTATGGCAAGGGGTAACAATCCAAATCCTCTCAGGTCGGTCGAACTCTCTTGCATTCAAATTTGCAATTTTTCTTGAGAAGCATCTAACCGGCCTTCTGGCCGGCAGCGCCTTTGCGCCGTACAAGCGTTTTACCACAGGCAAAACCTTGGCGCAGGGCGAATTCACTTCGCCCGAGCATTTCAATCACTGAAGGGTGGAGCGACCAACGGGAGCGAAACCCAAAAGAAATGCGACTTGTCGAAACAAGTCGCATTTTCTTTTGGCAGGGGGTAACAATTCCGAACCCTAGATCTATAAAAGCCTTGCGCCGCAACGGTTACAAAACTCGGTCCCATCTCGCGCATAGATTTCAGGCCTTTTTCATTATAAAATTATGCCGGAACCGATATGGCAGAAGCAGATAGGTATAAAGACTTATGAGTCCGCATCTTCTCCAGATGGAGCGACGTTTCCCTCGATAATATCTACAACTACCTGACTGAGTTGGGCTGCATTCTTTGATGTAATAACTGGGACACCAGTCTGCGCTTCAATTGCTTTCCGCGCATCGCCAGCAACCTTTCCACCGGCACGTGCAGTCTCTATATTTTCGCTAAATGTTACCGGCTCTTTCTGCTTTGATATTTCTGTAGTCGTAGCCTCAGCCAACATATTCAAAACAAGTTCCAGTGTTGTCATATTATCGCGGAGATTTTCTTTTGTCAATCCCTTGAGCGTTTTGTACTGCCGGGTCGTCATCCCTGACCACGCACGGGATATCTCATCAGTCAGGATGGCGTATTCCACCCCCTTCTGAACACCGCGGGCATCCCATTCATCGGTGAGTTCCTTTCTCACCTGGATTGCCTGAAGGCGCTGGTTGATCCACTCGCGGGAATAGCCTTTCTTCAGATAGGTTTCCAGTGCGCGATCAATGGTCAGTTCCGGATCAATCGTTTCCTCAATGCGTTCCCGACCACTTCTGCCAACCAACGCTTGAAGGGCTCTGCTTTGTGTGACGGGATGGATTGGATGATTCGAAGAAGCTGTTCCGTATCCGCTACGTCAGTTAACCGCTTTTTCCCGTCAGCGGCGGTCATTTTCAACTGGTTACAAGATGTAACCGGTTCAAAGCCCTCGTCCACAAGGCGTTTTTTTGTAACCTTCCAATAGTTTCTGGCCGCTTGATGGTTCGGAGCCTCCGTCAGAACCGCCACCACATCGACAACAGAAAAATACCACTCCTCTTTTTCTTCATCCCATGCAGTGCGGATGCGCTTATCTTCAAAAAGCTGAATCTTATCATCCAGGCCCATACTCATTTCTCTCTTTCTCTATGTTATCATCAGGTGATCAAGCAGCCCCTGGCACCCATCAGACACATCCCGCCATGTAGCTTCGAAGTTGTCGGTGTACCACGGGTCGGCCACTTCCTGACCGGGGCGGTCTGTGTAGTCCAGCAGGAGGTGCATCCTGTCCGCAAAGTCTCCGCCGCAGATACGGTACATATCCGGAGGTTTGCCTGGTCCATCCCGATCAACAGGTCGTACTTCTCGTAGTCGCTGTTCACGAGCTGCCGTGCGGCGTGGCAGGAACAGCCGATCCCATGTTCTGCCAGCTTGCGCTGGGCAGGAGGATAGACTGGATTTCCAAGCTCCTCCCGGCTGGTCGCCGCGGAGGCGATCTGGAATTGGCTCTCCAGACCGGCTTTCCTCACAAGGTCTTTCATGATATACTCGGCCATTGGGCTCCGACAGATATTGCCGTGGCAAATAAAAAGTATCTTTTTCACGTTCTCCGCACTCCGTTACAGTTTCTTTTTCTTCAGTATAGCAGATATCCTCCGGTTCGTCGAGCTTATGAAGCCCCCACGCGCCATGCTGGATCTGTCTGAGCAATTCTGTCTTATTCCAGCCATGCTCCAGCGCGGCATTGAGATACCACGCCCGTTCCTCCGGTGTTTCACAGGCTTCCAAAATCGTCACATTCTGCGTCCACGCCAGCCTCAGCGCCTTTTCCAGCCGAACCGGTGTGTTTCCATAGGTCAGATAAAAGGACCGCATACGGCGCAGATTACGGGGTGAGAAGCCCTTTCGGTCCGGGTACTCCGCCTGGAGATACTCCGCGGCCATGACAGCCGCGCCCTTCTCTGTTCTGGCGCATACGGCCCTGCCGATCTCACAGTACAGCTCCATCTCTGCCAGATCGGAGCCCATCAGGGCATCCAGGACCGAATACAGAGAAGAATAGTCGCTTGGTTTTCGGATGTTCATGTCCGCTCCTTTCCGGCGTGTCCGCCTTGGTAAAGAAAGCCGTAAAGGAAAATGCGGAAGAACATTCCGTGCTTTCCTTTACGGCTTCCACCGATCATATAGCTTGTACGATTTAATTTTAGAGAAGGATATGCCGCGCCTCTTGACAGCCGCGGCCTCCTCTTGGATATACTCTTTTTTATTGATACGATGTTGAAGCAACTCAAAGGTATGTAAAAAAGTCAGCCACCAAGCAACAGATCTCGCCTTTCTGGTCCTTTCCCCAGTACCAGTAGTAGACGCCGCTTGGAACGGTAAAAAGGGCCGCTGAGTAACTGCGTCCGGAGAGATCCCGGCTGCGCAGCGTATTCCCCAGCGCTCCTGATTCTCCTTCAGAATCTCATCCAGGACCATTTCATGCTCCAAATCTGAAAACTCAGATTTCATACAGGCATCTTTGAAATACTGGCCATCTATAAATCCCGTTGTCGACTCGCTTACAACATAGCCGCAGTTCCTGCGGCGGGACCGCTCAGCATCCCATAGCGTTTTTGCCGCTGTGAAAGTCACTGGAGGCCGATCTGTAAAACAAATCTCCGCAAATGCAAGTACACAGTCCCTGTCAGAATGGGCGGTATATGCGAACACCGGATACATACCGGGACGGACCTTTTGCTGAAACGCCTTCCGCTTGAAGTCAGCGATTTCGAACCGCAATGTTGGGTCTGCCATCACGATCTCGCCTGTCGGCAGACTGATGAGGCCGATGTCGTGGCTCTGGATAACAGACTTGCCGTATCGGTTCTGCAAGCTGGCACCATCTACCGTGTGTATGATCTTTAGATTGTCCTGTGCATCCATATTATCATCCTCTGGAATTCAATGATTTTTTCAGTGGTATTATAAATCCCTATACCATGACTGCTCCCTCACCATTGTACCCACTATATTCCAGAACTTCAATCCACATTTATTAGTCTGCTGATTTCCAATGTCAGGTCACATTTTAAGAGCTATTTTCCCGCTTTCATTTTATCATCTAACTGTTTTCTCGAAAAGAAAGCTGTAAAGGAAACGCGGAGACGGCTCCGCGCTTTCCTTTACGGCTTCCGCTTATTATATCACTTGCACGACCTGCTCCCAAAGGAGAATGTGCTTTTTGTCCACCGCCTGATTGTCATGAAGATGGCCGAACAGCCAGTAGTGGTATCTGGCCCGGTTTTTGACTTCCTCCAGAAAGTCTGTCAGCCGGTCCGCCCGAGCGTGGGGGATGATCTTTTGCGTTATGCTGGTGGGGGCGCAGTGGGTCAGAATGTAGTCCACCGCCCAGTCATGGGCGTCCAGGTTCATCCGAGCCTCCTCATACTCCTCATCGGAGGGAAGTTCCTCTGGCCACCAGGACACGCCCTTGACCCGGAACATGGCCCTGGCCCGCCGCATCCGCCAGTACCGCTCCTCGAAGCCCGGTTCCTCCGGGTCCAGGATGCCATCCTGAATATCGTGCGAGGACGCTCCACCCATGGTGAAGAATGTGTATCCTTCGATGTCAAAGACCTGCCCACGCATGAGGTGCAGCACATGGGGCCGTACTTCATGGATCCTGCCTCCGTGCCACAACCTTTCCGGCAGCGCGTTCAGCATGGCAAAGTTCTCGTGGTTCCCATCCAAGAAGGCAGTCGTAAAAGGCTTGTCCTCCAGCCAGTCCAGCCAATACTTCTCCGCGGGTGTTCCACCCCAGAGTCCTCCAAAGTCGCCTGCGATGATCACCATGTCCTCGCGGCTCATCTTTTTCTGCTCCGGGAAGTATTTCATCCCAAGCCGCTGAAATCCGCCGTGTGTATCGCCTGTGACATAGACGCTCATGATGCGTTCCTCCAATCCAGTTGTTCGATCTCCTGCTCCACCTCGGTACCGTTCCGGAAGGTGACCCGGATCTTGTCTTTTGCGAGGACGGTTACTTTCTCCACCAGCTGGTAGACCACGCTCTGATCCCACTCCGTCAGTTCTGCCGCATAGGCGCTCATGGCCATTGAGGCTGCTTTCAGTCTCTGGTTCAACAGTTCATTTTCCTGATGGACCTGCTTGATCCGCGACTTATGTTCCTTGAGATCCGCCATTGCGTTGGATATCATGCGGAACCGCTCCGCATAGTCTTCCGTGCCACCCGCGGCGGACGCCTCCGCCAGCAGGCTGTTGAACTGCTTCTCCAGTTCCTCCAGCATCCGGTCGATGTCCGCGAGGCTCATGGTCTCGCCGGGGATGGGCGCCAGTTCCTGCTCCATGGCCCCCATCAGCTGGACTTCCAGGGCGCCCTGCTGTCCATCACGCTGTTGATGGCGTTCAGGATCGCCTGCTGGAGCGGCTTTTCCTCCAGCGTTTCAGAGTGCTTACAGTATTTTGCCCCATAATCCAGGCGGCTCCCGCACCGCCACACAGCCCGCTTGATTCCGCCCTTGTTCCACACGCACCGGCGATAGCCTGTCCCGCAGTGGCCGCAGAACATGAGATTTGTCAGGATGTACTTCCCGCTGTACTTGCTCCGCCCGGTGGGCGCGCTCTTGCTGGTACCGCCTGTCTGTGCCCTGCGCCGGGCTATCTCCAGCTGCGCCGCGTAGAAGACGTCCCGGCTCACGATCCCCTCATGGTGGTCCTGGACCAGATACTTGGGGAGCTGGCCGTTGTTCTGGATCACCTTTTTGCTGATGCAGTCCTGGATAAAGGTCTTCTGGAGCAGCGCATCACCGCAGTATTTCTCGTTGCTCAGAATACTCAGCAGGTTCTTGATGGTCCACTCCTGTTTTCCTATCGCGTTCAAGGCCCCCTGTGCCTCCAGCTTGCTCTTGATGGCCCGCAGGGTGTCTCCGGCCAGATACCGCTGATAGATAAAGCGGACGGTCTCCGCCTGCTCCTCGTTGATCACCGGCCTTCCGTCCGGGCCCTTCTCATACCCAAGCATCCACTTGTACTGCATCGTGACATGGCCGGCTTTCATGGACCTTCGCTTTCCCCAGCGGACATTGGCGCTGGTGTTCTCACTTTCAGACTGGGCGAAGGCGCCGTGTATGGCGATGAGGAACTCGCTCTCCGGATAGATGGAGTTGATATTCTGTTCCTCAAAGATGACCGGGATACCCAGTTCCCGCAGTTCTCGGGTATAATTGAGGGTGTCCACCGTATTCCTTGCGAACCGGGAAACGGCTTTGGCCAGGATCATGTCGATCTTTCCCTGGCGGCACATCCGGATCATCTGGAGGAATTCCTTCCGCTTACAGGTGGAGGTGCCGGTCTTGCCCTCATCCGCGAACACCTTTACCATGGTCCAGCTGGGGTTCTTCATGATCTTCTCGGTGTAGTAGGCAAGTTGGTTTTCATAGCTGGTGAGCTGCTCCTTGCTGTTGGTGGATACACGGCAGTAGGCCGCTACCCGCAGGTGCCTCTTTTGGGCCTGCTCCTGGGGCGTTTCCTTCTTGGCTGGGATCACAATGACTTTCGGAGCGGTTTCTGTCATGGCTGTTGTCCTCCCTTCATGATCTGGCCGTTTTTCAGCTGGACTGAGTGCCTTTTCCTCTGTATGTGATCTGTCGGACGCTCTCACGCAGGAGCTCCCGCTCCAGCTCCTCCATGAGCGGATGGTTCCGGAAGAGCTTTTGGAGCCGCGTCGTCTCATATTCCTCCGCCCCAATGGCGTTGAGCCTGTGTTCTGCCAGCCGAAGCGCCATATCCCTGGTCCGTTCGCCATCTACAGGCGGGGATTGGAGAGCCTCCTCCAGCTCCCGGCGCATTTTCCCGCTCTCTGCCTGGTCCTCCATTTCTGCCTGGCCGGAGGCAATACGCTCCGGGTGCTGGACAAGACGGTTCAGAAGCGTCAGGGTCTGCTGTTCCACCCAGGCAGGCGGGGGACCGCCGCACAGCCGCCGCAGCTCCATCTGTGCCGGCGTTTTCCTGGTTGGGACCGCCCGGTCCCTGCGGCGCTCCTGAGCACCGCGGTACTGCTCCTCCGGGAGTATGGCCGGGTACCGGTCTGTCCCGATGTATCTCTTGTCCTCCAGGATGCGGGCCACCATGTTTTTGTTCCACAGCTTTCCCTCGTCATAGGCAACTCCCCGCTCTTGGAGTGCCTCCACCAGTTCCTGATAGGACGCCCCGGCCAGATAGGTCTGGTAGATCCAGCGGACTGTTTCCGCCTCTGCCGGATGGGGAGTGTACTCTCCGAACTCCATCCGATATCCGAAGGGCTGCTTTCTGTTGCCCGCCATCAGCGCACCGTCCTCTCGATGGTCTCCGTCAGCTCCAGCCCGTTGATCAGCCGGAACCGCAGGCATTCGTTGTTCTCCACGATGATCTTTGCAACCAGCTCGCTGAACAACTCCTCATCAAACGCCTCCAGAAATTCCGGCCCGGTCTCCAATATCTCCAACAGGACTTGAGTCTGCCGGATGGTCTGGTCCTCCTCGGACTCCAGAAACCGTTCCTTTTCCAGCTTGGCGGTGCGGAGCTGTTCAGCCAGCGTGTTGCTCCGGGTAATATAAATGTCAGGATCGACAAGGCCCTGTTGCTTCAGCTCGGCCAATAGTCGCTCCTGACGGACGATATCCGCTATTTGTTTGTTCGCTTCCACGATGTCCAGGCTCCAGAGCAGCTTCCCGTTTTGGACTGTCTGGAGGTCCGTAAGCAGTTGGGAGAGAATCGGCATTCCACGGTGCCGCAGTTTGTAATACAGGCGGAGGAAAGCATGTTCAAATTCAGCTTCCGGGATCTGCGTGATCTGACATTTGTCAGGCGACTTATCGTGGAGCCTGCAAGTCCAATAGGCGGTTTCCCTGCACTTTTTTCGTTTGAATATGGAACCGCAGTTCCCGCAGATGACGGTACCGGTCCATGGGTATGTGACTCCGGACTTTGGGCGGATCACCATGCCTTTCTGCTTCAGCAGTGCCTGTGCCTGGTCAAACACTTCCCGGTCAATAATGGCCGGATGGCTGCCCGGTACGAAATACTGGTCATACTCACCTTGATTTCGCTTCTTCCTGTGGGGCAGTGTTCGGGTGGTATAGGTCTTTTGCGCCAGCGAGTCACCCGCGTATTTTTCATTGTGGAGGACATATTGGATCGACGTTGTCTGCCAATATGGGGTCTTATCTCTTGTGGGGATCCCATATCGTGTGATCTCTTTGGCGATGTCCTCCATGCTGCGTCCATTGAGGTATCTCTGGAAGATCAGGCGGATGATCTCGGCCTCCGCCTCGATGATCTCCAGCCCTCCGCCGACCAGGCGGTATCCAAACGGGGCCTTGCAGGTGATGAAGCGGCCCTTTTTCATTTTCTTCTGGTAGGTCCAGCGGATATTTTCAGAAATAGTCTCGCTCTCTTTCTGAGCCATCATGGAGAAGATGGCTGTCAGCAGCTCGCCGGACATCTGGGCGGTATCGATGCCCTGCTCCTCGAAGCAGACCCCGACCCCCAGGTCCCTCAGCTCCCGGACCGCCATCAGGCTCTCGCTGGTGTTTCGCGCGAACCGAGCGGTGGATTTTGTCAGGACCTTGTCGATGCGGCCTCTGCGGCAGTCTTTCAGGAGCCGCTGGAAGTCATCCCGCTTCTCCGCGGAGGTCCCGGTGATCCCCTCATCCGCATATACGTCCACGAACTCCCATTCCGGGTTGCCGGTGATGAGTTCTGTGTAGTAGGCATTCTGTGTGGCAAAGGAGTGGAGCTGGTCCTCAGAGTTGGAGCTGACACGAGCGTAAGCTGCCACACGCAGTTTCCGGGTCCGGACGGCCCAGAGGCCGGGATCATGATAACATGGGGGGTGCTGTTCAGTGCGAGGGATCCACTGATCGCTGTCTGTCCGTTCATCTAAATCACCTCTGTTCAGCCACACACAATACCCTAACTTTCTCTGAAAAGCTATACTCAAATGCAACAACTATTGAGGCGAATATATGACGTCCGCTCCTGTTTCTACCCGGAGCCGCGCGGCGATCTTCCGCGCCTCCGCTTCGCTGATAATACTGGCGTCCCGCAAGGCACACAGCAGGTTTACCATACCAATGTAGTTTACATTCGCGTTCATGCTTTTCCCTCCCAATCAGGCTTCTTCATCCAAAGAGAGACCAGGCAGTTTTATTTTCAGAAGGATTGCGTCATATCTAACCCTTCTGATTCTTCCTGGTCCTCGAAAGGAGTCTCATCCAGTTCTTCGGGCAGTGTTTCATCGGGGATCTGCATCGCGGCCGCGAAGCGTGCAAAGGAAAGCGCCCGGTTCAGAGATATGTTTTCCTCTTTGACACTTTGCACCGCTATGTTTTGATCCTTCAGGTCTGTCATCGTATCAAGTGCTTCTGAAAGGTCTCTCCCCAGCCGATTCCACGAAGAAATTAGCAGGACCTCAAAGTCATGCTTCGCCGCGCCAAGACGCACATACTTCAGGCTGCTCTGGCTCGGGGAATGGTCAGCGGCAACCTCCGTCACCTCATATCCTGCTTTATCTGCGTACTCCAGCAAAAGCGACTTCTGGGCCTTCAGGTCTTCATCGGTCCTGGCTTTCAGATACAGCCATGCTTTCTTCTTTTCCGCCATAAGCTTTATGCCTCCCATGATGGTGCGCCAGAGATAAGCTCCGGCGCACAGCGATCCTTCATTCGTTTTTCAGTCGTGTATGAAAACAAGCGGGGGCCGCTCCACGATGTGTGGCAGCATTGCGATACCTTTCAGGGCGGCCCCCGCCGCTTCTGACATTTGCGTTTCCAATGATGGCCCTATTCGACACTACTTCCCGAGCCGTGGGCGGCAGGCTTGGACCGCGCGGGCGCGCGTCACGGGAATCTCACCCCTCCGAGGATCTCTCCGAGCTGCCCCCACTGCTTGCGGCTGTGGCTGGACAGGAGTATCATTACTGGATTGCCGGCGAGGGTCGGGCAGGACTCCTGTGAGTCCCGCCGCAATGCGAAACAGCCCGCCACAGGCTGTTTTATGGACGGATGGGAACCGCTCTGCACCTTATTTGGCCGTCTTTGATGCGGGAGCTTCCCGCACAGATGGTCTTGGCGCATCCTCCAATGTCGCTTCAGCCTCCCTCTCGGGGGCCTCTCGCCAACGGACGTATCCAAGCTGCCGGATATTCTATTTTCAAAGATCAAGAGGAGGAAGATTTGACCCCCTCATTATGTACAGGCAATAAGTAAGGGAGTTCACAAACGATTTTTCTAAAATTTTTTCTTTTCTCCGTTTTGCACAAAATCTTTCAGCCGTTGTAAGGCATAACGCTCACGATAACTGACTGCTTGCTGCGTGAGAGAAAGCATTTTCGCTACATCCTCCTGACTCATGTCTTTCCAGTAGCGGAAATAAAGCAGCAGCTGGTATTCTCTTTCCAGACTGCATAAGGCTTGATGCAAGTGATATACTTCCTCCTGATGTTGCACCTGTTCGTCCAGCGTCGGGCCGTTAGAAAATTGCTGCCGTCCATCCTCCATGAGCTCCTCCAGGGAGATTTCCCGACTGGGTAAAGATGCAATGGTTTGTTTTTTTGATCCCACACCGAACGCTCCGATTTGAGTCCCTTTTCCATATAGCGCATCTTGCGGTCACTTGCTCGCAGTACACGCAAAATATCCGGACGTTTTTCAATGCCTGGGTAGAGCTTCTCATAGTCTGGGTAGTACATGTTGTATCGCGGCATGTCCGTTCCTCCTTCGATTTCGTTGGTTCGCGGGCAGTCAACGAAAATCGGGAGGACCCCGGCAGGAATTTCTTTTCCCGCCAAAATATAAAAATTTTTCTACATTTTCAATGTTTTTTCTGGTCTGGAATGGAAACGCGAAAAAATTACATCCATATTTCGACAATTCATCCCAGCATCTCCCAGAATTTTCTGGAGGATGCTCGGATAATTTGTCGAGGACAAAATGAGGCGCAGACAACCAGCTGGTTGCCTGCGCCTTTTTAGCAGGTGGCGATATTGGATTTGGCGGCGGCTTAGCCGCCGCTGGAGCAAAAGGGACGATAAAGCATTGTTATTCTCCCGTCTTTTGTGTAGTTACCAGCTCACATATTTCTTACAAAGCCGCATGAGGATCACGGCGGCTTGTGCCCTCGTGGCGGTGGCGCTTGGTCTGAGGGGCCCGCTGTCAGTGCCGTTGATAATCCCGGCGCTCACAGCCCAGTTCAGGGCCTCCAGCGCAAAATTGGAGATCTGGTCATAGTCCGCATATTCCCGAATGACCATGCCGCCCTGGATGGTGTCATAGTCCCTGTTCTTGGCGTAGCGGTACAGGACGGCTGGTCAAGAGGCCAGGACAGGCCCAGGCTGGGAATCTCCAAGGGCTGCTCTTTTTTTATGCAGTAGTTAATGACGAAATAGATGTAATCAAGAAAAAGAAAGGAAAAGCACAATCCAGACGGAACCGGCGGTTGTGTCAAGAAATATTTGTGAGTTCACAAGAATTTTGCTATAATGAGGACAGAAACCCCTATGCAGGGAGAAGGGCAGGAGCCTATGCACATCAGCTATCAGCCGCTATGGGACACCCTGAAAGAGCGCGGCATGAGGAAAGCGGACTTGCGGCTGGCCGCCGGTCTTACTACCAACATGATTGCCAACATGGGAAAGGGCGAGCATATCAGCATGAAAACGCTGCTGCGTATCTGCGGGGCGCTGCATTGTGATATTGCAGATGTAATTGCTTTGGAGCAGGACGACAATTCTGTTGCCCCATGAGGGGCCGCCCCCTGTCGGGACACTTTGTCAACAGCTCCACTTTGTCCCATAGTTGAATGTATGACAGAGGATTTGCAGAATAACTTACTACATATATCGGTTTGCACACATACCATCAAATTTGAATAACTGCTGGATTGGGGATGAAGAAATGTCGCTATCAAATGATAGTTTTATATCCTGGTTATTCGCATGGATTTGGATTTCAGCATTGGCAATTCCCATTGGACGTGCGTGTTCCCTGTACTTCCCATATTTGGTGACTGGAAAAATATTTTTCACCATAAAAAATAGAAAAACTGACGGAGGTTTTTTGTATTTTCAAACATACTTAAAACCGGGACAAATTCAAAATGCAACGAATCCCAAAGACCAAGATAAACTTCCGCTCTTAGGCTGTATTTACTATGCCGTTGCTATTCCTTTGGTCACTGTCGCTTATATTGCATTGATAGGGTTTCAAATCAGTGCCATTACACTTGCAGAACCGTTATGGTTGTTTGACCGTATATTCGGGATTGTTGCGCCAGCATACTGCCTCTTTGCTCCGGTTATGGCCTTGCTGTATCGACTTGATTACGCAATCGGGAGGCGCATTCACGATATTTGAAATAGCAACAAGATAAATCAAATATTCATTCCCCAAACCTCTGGACACATTGGTCCAGCCCGCTGGCGGCCCCAAGCAGGAGACTTTGGTTTCCTGCTTTTTATTTGCGCATTTTCCGCTTTGAGCCATGTGTTTTGAGCAGGGAGGATTTGTCCAGAATGTGGATAAGCTGCCGGAACTCTGTTTCCGTCAGCTTGCTGTAATTGATCCCCAGCCGCTTGCAGTACAACATCGCCTGCCGCTCCAAGTCGCTGCCCTTGAAGTTCATGGTTTCCTCAATGTCCCGCCGCAGTTCCTCGGCTACCGTGTTGACCGGCGCACTCTCGCTGTCCCCTTTATGGGCGGCACGGATATCCTGAATGACCCGGCGCAGATCCTCGCTGACAAGCTGGCTGAAATACTCGTCCTCGTCCAGATGGGCGGCGCGCAGGACGCGGAGGTGGGGATCGTCCTCTCCCGGCTGGTAGCGGTCTATGATTTCCTGCCGCACCACATCCACATAGGCGTTGAGGCTCTGCACCTGCATACTGGCTACCCTGTCCACATAAATCTCAATATCCGCCAGCAGTCGGACAAAATCTTTATGCGCCATCATCTCGCACAGCAGCCGGTTATTGACCCGCCCGCTTTTCAGGAGGGCCACCGCTTCATCGGTCAGGTGCAGCTCCGCCAGCGGCGTGTCCAGATAGTTTCGGTTGTCGGTCAGGCCCAGCAGGTAGTCCACGGACACCTGATAGAAGTCGGCCAGCTTCAACAGGCTGCCGTGGTTGATCTCCTTGTTCTCGTTCTTTTCATCGGTAATCTCATAGCTGCCGAGGGCAGATTTTGAAAGGCCTACCTGTTCCGCCAGTTCTTCCAGCTTCAAGCCTTTCTCCACCCTTAAATCCTTCAACCGTTCCTGTACGGAAATGCGGGTTTTCATATCAGCCACCCCTTCCTGCGCCTGTGCACCGCCGTTTTCTTCCATTATAGCATACCATTCCGCAATCGTGGAATTTTTCGTTTTTGGAGCCGATTTCCTACTTTATGGACATACGGGCGGGGAAACAAAAATGTTCTATGATATGGGTAGTTCATCGATGGATCAAATCCAATCGAATGACCGGCCTGTATGGGATATGCCCCCCCGGCGATGTAGCGCGGCGACCTGCGGTGAGGAAATGGAGGAACCTTGACTGCAGCGAGCGTACCAATGGGGGCGAAACGCCGCTGAAAAAGCCAGGGGCAGGAACGACATTAAGGAGAACCGGCGAATATGGACACCGAATTGATACCGAAACACAACAATCCGATAGGGCATAGTCTGCCCTATCCGTACTACTACGGGAGATTTCAGGGCGGCTCTACGGCTGTTTTCCCCTTGAAAATCGCCCCGAAACACAACACAAAAATCTGCTGTCCCGTCCACTCCGGCTGTTACGGCTGACTGGGCGGATTTTTTGATGATAGGAGCCAATATGCCGAGAATGTCAAAAAAGAGGAAGCTGGAGCTGTCCTTCTTCCTCAACGAGCGCGGGCGGGTGGCGCACAACATCCTTTGCCGGAAATGCCGCCACGCCTGCAAACAGAGCTTCCGGGCCATTGTGATCCTCTGCCCCCACTACCATTCCAAGCGGGCCAAGGGAAAGGAGGACACCTGAATGAATACGGAATTTATGACCGCCGACACCAACCTGCCGCCCTGTCTGCCCCTGCCGGGGGCCATGCTGGGGCTGCCGGTGAGCAGTACCGCCAAGGTCATGTATGCCAAGCTGCTGGGCGCTGTTCTCACAGCGGGCGTGGAGGACGCCAACGGGATGTTATTTGTCCGTTTCCCCCTTGCAGAGCTGGCCGTGGCGCTGGGGCGCAGTACGCAGACCTGCAAGCGGGCCTTGCGGGAGCTGGAGCCGCTGGGCTGATCCTGTGGGTGCGTCAGGGAATTGGAGCACCGAACAGGATTTATGTGCTGGTGCCGAAGAAGCGGGATTGAAGAAAATCCTGTAGCACGGTATAATGAAAAGTAAGAAATCCTCGCCGCCATACAGTGAGGAACGCCGGGAGGCGGCGAGGAAGTTTGCGAGGGAACACAATATATGTGGGTATTAAAATGGAATTTAACAGGTAAGCTGGTAACATCTTCTTGTGATGAAGTGATTAAAAAAATCAACAGTTTAAATCAAGAATACCAAGACAAACAACCTGTTATTATTGAAATCGAAACATCTTCAAAAAAATCTTTGACAATAGGCGTAGGTACTAAAGAAGGCTTAAGCTGCCTGGTATACTTTCCTTTCCCAGATGGTTTAGGATCTATGCACCCTGTTCCCCACAATAGTCAATATCGCGATTGCGATAAAAGTATTATTTTTTGGCTAAATTCTTACGACTCAGAATTTGAAATGAAAGATTTGATTACTTATGAAGAAGCAGTAAATGAAGTGATATATTTTTTGCAAAATGATGATGTTAGTGCTAATTTAAGCTGGGAGCCAGATTGACTATTGAATAATCGTAAAATCCCTTTAGGAATTAGTCCAACTCATAAAAATCAAGAGAACAGCAGAAACAGACTGGGAGCCTACGCCCGCCGCTGGCCGGAGTGTTGCCGAAAGGTGGACGATGACGGCTGGGGTTACAAGACCTTTGAGATCGACAAGGGCCGCTTCTGTTTCCGGCTGACCGCGCCATACAGCGAGGAACGCCGGGAGGCGGCAAGGAAGTTTGCGAGGGAACACAATGCCATAGCGAACTTCAAGTGAAAGAGTTAGAGGCAAGGAGGGACTTTATGGACACCTTTATAGACAAATGCTTTAATTCTTTGAGCAGTAATTTCCCGGAGAAATTTTTGGATGGCTTGCAAAAATCAACAATTACAGATAAGGATATTCATGTGGCGGAAGAAAATTTAGGATATAGGTTTCCTACAATTTTTAAGGACTTTTTGAAAAGTTATGTTTGCCCATTCATGTGCTTATATGGGAAGTTTAGCGGCTATTCAGCAAGGAGAGGTTTAACTTACTCCGTTGAAGATGAAGAATATAAATATATTGAAGATAAACTTCCATTCTCCGTTATTAAATTGCAGTTAGAGGCTTTCCAAAAGAGCCAGAAAAGATTGCAGAGTATATTGAATTAGTTACATGGAATGAAGCCGCTCAATTTGGATATTTGTATATCGGGGAATTTTACGGTGACTATCAACTTTTCTATAACTTAATTACGGATGAAATTATTCAAATAGACCATGAAGAAACACCCTTTCCCCCACAAGCTCAAGACGATATGGAGGAATATGCCACTGTACTTTTTAAGTCATTTTCTGATTTTTTGCGTTGCTTCTTTTTAGGTGATATTTATAATGAAGACACATTAGAATTTGAAGGCGGACGAGAAGCCTAACGGCCATGTATTCGTGCGCTCTGCGAGGCGGGACGGGACGGCGGATTGCCAGATGGAGCAACTCGCCGTTTTTGCGTCGCTGCGCTCCGTCCAAGGGGCTGGTCTCGCCTGCCAGCTCGGTCGGCGCTTCAAGGCGTTTCACGCCTTGAGGTCGCCACCGGCGACCCGCGCCCCCTTGCGCGGCTTATGCCGCTTACTGCGTCTGTCCCCCTTCCGAGGGCCTTATAACCGAACACCAACACCCTGACCGCTCACCGGGAACGCCCCAGAGGACGGTCTTTTTTTCACCCATTTTCAGCAAGGGAAGGCAACACCTTTTACATTTCCCGCCGCAGACAGGAGCAGACCCACACCCAACGCTGGGACAGGGATATGGAGCGGTAAGGGACTTCCTATTTCCTGCCACCGGTGTTAAAATGAAATCAGTCTTACGGCTGCGCCCCGCTGGGACAAAGTGTCCCAAAGCCGGGGGCATGATCTCCCCGCCCCAACCTCTGGCCTTTTGTCCAGCCAGCGGACGGCTTGCCAAAGAGAAAGAGGGAATTGTGATAAAAGATAAAAACCGCAACAAAAAAATCAATCCAGCCGCAGCTGTGATTGCCGTTTTTCTGTGGGTAATCGTCCTAACGATAGTTCTCCATGCTTATTGTCAACAGGGTGGGACGCTTGCAAAGGTTGTGGAAGTGGCGTTGATTGTACTTACCTGGTGGGATTTATCGCCTGTATCGTCATTTATGTTATCCCGATCCGGCGTTTGGCAGCGCGAATTGACAAGGCAGCTTTTCAGTATCAGTTGACCCATGACGGGGAGGCATATCTGGCTGAATTGGAAGAATGCAAGGAAATGCCCGGCGTGAAACGAGCTGTCTTTTATGATGTGCCAGCAAAAGACTACTTGGAGGTTTTGAGAATCAGGGCTCTTCGGGAGATGGGCCGGACAGCCGAGAGCCGCGCTCTGCTGGAAACAGTAAAACAGGAAACTACCAACGATTTGACGCGGCAGGCATTAAAAACAGAGGAAGAACAACTACCATAAGCCAAGCACAGGCTTTCAGGAGGAGCAACCATGGAAAAACGAATGAAGCGGCGATTATGCCTGACTGTCATGGCGGCCCTGATGCTGCTGGTTCTGACGGGCTGCTATCACCCGCCAGCCGCGGGGAGCTGATCGAATGGTTCCAAGAAACCTATACTGATGCGCCGTTGGTGGTTTCCCGGGAATGGGTGGAGGGCCGTGGGCGGGGCGGTAGCTATGAGGCATATCTCAAGGACAAGCCGGATCTGGTGTTTCACTTGGAAAGCAAATGGGTCTATGTGGGAGAACACGCCGAGTACCACAATGCCACCGATTTTAGCCGGGTCTACGGCGAATACTATCTGGCCGAGTACCAGATAGAGCGGCCTCTCCAATACTGGCAAGTTGTTAAAGACCATTGGGATCAGGAGAGTTTCACTCTGGAGACCGTCTATGACAACCCGGAGGGTTTGGAGGCAGCGGCAGCGGAGCTTTTGGATTTCCACGCTTTTCTGGCGGAGCAGTGCCCGGAGGCGGATGTGCGGTACCTGTTCACCTTCCGCTCCCCGGTCTGCCCAGATCGGCCCAGTGTGTCGCTTGGCTCTGGTGTTGTGTACCTGTCAGCAGGAGCGGGGGATGGGGCCATCCGGCAGGAGATCGGGGACTTGACAGCGGAACTGGCGGTGTGGTCTGTGTCCTACGGCCTCCATCCGGAGTGGTTCTCTCCGGAGGAGATGGAGGCAGCCCTGGACTACACCCAGACGCCGGAATACGACGGCCAGAACATCTACATCGGGGCATGGCTTGTCTCCGATCCGGAGCGGGGTGATCTGCGAGTCCCGCTCACCCGCCCGGAAAGCGAGCGGTACACCTTTGCTGAAATTTACCGGCTGCTGGAGGCCCTGGAGTGGGAAACTTTGGAAGGCACCGAGACAGACTTTTCTTTCACCGGAGCGGACGGAAGCCTCTATGCCCTTTCCTATGACTTGTGGGAGGACGAGTATGGACATATGCTCAGCCGCTGTACGAAGGACGGTGAGCCGCCGCAAAACTGCCCGGACGATGGTACGTTCCCCATCTGGTGGAGCCTGGAGGAGATGACCGGCCTGGAGTTCCAAACGGGGAACGAACCCACAATAACCTACCGCGGCCCCGGCCCTGACGGAATTGTGGAGCTGCCTTCTGGCCCAGGAGAAGAGCTTCCGTAGCTGATACTTCGCCGATACGCAACAGAACCGCCGGAGCTTTGGGTCGCTGAACAGGTTTTATAGAGGAAATGTCCTAAATATTTATTACATATATCGTTGAACTCAAAGGAGGGACAGGTGGTGAGAAAAAGAGGAAAAGTATGTTTGGGCGCGACGGCGGTGCTGTGTACTCTGTCCGGTTGCGGACGTCCGTCATGCCACCCGCGGGGAACTGATCGACTGGTTCCGGGGGAACTACGATGGGAAATGTGATTTATCTGGAAGGACAGCCGGAGCACACGGCACTATCTATGGGCAATGGGCTGACAGACACTTTGATCAGCGCCCTCCTTTTGAGCGGTTCTCAGCTTGCGAAAACTGATCAGGAAAAGAGGCTTATTGTATGGCTGGCGGAAAAGGATCAAAGTGCAGTTGGTATGGGAACCGTGGGCTTTTCCGTCCTGGATATGCCATGGGACAGGAACACCCTTGAGCAGAATCGGTCATTTCTGCGCAGGACAGTTGAGCAGGCGAAACTGAGGAGAGGATGGGAGCTGCTTGACTACCAGCCTTCGGAGGAATTGCTTCTTCCCAGTCTGGAGAAGTTCTTATTCCTGATCGCGCAATTAAAACAGGCAGGTATACAGCCGGATTGTTTAGAAGCATGGCTCGCAGAGGCCGCAGAAAATGACCCGGTAAGATGCGGCTTTCCGCGCTGCCCCAGGCATCACACGCTGCTGACCGTATTTGGCTGTCAGATTTGCAACCATGAATCATTCGGATAATCGGGGGATTGAATGGAATGGCCGCGAAATTTGAAGTTTACATTGTAAGCGGGAACTATCTCAGCATTCAATTATGTCAAGCGATATTCCCTCATGTGGGTGAAATACAGTTTTCTGGAACATGCACCGTCTGGGATAGCTGGCAGCCAACCAAAGAAATCATGGTTTATCTACAAGATGACAAGGAAATGGAAGCCTGCCTGAGCAGCGGCAAAATCCTTCACTTTTATGGCGCAGCAGGCCCCCACATGATCGGAGCAAGGCAGTATTTTGAATATGGTGTGTTTTGCACAGAGCTATGGATCGACACATCACGTTTGCCTGACTTGGATACGAATATGCCAAATGATTTTTGTAATTCTTTTTGCCAGTCCGTCAGAAGGAATATGCTGGGGCTGGATCAAACAGTGGAGATGAAATTCTTTGCTATGGGCACAGAAATGAGCATTGACTTTTCTGAACAGCTGGAAGAGTGTATCAATGAAAGCCATGGTGTCATGTGCTATTGGAGCGAGAAAACCGGCAACCATTAAAAGCGGAGAAATCGTGGCTCCGAGCCATGAAGCACAGGCTTTAAGGAGGGATAGGTGGTGACAAAGAAAAGAAAATATTGCCTAATTGTAGGTGGAACCGTTATCCTGGCTATCGTCTTGCTTTTCTGCTTTATTCCTTATTATATCCGTTCACATTTTTTACTGTCAGAAAATGAGGTGTTGGCAGGACTTGAGGCACGCTATGGCATGGAATTCGAGGTACAGGATGTGCAGCCGGATAAAAATGTAGAGACACTTCTGTAAAAGGCACAACAGATTATCAATGATGGTTATGATTATTACGCTATGCATGGGAAAAATCTGCCCTTGATTTCTGCTCTAAATCAGTTTAGAGCTTAACCATAGCCTCCACCTCTGGAAACTTTGTCCAGCCAGAAACGGACAACCAAACACTACTCACCAAGGTGCGGCCAGCAGACCGCGCCTTTCCTATGCCTGAAACTGCCCCCCCGCGAATTTCCCCTCGCAGAACCGACCGTGGCGCTGGGGCGCAGTACGCAGACCTGTAAGCGGGCCTTGCGGGAGCTGGACGATGGACTCTGATCCTGCGGGTGCGCTGGGAAATCAGAGCGCTGAACAGGATTTATGTCCTCATTCCAAGAAGATTAAACCGTTGAAAAACAGAAGAATAAGCCGCCCAAAACAGTTTTACAAAAGATTTCAGGTTTGCTATAATAAACGCAGGAAATTGAGAGTTTTGACTAATATTTCAATGTGCGGGAGGGTTTCATAATGTGGATAGTTATTTAGTGGCAGTCATCGCAGTACTACTCATTCTTTACATTAAATTCTATAACCGTTTGCGGCGGCTTTCCGTCAAGGTGCAGGAAGGCAGCGCAGGCATTGATGTTGCTTTGGAGAAACGCTACGATATGCTGTCAGAAGAAATTGAAGCAGTAAAAAAGTATCTGGCACATGAGTATCAAATCTACACAGAAGTCACATCTACGCGCGGGAAAAAAACTGAACGAAAGCATATTTCAGGAAAAGAAACAACTGTCTGAGGAAGCGGTCAAAGCAATCAGCGAGACGATTACCGAACAGCAAAAGCAGATGGAAACAATCCGACAGCAGTTGGATCAGCAGCGAGGGCAGGATAACTCTCTTGGAGCGGAAACACCAGGTATGGGAGGCGACGGGCTGCTCGGACATCAGGTAAGCCTGGATCGGAAACTTGGCTTGCTTACTTCCGCCAGCTGGGACTCACCGGGGTCAACTCTGCCATCAATGCACTGGCTGAGCAATACCCAACTCTTTATTCCTATGCGTCCATGCAGCATTTTCAGCAGGATATTTTTGACGCAGAAGAACACTTACAAGCGGCGAGACGGTTGTACAAACTCTAATGTATCTTTGTATAACCAGAGAATTAACACATTTCCTTATCTGCTTTTAGCAAAACTTTCATGGTATGAAAGAAG
>ENA-OQDW01000343-OQDW01000343.1-human-gut-metagenome-genome-assembly--contig:-NODE-343-length-20119-cov-2.311625_pt1 | contig 20119 bp, 21 predicted proteins | sample MGYA00242784_ERZ504613 | MGnify/ENA primary metagenome ERZ504613 (study PRJEB26092, sample SAMD00036330) | human gut metagenome | host: Homo sapiens | study: EMG produced TPA metagenomics assembly of...
GGGTATTTTGAGGATATCACCAAGGAAGGTGCTGAATGTATTTATACGGGGATGATGACCGATACAGGTGGCTTTACTTATAATTCTAATGACCGTGAGATTTATTTCATTATCAGCGAACTGCTTTCGAAAGGCATTGATAAGGATGAGATTTATCGTAAAGTTTATAATACGTATTCTGAAGGGCGTTTACGCCTGATGGGATATGTGCTGTACGACAAGATGCAAGTATTCCCTCAGTTCAATTCGGCATTGATTTGGCTGACAAAAGAGGAACAAAGTAAATTCCAGTATGTAAAAGGAGATACGGAAGGGTTTGTGAATATTCCACTTTCCATAAAGAATATTATTTTCTCCGTATTCTTGCGTGAGGATACGGAAAAGAATATGATAAAGGTATCTCTGCGTTCTGTAGGTGCTTTCCCTTGTAATAAAGTGGCTGCCGAATTTTTTAATGGAGGTGGTCATCTGAATGCATCCGGTGGGGAGTTTTATGGAACAATGGATGAAGCCATCGATCTGTTTAAACAGGCTTTGGTGAAGTACGAGGAACTGCTTCTGGCAAAAAATAGTTATTTTAGTATAATTGCATACAAACAATATAAAAGTTAGGGGCTTATTTATTAATTTTGCCCGAAAATAACAGAACTTAGAATGAAGAAATTAGGTATATTGTTCGCATCTGTGTTTCTTTTAGGGCTGGTCTTCCAGTCTTGCAATAATGGAAAGACCTATGCTGAAATGAAAGAAGAAGAGAGAGAAGCTATCAAGCGATTTATTGAACGGGAAGATATCAATGTGATCAGCTTTGAACAGTTCCAGGAACAGGATTCTACGACCAATGTGGATGAAAACCAGTTTGTCCTTTTCTCGGAAACAGGTGTTTATATGCAGATTGTGGAAGAGGGAAACGGAGAGCGTTTGAAAGACGGTCGTTATGAGATTCTGGTCCGGTATGTGGAGGAACAGATTACTTCGGATGGAATAGATTCTTTGTCTTGGAATACAGACTATGGGGATTCTCGAATGGTTTATCCGGATGCTATGATGCTGACAAAAAGTGGAAAATCTTTTTCTGCTACATTCACCTCCGGTATAATGTATACAGTTTGGGGTACACCTTATGTACCTTCAGGATGGTTGATTCCATTCAATTACATAAAGGTCGGCAGGGAGATTTCCGGTCGTTCTAAGGTCAGACTGATTGTACCTCACAGTGAAGGACAATCTGACGCTTCTGCTTCTGTCTATCCTTGTTACTATGAAATAACTTATCAATTAGCACGATGACATTAATTAAATCAATATCCGGAATTCGTGGAACCATTGGTGGGCACGTGGGGGAAGGTTTGAACCCGCTGGATATAGTGAAATTTACATCAGCTTATGCAACGCTGATACGTAAAACAACTACAGTAAAGAGCAATAAAATTGTAGTAGGACGTGACGCACGTATCTCCGGCGAAATGGTGAAGAACGTGGTATGCGGTACTTTAATGGGAATGGGGTTTGATGTGGTGAATATCGGACTGGCATCTACACCGACTACAGAATTGGCTGTAACCATGGAAGGAGCGTGTGGTGGTATTATTTTGACTGCCAGCCACAATCCCAGACAATGGAACGCTTTAAAGTTGCTGAATGAGCATGGAGAATTTCTGAATAAAGAAGAAGGAAATGAAGTGCTGCGTATAGCAGAAGCGGAAGCGTTTGAATTTGCCGATATCGACCACATCGGAAGTTATCGCGAAGACAATACCTACAATCAGAAACATATTAGATAGTGTTTTGGTCTTGAATTGGTAGACGTGGATGCTATCCGTAAGGCCAATTTCCGTGTAGCTATAGATTGCGTTAATTCAGTTGGCGGTATTATTCTTCCTGAATTGTTGGAAAGGTTGGGAGTGAAGCATGTAGAAAAGCTTTATTGTGAAGCGACCGGTGATTTTCAGCATAACCCGGAACCTTTGGAAAAGAACCTGGGGGACATTATGGGATTGATGGCCAAAGGCGGTTGTGACGTGGCTTTCGTTGTAGACCCGGATGTTGACCGTCTGGCTATGATCTGTGAGGATGGAAAAATGTATGGCGAAGAATATACATTGGTGACCGTGGCAGACTATGTATTGAAACATACTCCCGGAAATACCGTTTCTAACTTGAGTTCTACCCGTGCTTTGCGCGATGTGACCCGTAAATATGGCTGTGAATACAATGCTTCGGCTGTAGGGGAAGTGAATGTGGTTACCAAGATGAAAGCGACTCATGCTGTGATTGGAGGTGAAGGAAATGGTGGAGTAATCTATCCTGAAAGCCATTACGGACGTGATGCATTGGTGGGAATTGCTTTATTCCTGAGCCATTTGGCGCATGAAGGAAGAAGTCAGTGAACTGCGTGCTACTTATCCTCCTTATTTCATTGCCAAGAATCGCATTGATCTGACTCCGGAAACGGATGTGGACGCTATTTTGGCCAAATAAAGGAACTGTATAAGGATGAAGAGATAAACGACATAGACGGTGTGAAAATCGATTTCCCAGACAAGTGGTACATTTGCGTAAGAGTAATACTGAACCTATTATCCGTGTTTATTCTGAGGCTGCAACCATGGAAGCGGCAGATGAAATAGGCCAGAAGATAATGGATGTGGTTTATAGCTTGGCGAAATAAATACATTATTAATAGATAAATTAGCCGTATTGAATGAGATTATATTTCGTTTGATACGGCATTGTTTTTTATCAGATAGAAATAAATACTATGAGAAAAAGCCTTTTATTTGTTTGGGCCTGTATGGGGCTGGTTTGTTTGGTGAGTGCTTGTAAGACATCGGTTAAAAGTAAAGAATGGAAGCTGGTATGGGTGGAGAATTTTGATCAAAAAACAGTTTTGACGAATCGGTATGGACTAAGATACCTCGCGGAACATCCGATTGGAACAACTATATGTCTTATTATGATTCATGTTATGCTATGCAGGATGGGAATCTGATACTTCGTGGAATAGCCAATCATACTCAGAAAAATGATACGGCTCCTTATCTGACCGGTGGTGTATATACCAAAGGAAAGAAAACTGTTTACGGGCGGAAGAGTAGAAGTATGTGCCAGGTTGCAAGCCGCTAAGGGGGCATGGCCGGCTATATGGATGCTTCCCGAAAAAGCGGAGTGGCCCAAAGGAGGTGAGATTGATATTATGGAACGGTTGAATCATGATCGTATTGCTTATCAGACTACCCATTCTTACTATACACATGTCTTAGGTATAAAGGATAATCCGCCTCACGGAGGTATTAATAAGATAAATCCTGAGGAATACAATATCTATTCGGTAGATATTTATCCGGATAGCCTGGTGTTTGCTGTCAATCATCGTCATACCTATACTTATCCGCGCATTGATACGGACAAGGAAGGGCAGTTCCCTTTCTATCAACCTTACTATTTATTGATAGATATGCAGTTGGGCGGTTCATGGGTTGGCGCTGTGGACCCGAAAGAATTACCTGTGGAAATGTGGGTGGACTGGGTGAAGTATTACGAGAAACGCTGAATGCTGTTTGTCGGGAAACGGGGGGCTGTTCAATGTTGAACAGCCCCCCGTTCTGTTTAATTATAAGGTAAATAGGCCTGGATGTAACATCATCAAAGAAAAATGTTACAGGCGGAGCACGTCTGTTCTGCCTGTAAAGATGCGTGTATCATTGTGATTACAGGAATCATAAAGCTTTGTGTACTTTTGTTTCGTCTGGAATAAGATTCTAAAGATTGGAGCAGGGACAACATTTTGTTTAGCTCATTTTTGTTTTCAATAGGCATAAAGTAATTCCAGCCAATGGATGGAATTACTTTTTATGGAAGATATTTTAATGTAATAACCATGAATACACAAAGTCAAAAAGTTTCGATGGCCGAGAAAATCGGTTACAGCCTGGGGGATTGCTCGGCTAATCTGGTCTTCCAGATGATGATGATTTATCAGACAAAGTTTTATACGGACATATTCGGTCTGGAAGGTGCCATTGCCGGTACGGTGATGTTGGTGGCGCGTATCACGGATGCCTTTGTCGATCCTACAGTGGGGTTATTGAGTGACCGCACCAAGACACGTTTCGGAAATATCGTCCGTGGGTGCTTTGGACTGCGTTGCCTTTCATGGTTTTCTATGTGTTGGCTTTCTATAATCCGGGCATTGAAGATAAAGGCTGGTAGCATTGTATGCTACGCTGTCTTATACCTTGCTGATGAGCTTTATTCTTTTAACAATACGCCGTATGCTTCTTTGGGCGGAGTGATGTCCGGTGATATAAAGGAACGTACCAGTATCACTTCCATTCGTTTTGTGGCGGCTACCATTGCCCAGTTTGTGGTGCAGGGACTTACGCTCCCTTTGGTAAGCAAGTTTTCGGATGGTGGAGACAAAGCGCATGGTTGGTTATGTACCATCTCTTTGTTCGCTTGTATCGGGTTCGTTTTTCTGGTCATTACTTTCTTTTCAACTCGTGAGCGCATAGAGCCGCCTGCCAGTCAAAAGACAGATACGCTTCAGGATATAAAGGATGTATTTGGAAGTGCTCCTTGGCGGGCTATGTTCATACTTACGCTTTTCATTTTTATTACGCTTGCCATGTGGGGTAGTGCCATGAACTATTATTTTGAGAATTATGTGGATGCCGGAGCATTGTATGCCTTTCTTGACCGTCTGGGACTGGTGGCAATGGAAACGGATGGCAGCGCGGGGTATGCTGTGTTGAATGCTTTCGGCTGGTAGTCAATTCTTCCGATAAGGCATACGAGGTAGGATTTGGAGTGTTTAATATGTTGGGAGCACTTGTCCAGTTCTTTGGGGTGATTCTCTTGTCCGGCTTTTTGGCAAATCGTTATGGTAAGAAACGCGTTTTTATCGTTTGCCTCTCACTTACGGCCATTTTTACAGCTTTGTTCTATTTCCCGGGAAAAGCGGATGTGGAAACGATGTTTGTACTGAATTTCCTGAAGAGTTTGGCATACGCGCCGACTGTACCTTTGTTGTGGGCGATGATTGCGGATGTAGCCGACTATTCAGAATATAAAAATTACCGTCGCGCCACAGGCTTTGTGTTTGCTGGTGTAGTTTTTGCCTTGAAGCCGGGCTGGGTATCGGTGGGGCCATCTTGGGGTTTCTGCTTTCAGGATTTGGGTATGTGTCCGGTATCGGGGCAGAGCAAAGCGGTACGGCTATAAGGGGGATTGTACTTTCCTCCAGTCTGATTCCGGCTATGATATTTGGAATGGGAGTAGCTGCCTTATGCTTCTATCCTATTACAAAAAATACAACGAACAGATGCAGGCGGAACTTGCTGACCGTCGCAGTAAGGCCGGTTATTAATGAAAAAGAACAAGTTATTTACCTTAAAAACTTTGTAATATGAAAATAAGATATGTAACATTATTGGCTGCCATTGCCGGATTAATGGCCGCTTGCGGCAATGACCGGAAGGCCGGTATGCAGCCGGATCCTTCGCTGAAGGAAGCAGCTTCGGGCAAGTTTCTGATGGGGGTAGCGTTGAATGTACGTCAGGCAGCAGGTCAGGATACTTGCGCCTCGAAAGTGGTAAAACGTCATTTTAATTCTATTGTGGCCGAGAATTGCATGAAATGCGAAGTGATTCATCCGGAGGAAGACCATTTTGATTTTACGGAAGCGGACCGGTTGGTTCGTTTTGGCGAGGAGAACGATATGGCTGTTATCGGGCATTGCCTTATCTGGCATTCACAGCTGGCACCTTGGTTCTGTGTGGACGAACAAGGAAAAACAGTAAGTGCCGACATCTTGAAGGAGCGTATAAAAAAACATATCCAGACTATTGTGACGCACTATAAAGGGCGTATAAAGGGCTGGGATGTGTTGAATGAAGCCATTGAATCGGACGGCTCCTGGCGTAAATCTCCTTTTTACGAGATATTAGGCGAAGAGTACATCCCGCTTATTTTTCAGTATGCTCATGAGGCAGATCCGGAAGCCGAACTTTACTATAATGATTATGGCATGGACGGGAAGGCTAAGCGTGACAAAGTAGTCGAATTGGTAAAGATGCTGAAAGACCGTGGACTGCGCATCGACGCGGTAGGTATGCAGGGACACATGGGAATGGATTATCCGTCAGTGTCCGAATTTGAAGCCAGTATACTGGCATTTGCAGCTACCGGAGTAAAGGTGATGGTAACCGAATGGGATATGAGTGCATTGCCCACGGCACGGATGGGAGCCAATATTTCGGACACGGTGTCTTATAAACAATCCCTGAATCCCTATCCCGACGGTTTGCCCGACTCTGTGTCTGTGGCATGGAATAACCGGATGAAGGAATTTTTCGGTCTTTTCCTGAAACATTCGAATATCATTACCCGTGTGACGGCGTGGGGGGTGACGGACGGTGACTCATGGAAGAATAATTTCCCTGTGCCCGGACGTGTGGATTATCCTTTATTGTTCGACCGTGATTGCCGGCCGAAACCTTTTGTGGAAGAACTGATTGGAAAACAGAACATTTAATAACGTAACGATATGGAAAAGAAATTCAGATACTTGGTGCCTGGAGACTATATGGCAGATCCTGCCGTACATGTTTTTGACGGAAAGCTTTACATTTATCCTTCTCATGACCGCGAGAGCGGAGTGGAGGAGAATGACAATGGTGATCATTTGACATGTGTGACTATCATGTCTTTTCTACAGAAGATGTGATGAACGGAACAGTGACCGATCACGGAGTCGTACTGAAAGTTTCGGATATCCCTTGGGCCGGGCGTCAGTTGTGGGATTGTGATGTGGCTCGTAAAAACGGGAACTATTATATGTATTTTCCATTGAAAGACCGGAACGACATCTTCCGTATCGGCGTGGCGGTGAGCGATTGCCCCGAAGGGCCGTTCATTCCCCAGCCCGATCCCATGCGTGGAAGCTACAGTATAGATCCGGCGGTATTTGATGATGGTAATGGGAACTATTATATGTATTTCGGCGGTTTATGGGGTGGACAGCTTCAGCGTTATCGCAACAACAAGGCATTGGAGTGTGCGGCTTTTCCGGCTGATGGTGAACCGGCTTTGCCTTCACGTGTGGTGAAACTTTCGGACGATATGCTTCAGTTTGCCGAAGAGCCGCGGCCTTTGGTTATTCTGGATGAACACGGACATCCGTTGACTGCCGGTGACAATGCGCGCCGCTTTTTCGAGGCTTCATGGATGCACAAGTATAACGGGAAATATTATTTTTCTTATTCTACGGGAGACACTCATCTGCTTTGCTATGCCACAGGAGATAATCCGTATGGTCCGTTCACTTATCAAGGGGTTATTTTGCAGCCTGTGGTAGGTTGGACTACTCATCATGCCATTGTAGAATACAAAGGAAAATGGTATCTGTTTCACCACGATTGTGTCCCTTCGGGGGGAACCACTTGGTTGCGCAGCCTGAAGGTGTGCGAATTGGAGTACGATGCGGAAGGGAAAATAAAGACCATAGAATCTGTCTAAAAATAAATCAGTGATACATCATCCGGACAGATTGGACCGGTTGCTTTGCCGGGTATTGTCCAAACAGACCGTTTGCAGAGATTCCGTTCGTCGTCCGGGACTTACAAACGGTCTTTTTATATCCGTGTTCTTCAATTACAGTATCTGGTGGCGTAATTATAATTTGTTGTAATATAGTATGTTATGTATGTATTGTAACGCAAATAAAGATTCATGTAACACGTTTGAAGCAAGATGTAACTCTACGAAAGATGCGTGTATCATGCAGAGAATTTATATTCGGCGACACTTTCTATATTTGCGTCTGAAATCCGTAAAGGAATTGGTCAATTATAATACTAGAAAGACAATGAAACAAAAACAAAAGCTGAAAAGATGGTCGGGCGTGCTGATCGCTTTAGGGGTGCTGGGCTCCTCTTTTACCTCATGTAGTTCGATCAAGAAAGGAAATGATTTGCCAGTTGTAGGAAAGTCTGTCGCTCTTTTCGATTACTTTAATTATAAAGGTGAGGATGATGTCTATATTTCCAATCCGCTTCCGGGAGATGATTATTTTTATAATCCCATTCTGCCGGGATGGTATTCCGATCCCAGCATTTGCACCAATGGCGAAGGCGATTATTTTCTGGCTGTTTCCACCTTTACTTATTATCCGGGTGTGCCTCTTTTCCACAGCAAAGACTTGGTGAACTGGAAGCAGGTAGGACATATCTTGAATCGTCCTTCTCAATTAGTCAACATGGAGGGGCAACACGTAAGCGGAGGAATTTTTGCTCCGGCCATATCCTACAACCCGCATAACAAGACTTATTATATGGTTACTACCAATGTAGGGCCGGAAACTTCTTTGTGAAGACACAAGATCCTTTTGGCGAATGGTCTGATCCTATTATGTTGCCCGAAGTGACAGGCATTGATCCCTCTTTCTTTTTCGATGAAGATGGGAAGGCCTACCTTGTCAATAATGATGACGCGCCGGACAACAAGCCCGAATACAGTGGACATCGTACCATCGTGTGCAGGAATTTGATGTGAATGCGGACAAGACGGTGGGGCCGCGCAAGATTCTGGTGAACAAGGGAGCTCGTCCGGAGGACAAGCCCATCTGGATTGAAGGTCCGCACCTTTATAAAATAAACGGGAACTACTTCTTGATGTCTGCCGAGGGTGGAACAGCCGGATGCATTCGGAAGTGATTTTCCGTGGTGATTCTCCGACGGGCAAATTCATACCGTGGAAGAACAACCCTATTCTGACCCAGCGTCAGCTGGATGCGGAGCGTCCCAATCCGGTGACGTGCGCCGGACATGCCGACTTGGTTCAAACCCGGGAAGGGGATTGGTGGGCAGTCTTTCTGGCTTGCCGTCCCATAAACAACACGTTCGAGAATTTAGGACGTGAGACTTTTATGATGCCCGTCAAGTGGAGTGAGGATGGTTTCCCCTATATGACGCAGGGGGATGATCTGGTGCCAGTCATTGTCCGCCGCGAAGGAGTGAAGCGTGACGAATCTGCCACCTTCGGAAACTTTGAAATGAATGACGGTTTCGACGGACAAACATTGGGTATGGAATGGATGACTTTGCGTGCTCCTGCTACCGGACTTTACTCGCTTTCCCAGACTCCGGGTTATCTCACTTTGAAATGTGATTCAGTCAGTGCTTCCGAAAAGAAGGTGCCGGCTTTTATATGCCGCCGGTTGCAGCATCATAAGTTCGAATGCAGCACGCGTATGTTGTTCTGTCCGCAGAGCAAGGCGGAGCAAGCGGCATATTGTTGTTCAAGGACGAAAAGCATCAATATTTCCTGGCTGTAGGCAGGGATGACCAAGGTGAATGTATTTCCCTCAGGCAGATAGGCGATGGGGAAAGTAAGATGCTGGCTTCCGTTCGCTTGGACGACGGAGGAGTGCTTACCGACCTGAAGGTGGTTTCGCGCGGAACACATTATGATTTCTACTATGCTCGCCAGGAAGGTGTGTGGAACGTGTTGTGCAGGAACGTGGACGCCGGGTATCTGTCAACGGCCACTGCCGGAGGCTTTACTGGAACAACGATAGGCATGTATGCTACCTTAAAATAAATGACTGTTTGATTTTTTGTATAACTTAAATTAATGTATTAATGAAAAATGCTATGAATTTTAGGCCGGTGGGCTGATGCTTCTGTCCTGTCTCATTCCTCTGTGGGCATTTGCACAGAGCGTGATGGTAAAAGGTGTAGTAAAGGACACAAGTGGTGAAGCCATCATCGGAGCCAGTGTCTTGGAAAAAGGCACTACCAACGGTACGATTACCGATTTTGATGGTAACTTTGCATTGAATGTATCGAAAAACGCCGTGTTGGTGGTGAGTTTTGTCGGTTACAAGAACGAGGAAATCCCGGTAGCGGGAAAAAGTTCTTTAAAGATTACATTGAAGGAAGATTCAAAGCTTTGGAAGAAGTGGTGGTGATTGGTTACGGTAGCGCCCGCAAGAGTGACGTGACCGGATCTATTGCATCGGTAGGCGGAGAGAAGCTGCGTGAGATGCCTGCCACCAATATTACATACGCTTTGCAGAACCGCGTGGCAGGTGTGGATATGGCTCAGACTTCTTCCGCACCGGGCGCTTCCATGCAGATTCGTATTCGTGGTACCCGTTCGTTGAACGCCAGTAACGACCCGTTGGTAGTATTAGACGGAATCCCCTTTATGGGTAATTTGTCCGATATCAATCCCGGAGATATCAAGAGCATGGATATCTTGAAGGATGCATCCTCTACTGCTATCTACGGTTCGCGCGGTGCCAATGGTGTTATCCTGATCACTACACACAAAGGTGCACAGGGTAGTCCCGCCCGGTTTACTTACAATGGGTATGCAGGTATGAAGAAGTATTCTCCAAATATCCCATGATGAACGGCAGCAAGTTTGCCGAAATGCGTAAACTGGCAGGCAAGTTCGAGAATTCGGTGGACGAGTCGGACGATGTGGATACTGACTGGCAGGACTTGATGTTCCGAGACGGTTATGTAAACAGCCACGATGTCAGCGTGTCCGGTGGTACCAACGGTGGAGGCTACAGCTTTGGCGCGGCTTACTATAAGGATCAGGGTGTCATTCCTACTCAGAACTATACCCGTTACTCTCTGCGTGGTTCTTTCGATCAGGGTGTGGGAAAATATTTCCGCTTCGGACTGGTGAACAATACCAACTATAACGTCACCAAAGGTTCCAATATCGGACTGTATGGTGTGCTTGCCATGTCTCCTATCGCTAACCCCTATAATGCGGACGGCACATTGAAACGTACCGTGAAATACAACAGTCAGGATGAGTCATTTGTATTGACCAGAGGCGTTGTGGAAGAATTGGAAGACAGTTGGCTGAGCAAGACCGAAGGTTTCGGTACGTACAACAACCTGTTTGCCGAAGTGAAATGCCCGTGGGTGGAAGGTTTGAAATACCGTGTCAACCTGGGTTTGAACTATCGTTCTACTAAAGGTGGATCGTTCACCGGCGAAGGCATCAACAGCACTACGGCCGACACTCCGTCTACCGCTTCGCTGAACCACTCGGAAACAACCAACTGGACTGTGGAGAACCTGCTGACTTACGACCGTACTTTCGGAAAACACCAGCTGAACGTTGTCGGTATGTACTCTGCCGAACAGACTGTCTATACACGTTCGGACGTTGCCGGACGGGATATTCCTGCCGAATATTTCCAATTCTACAACATCGGGCGTGCGGAAGGCACCATTACGGTGAACCCCGACAACTGGAACTATCAGAAGAGCGGTCTGATGTCTTGGATGGGCCGTGTGATGTACACTTACGACAATCGCTATATGTTGATGGCGACTGTACGTGCCGACGCTTCTTCACGTTTGGCAAAGGGACACCAATGGCACACTTATCCCGCCGTATCGGCAGGATGGAACATTCGTCAGGAAGAGTTTATGGACGAGGTGGACTGGATAGATATCCTGAAACTGCGTGTAGGTTACGGACAGACCTCCAACCAGGCTGTTGATCCTTACAAGACCTGGGGACGCTTGGCAACCCGTCCTTATAACTTCGGTCCTACCGGCTATGTCACCGGTTACTATGTATCCGAACTGCCTAATGCCGAATTGGGGTGGGAATATTCTTCTACATGGAACTTCGGTCTGGACTTCACCTTGCTGAGAGGACGCCTGTCCGGTACATTTGAGTATTACATTCAGAAAACCACCGACTTGCTGCAAAGCGTAAGCCTTCCTTCACTTCGGGAGTAAGCAGCTATATGGCTAATGTGGGAAAGACGGAAAACAAAGGTTTTGAATTTACCTTGAACGGAACGATTCTGGACAACCATAACGGATGGACATGGGAGGCAAGCCTCAACCTGTCTGCCAACCGTAACAAACTGACCGAACTGGCTTCGGGCTCCAAAGATGATAAAGCGAACAACTGGTTTGTAGGACATCCCATCGACTGTATCTACGACTATGAAAAAGTAGGCTTATGGAACAGTGATGATCCCGATTTCCAATACTTGGACATTCTGGAGCCAGGTGGCAATGAAGGTATGATCAAAGTGAAATATACCGGTGATCGTGATGCCAGCGGCAAGCCGACTCGCGCCATTGGTCCCGAAGACCGTCAGATTATCAGCTTGGAACCTAAATTCCAAGGAGGTTTCAGCACTCGCGTGGCCTATAAAGGCTTCGACTTGAACGTTATCACCGCCTTCCGTTGCGGAGGCAAGCTGATCAGTACGCTGCACCACAGCAACGGTTACCTGAATATGCTGACCGGTCGTCGCGGACAAGTGGATGTAGACTACTGGACACCGGAGAACAAGGGTGCCAAGTACCCGAAACCGGGTGGTATCCAGAGTGGTGACAATCCGAAATACGGAAGCACATTGGGTTATTTTGACTCTTCTTACTGGAAAGTGCGCAACATCACATTGGGCTACAACTTCGAGAAGCAGGCTTGGCTGACCCGCATGGGCGTACAGAGCCTGCGTGCTTACCTGTCCGTACAGAATCCGTTCATCATCTGTTCTCCTTTCCATAAAGAAACCGGACTGGATCCCGAAACCAACTCTTACGGTAACGAGAATGTAGCTGTGACAGAAGGTATTCAGAAACGATTCCTGACAGTAGGTACTAACTCACCGTCCACCCGTAACTATTTATTCGGTATTAACTTAACATTCTAAATGAAAGCATGACTATGAAACCTATATTTTCAAAAATAAGAGTTTTGGGAACAGCCGCACTGGCTTTGTTCCTGACAGCATCCTGTTCAGACATTCTGGACGAGCAGCCGCGCAGCAGTTATGATCCTACTTTCTTTAAGACAGAAAAGGGGGTGGAAGGCGGTGTGACCTCCATGTATGCACACTTGCGCTATATTTACGGACAAGCTTATTATTATAATTCCTGTCTGACGGGAACCGATGAGGCAACCTGGGGATGGAGTGCCGATGGTAACTTCAAGGATGCCGACCTGTCCGGAGTAGGCAACCTGACTGCCACGACTTGCCGTTCCGACGCCTTGTGGGGAACCGCTTTCTCGAACATCAACACCGCTAACGGAGTGATAGAGAACGGTGCCGAAGTAAGAGTCAATGAATCATTGGTTTCCGAAGCCCGCTTCTTCCGTGCGTTCGATTATTTCCTGTTGGTGCAGACCTTCGGCGGAGTGCCTCTGGACCTAGGTTCCGGCGAACTGAAGTTCAATATCACTCCTTCACGTACCTCCGTGCGCAATACCGTGCCCGAAGTGTACACCAAGGCCATCTTCCCCGACTTGCTGACCGCTATCGAGAACTTGCCCGCTAATCCTCGTATGACGGGTGGAGTGACCAAGACCGTTGCCCGCCTGTACTTGGCAAAGGCTTATCTGACTTATGCCTGGTGGCTGAAGAATCCGAATAACATTCCTACTTATCCCGAGTGCCAGCGTACGGACCCCGACGGACACGATGCGGCATGGTACTTCCAGCAGGCATACGATGTGGCGGTTACTGCTATCGAGAACCCCGGTCCTTTCGGCTTGCAGGAAAGCTTCTGGATGGTGAATGCCGGACCCAATGATCGTAACATGGAAATCCTGCTCTATGCAGACCATACGCAGGAAGACGAGTATTATAATGGTGGCAGCCTGAGCTACGGTGGCGGTGGTGCTCCCGATAACTTTGCCGGATGGATGATGAACTGGAACTATACCGACGCGCGTTCGCTGATAATCAGGCTGTCATCAACCGTATTGCCGAGCAATGTTATGGCCGCCCTTGGACCCGTATGGCTCCTCCGTTGGGTGTGTTTACCAAGACGTTTGCCGACAAGGTGAACGACTCCCGTTACGACGGTACTTTTACTACTGTTTATCGCGGCAACTGGTCTACAGCCGGACAGAACTGGGAATCGGTGACCAATGCCAACGGAATGAAAGTGAAAGAACGTGAACCTATATTCTCTTTCGTATTCCAGGATATGGATAAGATAGACTATGCAGGAGAAGGTTCTAAAAGCAATCTGGGAGCAGGTACGTTGCCCGGTCGTGCCGACTGGGTATTGGGACTGGATGCGGTAGGCCGCTATGTATATCCCGGTCTTTGGAAACTCGGCCCGTATCGTACAGACAACGGCTCCGGAGCAGGACAGCCCAATGCGGGAAGTACCCGTCCGTATAACATCGCCAAGTTCTCCGAACTTTATCTGGTTGCTGCCGAAGCTGCCGTAGAAGGAGCTGCCACACAAGCTGGCAAGTCTGCCCGTGACCTGGTGAACGTGCTTCGTGCCCGTGCCGGTCGCTGGACTTACAGCAATGCCGAGTACAAGGAAGTGGATCGTGATTTCAGTGCTGAAATGACAGCCGCCACTCCGGCAACCATTGACATCAACTATATTCTGGATGAACGCAGCCGCGAGTTCTATGGCGAAGGTTATCGTTGGTTCGACTTGGTTCGTACTCAGAAATGGAACGAATATGCTGACAGTTACGTGATTTGTGGAGGCAAGGGTGATCACAATCCGCAGACTTACAGCCGTACCATCGAAGCGTTCCATTATCTCCGTCCTATCCCACAAGGACAGTTGGATGGCATGGAAATGACAGAGGAGGAAAAAGACGCTTATCAGAATCCGGGATACAGAGATTGATTTTTTGTTTTTTAAGAGTACCCGCCGTTTCTTTCTGTTTCTGATGGAAGAAGCGGCGGTCTTTTTATGGTATGGACTGCTGGGTAGGTTATCATCTTCCCATAGAATATATGTTTTCAGTTTGATGAGTATGTGGCTTCCTTCTAATAAATTTACTGTTTCACTTAGGTGGGTAAGTTTTATCACTTAAGTGATAAGGATTCTTTACTAAGGTGATGCAATTTCATCACCTCAGTGAAACGATAAATTTATCAAGAGGAATTAGGGTATTCATCAGGCTGGTAAAGGATACTTGTACGGCTTGTTGCTGCTTGTAGTTTGCGATTGGTGGATATGGGGTCTGTCTGTTCCTGTCGGATATGTTTTGAAGTAAGGAAAGAGCTTGGGAAATATTTTTCCATCGGCTGAAAGGACTGATAGCAGACTGAAAGGACTACTGTCAGCCTTATGCATTGTGTAATAGTGAGTTATGCCGGCTGAATGGACTGAAGAAAGGTTCGTGAAATAGGTATATGTAAGAGTGTTTTGTAGGAAAAGTGTATTTGTTCATACCATTGTATCCGCAAAGTTTGCATTCGGCGGAAACTGGGTCTGTACTTGGTGGAAAAGAGAACCGGAAATTATTTTCAGTTCTCTTCCTTATTCTTATCCTGTTTCAAATGTTGTTCCATGTATATGCTGGGAGGCATTCCGTACAGATCCTTGAAAGCGGTCGAGAAATTGTTGGGATTGGTGAATCCGGTCAAGTCCGCCACTTCGGCTATGGTGTACCGTTTCTTCGACAACAGTTCTGCCGCTTGTTTCAGTCGGATGTTCCGGATAAAATCCCGTGTGGTCTGGTTGGTCAGTTCTTTCAGTTTACGGTGCAAGTGCACGCGGCTGATGCCTACCTCGGTGGTAATCATCTCCACGGTGAGGTTCGGGTTGCTCAGGTTTTCGTTGATGACCCGCATGATTCGTTCCATCAGTTTGTCATCGGGGGACTGTACTTCTATTGGTTGTACCTTATCCCCTTGGGTCTGTTGTCCGGTATAGGTATTGCGTAGCCGTTCACGACTGCGGATCAGGTTGGCGGCCGTTTTCCTCAATATCTCCATATGGAAAGGTTTGGTCATGTAGGCGTCGGCTCCTGTTTCCAGACCTTCCAGATTGTCTTCCTCCCGTGTCTTGGCGGTGAGCAGTATTACCGGGATGTGGTTCAGGTTCACATTTTGCTTTATTTTGCGGCATAAGGTAAGTCCGTCCATTTCGGGCATCATGACATCACTTATTACCAGGTCCGGGGTTTTATTGAAGATGCTTTCCAGGGCCTCCTTGCCGTTGCAGCTTTCCAGGGTATGGTAATCGCTTGCCAGTTCACGGCAGATATAGCGGCGTATATCTTCATCGTCTTCTACCACCAGTACTTTGTATTTCGTTTTGGTTCGTGTTTTTCCGTTTTCTTCTTCCTCGGTTTCATAAGGAATAGGAAGGACCGGAGCCGGAGTGTGGAAGAGAGGAGCTTTGTCGGCTTCCATTTCTTCTTTGCGCAGATGGGCGCATCCCAGAGGCATACGGATGATAAAGCTGCATCCCGGTTGTCCGTCCGGATTATTTTCTACACGGATGTCTCCGTGATGAAGTTCCACCAGTGAGCGGGTGAGGTGCAGCCCGATACCGGTACCTATGTTTGAGTTGTTTTGGCTATTCCGTATCTGGTAAAAGCGTTCGAATATGTGTTCTGTTTCTTTGGGGGCGATTCCTATTCCGCTGTCGGTCACGGTAATTTCGGCATACTGTTGTAATGGTTTCGGCAGGGTGGAGTCCTTACCGGTGCGTAGCCGTATGTCCACACTGCCTCCTTCGGGGGTGAATTTGAAGGCATTGGACAGGATGTTCAGGATAATTTTGTCGAAGTTCACCGGGTCCACCCACAACTTTAAGTGGTCGGCGCCCTCGTGGTGGAACTGCAAAGTAATTTGTTTTTTGTTCGCTTGTTCTGTAAAGGTTTCACACAAATCATTAATGAATCCGGTCATTTCGGTTTCACGGAAAACGAGTGACATCTGTCCTTTGTCTATCTTGCGTATATCCATCAATTGGTTTACAAGCCGAAGGATTCTTTCGGAATTGCGCCAGATGATGCGGTAGTTCTTTTGCCGTTCGTGGTCTGTATCGTTTGTCATTAGTTTTTGCAAAGGACTGATGATGAGCGACATCGGAGTACGTATCTCGTGGGAGATGTTGATGAAAAACTGTAGCTTGGCTTCGTTTATCTGTTCAGCATGGATATGTTGCATCATTTCCTGCCTTATGCGGTAACGGTGTCTCACTTGCAGGATGATGCCATAGACGGCTGCTACTGCCAATAAGGCATAGATCAGCATGGCCCAGCCCGATGCCCACCATGCCGGTGCGATGTGAATGGTGATTTCATCGGTGTCGGATTCCAGCAGATAATCTTCGGCTTTGATCCGGAAATGATAATCGCCGGGGGGAAGGTCGCTGAATGACACTCGGTTGACTCCTTTGGGAAGCTTGACCCAGGGGGTGTTGTTTATGGTATATAGATACGTGATACGTTCGGAATTATTTAGTTCGCGGGTAGAGAACTCGATGCTGAAAGCGTTGTCGTTATGTGACAAGTGGAAATCCCGGGCCTCAAAGACGGAGGTGTTTATGATTTCTTTTCCGCCCGACAACATTCCTTTCCTTATGGGCTGGTCGTGCAGATAGAAGTCGATGATGCGTACGTTCCATTTTTTTGCGGGATTCGTAATCTCTTGAGGATTGAAATAGGTAATTCCATTTGTACCTCCAAACCAGAGTATGCCGTTGTGGTCGGCAAAAGAGGCGTTTTTGCTGAATTCATTTCCTTGCAGACCGTCGTCTGCATAGAAATTGCTGAACGTGTGGGTATTCAGATTAAAACGTGACATTCCGGCATTGGTGCTTATCCATAAGTTGTCCTGCCCGTCTCCTTTGATGGCATATACGGCGTTACTGGATAGTCCGTGGGCGGTGGTGTAGGTCTTTAGTTGCCGGGTTTGGGGATTCCATTCCGCCAGTCCGTCGGAACTGCCTATCCAGATGTTGCTTGGGGGTCTTCATAAAGGGAGTGGATGATGTGTCTGGACAGGATTTCTTCAGTCTTGAAGTCGTCGGTGCTCAGGTCTATACATCTTATTCCGTCATACGTTCCTACATAAAGGTGGTTGTCACCGGCATACAGAAGACAGCTTATCCATTTATATTTTTCGGTGGCAGCATTGAATTTAGGATCATATACAGACTGTCCTGTCTTCAAGTCATAATAGAAAAGTCCGGCTCCCATGGTGGCTATCCAGAGTCGTTTGTCCTGGTCTTCAACCAGATCATACACGCGTTGGATACGGTTTCCATGCTTGTCTGTCAGATTCTGCAGATAGCTGCACTGTCCTGTTTTCTTATCCAGTCTGCCTAGTCCGTTGGTATAGGATCCGAACCACAGATTACGTTCAGAGTCTTCATACAAGCCGAAAACGGTGGAAGGAACCGAAAAGGGGCTGTCATGTGGGCATAATGGACTCTTTGCTTCAGTTCTGTGGTGATACCGTATATGCCGTCGTTGTCAGTACCTATCCATAATATGCCTTCGTGGTCGCGGCAGAGTGAGGTGATACAGTTGGAGCCGATGATATTCTTGTTTATTGATTTGTAGCCTATGTACTTGAAACTGTTGGGCTGTGCGGGAATCATCATAACCCCTTTCTGGTAAATGGCTATCCATAGGTTTCCTGCATTGTCTTTCAGGACGGAGTGTACTTTGGAGGTACCGGAGTCGAGGTAATTATTATCAAAAGGGTAATCCGTGATGAGCTGTTTGGGGATGTTGAAAATCTTGGCGCCTTTCCCGTCCGTGCCCAGACAAAGCTCGTTCTGGCTTATCTGGCAGATGGATTTGATAGGCAGGTTTTGTTTTCCTTTATAAAGGATAGGAATGAACTCTTCTGCCGGTTGGTTATATTTCAGCAATCCTTTGCCTATGGTTGCCAGGTAGATGTCTCCGTAGTTGTCTTCATAGAGGTCCACAATGGTCATTCCCTTCTCTTGTTTCAGAAAGTGCTTGCTTTTATTGTCCGCAGAGAGGCGGTAGATACCATTCTCACCCTGTGTTACCCAAAGATTGTGTTGTCTGTCCTCTATCATGTAGTCTGTCATTTGGGTGGGGATAGGTAAATCCAGTTTGTGTGCAGTCAGTTTCCCCTGTGTGATGGTTATGGTACACAAGTTGTTTCCCGATACCCATATTTCTCCATTCCTACACTCCAGAATGGACATGATATTGCTGTCAAAAGTCTTTCCGTCTTCCCATTGCGCCTGTGTGCTGAAGCTGTCGGTGGCGGGATCGTATAACTGTATTCCATTATAGGTTCCTACGAACAATCGTCCCTTGCTGTCTTCATACAGGGCGCGTACGTAGTTGTGGCAGAGAGAGTGCTCGTTTTCCGGATCATGCTTGTAGATGACGAATTTGGCTCCGTCGTAGCGGTTCAGTCCGTCTTCGGTGGCGATCCAGATCATACCGTTCCGGTCCTGATATATCTTGTTGATCAGACTGCTGGACAGTTCCCTGTCTGTTGTGAAGAATTTATATGATTGTCCGTGACATAATAAAGACAGGAACATAAATAGTGTAAGAAGTGTATGTTTCATCATAATATAATATCTCAGATTGATTCAGGCGCACAAAAATAATTCAAAAAAATATATATAGCCTAATAAAAAAGAGGTAATTTCTATACTTCCCGCCATAATAGGGTGAGTTTGTAACATGGGAAAAGGACTATGTAACATAGTTCCGCCCGAAAATAAAGCGGATGTCTTTATCTTTGCTCTTGTTGAGCCGTGAAGAACGGAAAATAAAAACAACCTTGTGAATTTAATACCATGAATATGAAACTTGAATGTGATTTATCCGGTATCCGGAAATGTATGATGAGTGGCTTGTCCCTGTTGCTTGCCGGAGTGTTGCAGGCGCAGAATCCGATTGTGAAACTGGCTATAGTTAAAAAATAGAAAGTAGAAAAAGAAATGAAGAAGATCATCATTATTATTACCTGCTTCATTGGTTTGTCGGGGGCGTTTGCACAACAACGGGGAATGTTCCATAATCCGGTGATTGAGGCGGATGTACCTGACCCTTCCATGATAAGGGTGGGAAACTATTACTATCTGGTAAGCACACCATGCACCTGATGCCGGGTTGTCCGGTGATGCGTTCAAAGGACTTGGTGCATTGGGAAACGATCAGTTATGTGTTTCAACGACTTACTGACTTGCCCCGTTATGATTTGAAGGAAGGCACGGTATATGGTCGCGGACAATGGGCCTCCAGCATCCGCTATCATGACGGACGGTTCTATGTATGGTTCTCACCCAATGATGAACCCCATCGTGGTTATATCTATACCGCCGAAGATCCGGCGGGCGAATGGACATTA
>ENA-OQDW01000345-OQDW01000345.1-human-gut-metagenome-genome-assembly--contig:-NODE-345-length-20083-cov-2.972038_pt1 | contig 20083 bp, 43 predicted proteins | sample MGYA00242784_ERZ504613 | MGnify/ENA primary metagenome ERZ504613 (study PRJEB26092, sample SAMD00036330) | human gut metagenome | host: Homo sapiens | study: EMG produced TPA metagenomics assembly of...
GCGGGGCGCCGTTGTCTGTAGCGCAATGCACCTTCAACTTCGGAAACTGCAAAAGCCAGATCATAGCCATGGGATATCTTGGTCGTCGGAATCGGCGTAGAAGCAAACTGAGTAAGGTATATCGTCATTGGTAGGGTCATCGTCTTCGCGACTAGCGGCGGCAAGCCAGAGCTCGTGACGAAGCACGGTGCCTCCCATCGCCTCTATGGCTTGATTCGCTCGCTCAGAAAGCGTATCTAGCTTCCGCTCGCTTGATGCAGCTCCGCTGCGTCCATGGCCTCAGCCATGCCTGGCTCCCCAGCGCAACCGATAACGCGCCCATGATCCTCGGGATCCAGGAGAAGCCGCAATGATTTCTCCTCGCCATTGAGGCGATAGACAATCTTATTGTAATCTGGATCGTCAGCCACGCTGTCCCACCATATCACATATGAGAACTGCTGGTTTGGCAGCCAGACGAAAAGTCCGAAGGCCAGCGCCATAGCCGCCGCGCCGATGAGCGCCGCAGTGCGCCATGTGCCGGGCAGGGGACAGGCAGCGACCAGCAGCACCGCCGTCAGGCATACCGTTAATAATGTTGACTTGCGCATTGCAATCGGTATATAATAGGGTTGGGTCGGATGGAGACCCTTGCGAGCTCCATCCTTTTGCCTACCGCCGCTTACGTTTCTTGCCGGGATAACGAGGGGCGGTTTTTTTCTGCCGCAAACTGATGATGCTGATCACGATTGCCAATGTACCGTTGACGCATGCCCAGATGCTGCAGATGGCTTCCAACCTGTTCACCGTTTCACCTCCTTTCATTGTCTTTATTATACCACACATATGTGTGGTGGTCAATGCTTTTTTGCAATCTTTTTGATGTTTCTTTCAATTTTTTTATTTGCATATACGGAAATTTAAATTGCCATTTCTGGTAACGTTTAATTTTCTCGTTTTTATATAATAAGTTCCGATTCAATGGCAACCGAAAAATGAGCGCAAAATGCCCGCAAACAACGTAGGTACTTAATAGCAACTGGTTGCCATTCAATTTCAATTTTAGTTGCCATTGATTTTAATTTAACCGTTGTTTAAACGCTGATTATTTGCCCCTCATCCGCGCCGCCGTAAACGCACCGTTTAAACGCTCCGCATTCCCCGCAAGCCCTTATGTATCAACGCTTTGTGGTGTTTCTGGCCCAGCGACGTATAAACGTTTAAATTTCTTTTAAACGTATAATAACGCGCCGCGCGCCGTTTTTTGCTTATTTTCTATAATCGCATCAAATCGCCCGCTTTAGGGCCAAAAAAATTGCAATCCGGTTTTCACTGGATCGCAATTTTTCCTATTTTATCCCGCTGACAGACCACGCAAAAAGCACGTAGTTCCGGGGTTTCCCGTGTTTTCCCACCTTATCCCGCGCGCGTTTTTGGGCCCGTTGCCCTATTTACGTTCTTTCTGCAATTCTACAGCGGGCGCGCAATTTCCACGCATTTTGTTTTTTTTGCGGGCCGGTTTGCGGGCAGATCGCACAAACCTTGAAAATTCGTGATTCCGCCGAAATTTTTATGAAATAATTGTTGCTTTTTCCAAATCGGTGTGGTATCATATTCAAGCATGCTGTGTAGGTGTGCAGATATGCAATGATGCAGAAGGTGGCCGCCCCTTGAGGCGGGGAATTTCTGCGGAGTATGTCCGATTTACAAACCGGGCGAAAGAATACTGGCTCGCTTTGGCCGGCCGCAGTTTGTGCTGCGGCGGGTTTTCTGCGGCCAGGCGCGAACAATCGGAACCCGGATCATGTTCTCAGCAGATCCGGTTTTTCAATGCAGCAAGGTGAAACACCCGGCTCAGTGTTCAGATTTTCGCGTTGCCCGCCAACAATGAAGGAGGCGTTCCCCATGGCAGTTAAGGAAAAGATCCGCATCAGGCTCAAGGGCTACGATCACAATCTCGTCGATAAATCGGCGGAGAAGATTGTTGAGACGGCCAGAAACACAGGCGCGCAGGTCTCCGGTCCCGTGCCGCTTCCAACTGAGAAGGAAGTCGTCACCGTGCTTCGTGCCGTGCACAAGTACAAGGATTCCAGAGAGCAGTTCGAGCAGCGCACCCACAAACGGCTTATCGACATTCTCAGACCCTCGAACAAAACCGTCGAGGCTCTGACAGGTCTTGAGCTTCCCGCCGGCGTGGAAATCGAGATTAAGCTGTAAGGCTAATCCGCTTTACATGCCGCAGGTCAAGTTGGCGCAAGCCAACCAATAACCGAAGGAGGAAAGGTAAATGCAAAAAGGTTTGATCGGCAAGAAAATCGGCATGACGCAGCTTTTTGACGAGCAGGGCAATGTTGTCCCCGTTACCGTTATTGAAGCAGGCCCGTGCCCGGTCGTCCAGAAAAAGACGGTCGAAAACGACGGCTACGAAGCCGTGCAGCTCGGTTTTCAGGATGTCAAGGCTCAGCGCGTCAACAAGCCCATGAAGGGCCATTTCGCGAAGGGCAATGTCGCTCCGAAAAAGGTGCTGCGTGAATTCCGTCTCGCGGATATCAGCGCGATGAATGTCGGCGATATCCTGAAGGCTGACGTCTTTGCGGCGGGCGATCACATCGATGTGGTCGGCACCAGCAAAGGAAAAGGCACGGCAGGCGCGATTAAGAGATGGAATTTTTCCCGCCTGAAAGAGTCCCACGGTACCGGCCCGGTCGCAAGGCATGCCGGTTCGCTCGGCGCGTGCAGCGATCCCTCCCGCGTATTCAAAGGCAAGAAGCTTGCGGGCCATCTGGGCGCGGAACGTGTCACAATCCAGAATTTAGACGTTGTCAAGGTGGATGTGGAAAACAACCTCATCGCGGTCAAGGGCGCAGTGCCCGGCCCGAAGAACGGGATTGTCCTGCTCGCCGACAGTGTCAAGAACGCGTAAGGAAGGAGTGGAACAAATGCCTAACGTATCAGTTTTCGACGCCGCCGGGCAAAAAGGTGGAAGACCTCGCCTGAGCGAAGCAATCTTCGGCATCACGCCCAACGTTCCGGCGATGCACCTCATGGTGGTAAGCTATCTGGCAAACCAGCGCCAGGGCACGCAGTCTACCCTTACGCGCTCTGAAGTCAGCGGCGGTGGCAAAAAGCCGTGGCGCCAGAAGGCTCCGGCCGTGCAAGGCAGGGCTCGACCCGCGCTCCCCAGTGGACGCACGGCGGTATTTCACATGGCCCGAAGCCGCGTGAATACGGCATTTCCGTCAACAAGAAGGTAAAGCGCCTTGCCATGAAGAGCGCGCTTTCCAGCAAGGTTGCGGGCAATGAGCTCGTTGTGCTCGACAAGCTCGCGCTCAGCGAAATTAAGACCAAAGAGGTTGTCAAGGTGCTCGGCGCCCTTCAGACCGGCAAAAAAACGCTCATCGTTCTGCCGGAGAAGGACGACACGGTTTACCGCAGCGCGCGCAACATCGCAGGCGTGAAAACAACGCTTGTCAGCACCCTGAACGTTTACGACATCCTTAACTGCGACACGATTCTTGTCCTCAAGGACGCTGTCGCGAAGATTGAGGAGGTATATGCATGAGCAAGTTAGCACAGGATATCGTCCTGCGCCCGGTCATCACCGAAGAGAGCATGCAGGGCATTGCCTTGAACAAATACACGTTTCAGGTAGCCAAGGATGCCAACAAGGTGGAGATCGCTCAGGCGGTTGAAAAGCTTTTCGGCGTAGAAGTTGAAAAGGTCAATACGATCAATGTCCGCGGCAAGCTCCGCAGGCAAGGCCGTTACGAGGGATACACAGCCTCTTGGAAAAAGGCGATCGTAACGCTTACGGAAAAGTCCAAGAAGATCGATTTCTTCGACGGCATGATGTAAGAAAAATCCCCTTAAAATACCCGGCGGCGACGTATGGAGCCCGGCATGCTCCGCAAAGCCGCTACGAGGAGAGTGAACCAAATGTCGATTAAAATCTACAATCCGACCACGAACGCACGGCGTAATATGTCGGTAACGGATTACACGGAGCTGTCGAAGAACGGCCCTGAGAGAAGCCTGCTGGCTCCTCTGAACAAAAACTCCGGCCGCAACAGCTACGGCAGGATCACCGTCCGTCACCGCGGCGGCGGCAACCGTAAAAAATACCGTATTATCGATTTCAAGCGCGATAAGTTCGACATGGGCGCACAGGTGCTCAGCATCGAATACGACCCGAACCGTTCCGCCCATATCGCCCTGCTTCAGTATGAAGACGGCGAGAAGCGCTACATCCTCGCTCCCGCGGGCCTGAAGGCCGGCGATACTGTTGAGGCGGGCGCTAACGCGGATATCAAGCCCGGCAACGCACTGCCGCTTGCTAATATCCCGACCGGTACGTTCATCCACAATGTGGAGCTTTATCCCGGCCGTGGCGGGCAGCTGGCCCGCGCAGCGGGCAACGCCGCTCAGCTCATGGCAAAGGAAGGCGCTTATGCGTTGCTCCGTCTGCCTCCGGCGAGTTGCGTAACGTATCCGTTAACTGCATGGCGACCATTGGCCAGGTAGGCAATGTCGATCATGAGAATGTTAAAATTGGTAAAGCTGGCCGTAAGCGCCACATGGGCTGGAGGCCGACGGTTCGCGGCTCTGTCATGAACCCGAACGACCATCCGCACGGCGGCGGCGAAGGCAAATCCCCGATCGGCCGTCCCGGTCCGGTCACGCCGTGGGGCAAGCCTGCTCTTGGCTACAAGACGCGCGCGAAGAAGAACCGCTCCGACAAGATGATTGTCAAGCGCCGTAACGGCAAGTAGTCGATGAAAGGAGCTTAAGAATTATGGGCAGAAGCGTGAAAAAGGGCCCTTTCGTACAGCCTAAGTTGCTCGAAAGAGTCCAGAAAATGAACGAAGCAGGCGAGAAGATCGTCTTAAAAACTTGGAGCCGCAGCTCCACTATTTTCCCGGACTTCGTCGGCCACACCTTTGCCGTTCACGACGGGCGCAAGCATGTGCCGGTTTATGTGACGGAGGACATGGTTGGCCACAAGCTCGGCGAGTTTGCTCCCACGAGGACCTTCCGGGGCCACGCGGGGTCGAAAACCTCGAATTCCAAATAACGGTCGAAAGGAGTGTGTCAAACATGGAAGCAATGGCTAAGGTTACGCACGTGCGCATTGCGCCGCGCAAGGTGCAGATTGTTCTGGATCTGATCCGTAATCAGCCGCTGATAAGCCATGGCAATTCTCAAGCACACGCCCAAGGCCGCGTGTGAAATTCTTGAGAAGCTGCTCAAGTCGGCAATCGCAAACGCTGAGGCAAACAACAATATGGATGTTTCCAGGCTGTATGTGGCGAAGTGCTATGTCTGCCAGGGCCCGACCCTCAAGCGTCTGAGGCCGAGAGCACAGGGGCGCGGATTCCGCATCAACAAGAAAACGTCGCACATCACCCTTGTACTCAAGGAAATGGAATAAGCGAAGAGGAGGTTAAACAATGGGCCAGAAGATTAATCCCACCGGCTTGCGTGTCGGTGTTATTAAGGATTGGGAATCCCGCTGGTATGCGAAGAACGCAGACTTCGGCGATATGCTTGTAGAAGATTATAATCTGCGCGAGTGGCTGCTGACTAAGCTTGCCCCGGCCGGCGTTCCCAAGATCGAGATTGAGCGCGACGCAAACCGTGTGCGTATCAATATCCACTGCGCAAAGCCCGGCATGGTAATCGGCCGCGGTGGCTCCGAGATTGACAAGCTCAAAGCGGAGTGCGAGAAGAAGCTCGGCAAGGACGTTTCTCTGAATATTGTGGAGATTAAGTCCCCCGATCTGAATGCGCAGCTTGTGGCGGAGAGCATCGCTTCCCAGCTCGAACGCCGTATTTCCTTCCGCCGCGCCCTCAAGCAGGCCATCGGCCGCACAATGAAGCTTGGCGCGAAGGGCATCAAAACGCAGGTTTCCGGCCGTTTGGGCGGCGCCGATATCGCCCGTACGGAGCACTATCATGAGGGAACTATCCCGTTGCAGACCATCCGCGCGGATATCGATTACGGCTTTGCTGAGGCAAAGACGACGTATGGCCGCGTTGGCGTGAAGGTCTGGATTTATCGCGGCGAGGTGCTGCATGACAATGCAAACCGCAGGCCGCGCAGGGAAGGAGGAGCTCGATAATGCTGTTACCGAAGCGTGTCAAATACCGCAGGGTGCAAAGAGGCCGTTTGAAAGGCAAGGCTACCCGCGGCAATCAGGTAAACTACGGCGATTTTGGTCTCGTTGCACTCGAGCCCGCCTGGATCACCTCCAATCAGATTGAGGCGGCCCGTATCGCCATGACGCGTTACATTAAGCGCGGCGGCCAGGTTTGGATCAAGATCTTCCCGGATAAGCCGATCACCGAGAAGCCGGCGGAAACCCGCATGGGTTCCGGTAAAGGTTCCCCCGAGTATTGGGTGGCGGTTGTAAAGCCCGGCAGGGTCATGTTTGAGATCGCGGGCGTTGATGAGGAGCTTGCGCGTGAGGCGATGCGCCTTGCGGCCAACAAGCTGCCGATCAAGTGCAAATTTGTAACGAAAGAAGAAACGGGTGGTGAGCAGTAATGAAAGCCAGTGAAATGAGAAAACTGTCCCCCGCGGAGCTTGATGCCAAGCTGATCGAATTAAAGGACGAGCTTTTTAATCTGCGCTTCCAGCAAGCCATAAACCAGCTCGATAACCCGATGCGAATCAATGCCGTCAAGAAGGATATCGCCCGCATCAAAACGATTCAGCGCGATATCGAACTGCACGGCGCGACTTCGTGAGGGAAGGGAGGCTAAAGCATGAGCGAAAGAAACCTCAGAAAAACGCAGGTGGGTATTGTCACCAGCGATAAGATGGATAAAACCGTGGTTGTTTCCGTAAAGGACAGGGTAAAGCATCCGCTTTACAAGAAAATTGTCAACCGCACTGTGAAGCTCAAGGCACACGATGAGAAGAATGAGTGCGGCATAGGCGACCGTGTTCTCGTCATGGAGACCCGCCCGATGTCGAAGGACAAAAGATGGCGCGTGGTCGAAATCATTGAAAAAGCCAAATAAGTTTGGCGTAACACAAGGAGGAAAACACTGTGATACAGCAGCAGAGTTACCTCAAGGTTGCCGACAATACGGGCGCGAAGGAGCTTATGTGTATCCGCGTGCTCGGCGGTTCCGGCAGGAGGTATGCCAATATCGGCGACGTAGTGGTTGCTTCGGTTAAAAAAGCAGCACCCGGCGGCGTTGTAAAAAAAGGCGAAGTTGTAAAAGCGGTTGTCGTCCGCACCGCGAGCGGCGTGCGCCGCGAGGACGGTACGTATATCCGGTTCGACGAGAATGCGGCCGTTATTATTAAGGACGATAAGAATCCCAGGGGCACACGTATTTTTGGACCGGTGGCCAGAGAACTGCGCGAGAAAGATTATCTCAAGATTCTCTCCCTCGCTCCGGAAGTGCTTTAAGGGGAGGTAAGAATTTATGAACAATAAAGTGCATGTGAAAACCGGCGATGAGGTCATCGTCATCAACGGCAAGAATCGCGGCATGAAGGGCAAGGTTTTACAGGTTAGCCCCGCTGAGGCAAGGTCATCGTCGAGGGCGTTAACATTGTTACCAAGCATGTGAAACCCCGCAAGATGGGCGAGCCCGGCGGCCTGATTAAGGCGGAAAGCGCGCTCTATGCCAGCAAGGTTCAGCTCATCTGCCCGAAGTGCGGCCGCCCGACCCGGATTGGCCACGCGATCAACAGCAAGGGCAAGAAGGTGCGCACCTGCAAGAAGAGCGACTGCCTCGCTCAGTTTGAATAAAGGGAGGGACATGACACATGGCAAGACTCAAGGAACTCTATGTCAATGAGGTAGCCCCTGCACTGATGAAAAAGTTCGCGTATAAAAGCGTCATGCAAATCCCGAAGCTTGACAAGATCGTCATCAATGTCGGCTGCGGCGAAGCGCGCGACAACCCGAAGGTGCTTGACGCCGTCGTTGCCGACGTTTCCGCGATCACGGGCCAGAAGCCCGTTCTGTGCAAGGCGAAAAAATCCGTTGCAAACTTTAAGCTCCGCGAGGGCATGGTAATCGGCGTAAAAGTTACCCTGCGCGGCGAGCGGATGTATGAATTCCTCGACCGTTTCTTCAATCTCGCGCTTCCCCGCGTGAGGGACTTCCGGGGCATTAACCCCAACTCCTTTGACGGCCGCGGAAACTATTCCATGGGCATCAGGGAGCAGCTGATTTTCCCGGAAATTGATTATGATAAGATCGATAAAGTCCGCGGTATGGACATCTGCTTTGTCACCACCGCAAACACGGACGAAGAAGCCCGCGAGCTGCTCGCTCTGATGGGCGCTCCGTTCTCGAAGTAAGGAGGGATTATTGTGGCCAAAAAGTCGATGAAAGTCAAACAGGCAAGACCCGCGAAATATTCATCCAGGGAATACAACAGGTGCAAAATCTGTGGCCGGCCGCACGCCTATCTTCGGAAGTACGGAGTTTGCCGTATCTGCTTTAGGGAGCTCGCCCATGCGGGCCAGATCCCGGGCGTGAAGAAGGCCAGCTGGTAAAGAGCAATTGCAAAGGAGGTTGACGGCATGCAAATTACCGATTCGATAGCCGATATGCTCACCAGAATTCGCAATGCGAATTCGGCAAAGCATGATACGGTTCAGATTCCCGCATCCAACATGAAGAAAGCAATTGCTCAGATTCTTGTGGATGAGGGCTATGTAAAAAGCTTTAAAGTGATTGACGACGGCAAGCAGGGCATGATTGAGATTGCGCTCAAATATGGCCCGAACAAATCCCAGGTCATCACTGGTCTGCGCAGGGTTTCCAAGCCCGGCCTGCGCATTTACACCAATTGTGAGGAGATGCCCAAGGTCATGAAGGGCCTCGGTGTTGCAATCCTCTCCACATCCAAGGGCGTTATGACGGACAAGGAAGCCCGCAAGGCCAATGTTGGCGGCGAGGTCCTTGCATTTATCTGGTAAGGAGGTGCAGGAAGGAATGTCACGTATCGGCAGAAAGCCAATCGTTATTCCAGCAGGCGTCGATGTGAAAATCGATGGAAGCACTGTCACCGTTAAGGGCCCGAAGGGCACCCTTTCCAGAACAGTGCATCAGAATATGAATGTCGCGGTGGAGGATGGCGTGATTCACGTTACCCGCCCGGACGACAATAAGCTCAACCGTTCGCTCCATGGCCTGACCCGCACTCTGGTGGCCAACATGGTCGAAGGTGTGGAAAAGGGCTTTAGCAAAGAGCTCGAGATCAACGGCGTCGGTTATCGTGCCGCAAAGCAGGGTAAGGATCTTGTTTTAAACATCGGCTACTCCCATCAGGTGATTGTGCCTGAAACCGACGGGATCGCCATTGAGGTTCCCTCGCCGAACAAGGTTGTCATTTCCGGCCCCGACAAGCAGAAGGTCGGCCAGTTTGCAGCGCAGGTGCGTGAGAAGCGTCCGCCAGAGCCTTATAAGGGCAAGGGCATTAAGTACGTTGATGAGCACATCCGCCGCAAGGAAGGCAAGGCCGGTAAGGGCGGCAAGTAATCTGAATCGAAGGAGTGAAACGAAATGGTGAACAGACCTGACAGCAATAAGGCGCGTCAGACCCGCCACAAGAGAGTGCGCGGCAAGATTTCCGGCACTGCTGAGTGCCCGCGTCTTAACGTATTCCGCTCCCTGCAGAATATCTACGCTCAGTTAATCGACGACGACAAGGGCGTTACCCTTGTATCCGCTTCAACTGTGGAAAAGGATTTCGAGGAATACGGCGGAAATAAGAGCGCTGCCCGCAAGGTGGGCGAACTGCTCGCAAAGCGCGCCGCTGAAAAGGATATCACGAAGGTCGTTTTTGACCGCGGCGGCTATATCTATCACGGCCGTGTGCAAGAGCTGGCCGAAGGCGCCCGTGAGGGCGGCCTCAAGTTCTAAACGAAGGAGGAATACTTTTGGCTAAGATTGACGCATCGGCTACGGAACTCCAGGAGCGCGTAGTTGCCATCAACCGCGTATCCAAAACCGTTAAGGGCGGCCGTATCTTCAAGTTCGCGGCGCTCGTTGTCGTCGGCGATGGCAACGGTTCTGTTGGCTTCGGCTCGGTAAATCGGGCGAAGTCCCGGACGCAATTCGCAAGGGCATTGAGGATGCGAAGAAAAATATGATCAAGGTAGCGCTCAAGGCACTACCATTCCCCATGAGATCACCGGCAAGTTCGGCGCAGGTGTTGTGCTGCTCAAGCCCGCCGCTCCCGGTACCGGCGTTATCGCCGGCGGCCCCGTGCGTGCGGTCGTTGAGACGGTTGGCATCAAGGACATCCGCTCCAAGGCGCTGCGTTCCAACAACCCCTGCAATGTAGTCAGAGCGACCATCGACGGTCTCTCAAAGCTGCGCAATGTCGACGAGGTTGCCGCCATCCGCGGCAAGTCGGCCAAACAAATTCTAGGTTAAGGAGGGTGGATAAAATGGCAGACGTCAAGGTAAAGCTTGTCAAGAGCCTGATCGGCAGCAAAAAGGATCAGATTGCCACCGCCCATGCACTTGGTCTTCGTAAGATCGGGGACGTATCCGTTCAGCCGGATAATCCCCAGACGCAGGGTAAGGTGAAAAAGATCATCCACCTTATTGAGGTAACCGAAGCGTAAGCAAGGAGGTGCGAATAAATGAAGTTGCACGAACTTTCACCGGCCGCTGGCTCCAAAAAGGAAGTTAAGCGGATCGGCAGAGGTGCAGGATCCGGTCAAGGCAAAACGGCTGGTAAGGGCCACAAGGGCCAGAAGGCCCGTGCGGGCCGCGGCATGCGCCCGGGTTTTGAAGGCGGCCAGATGCCGCTGCAAAGGCGTGTACCCAAGAGGGGCTTTGTCAATATTTTTGGCAAGGAGTTCTCTATTGTAAATGTTTCCGCGCTTGATCAGTCTTTTGAAGACGGTGCGGTGGTTGACATTGACGCGCTGATCGAAAAGGGCCTTGTCAAAAAGGTGCTCGACGGCGTGAAAATCTTAGGAAACGGCGAGATCAGCAAGAAACTTACCGTGCAGGTAAATGCTTACTCAGAGGCCGCGAAACAGAAGATCGAGGCGGCAGGCGGAAAGGCCGAGGTGATCTGACATGTTTCAAACCTTTATCAACGCGTGGAAGATTGCCGATCTGAGGAAGAAAATGCTGTTTACAGCGCTGATTCTCCTTGTATTCCGGATCGGCGCCGCGATCCCGGTTCCCTTTGTGGATATCGGGGCCGCGGGCATCATTGCCGATCCCAACGCCGGGAACTTCATGAACTATTTGAGCATGATGACCGGCGACGCGTTCAACTACGGCACGATCTTCGCAATGTCGATCACGCCGTATATCAACAGCTCCATTATCATGCAGCTGTTGACGGTGGCGATCCCCGCTTTGGAACGACTCTCCAAAGACGGCGAGGAAGGCCGCAAGAAGATTGCCGCAATTACCCGTTATGTGGCGGTTGCACTCGGCCTTTTGCAGAGCACCGCTTACTACTTCTATCTTCGCAACACGAAGACCAACGGCGTAAACTTCCTGCTGAAGGATCCCGCGACCGGCGCGGATTTCACAGGCGGTTGGGCGGTATTTCAGGCCATTATCATTATCCTTGTATTGACGGCTGGCACCGCATTAATCATGTGGCTCGGCGAGCAGATCAATGAAAAAGGCATCGGCAACGGCATCTCTCTGATCCTGTTTGCCGGTATCGTTTCCCGCATCCCGACGATGGTTACCCAGCTGTTCCACCCGGAGCGCGGTTATATCTCGAAGGGCGGCGCGTATTATGCCCTGGTGCCAATCGTTGTGGTGTGCGTGCTTTTGATGATCGCATTCATCGTATGGATGGATAATTCGGAGCGCCGGATTCCCGTGCAGTATGCAAAACGCGTGGTTGGGCGCAAAATGTATGGAGGCCAGTCCACGCATATTCCGATTAAGGTGAATATGAGCGGCGTTATGCCGATCATTTTCGCAAGCTCCATCCTTTCCCTCCCGCCCACCATCGAGCTGTTTATGACTGTCAAGGAGGCAGCGGCTGGGAGACGTTCTTCAATCTCTTTAAAGCGCAAAGCCCGTTTTATGCGGTGATCTATTTCGTTCTCATCATCTTCTTCGCGTATTTCTATGCGACGATCCAGTACAATCCGATCGAGATGGCGAATAACATCCGCAAAAACAGCGGCGCGATCCCTGGCATTCGTCCTGGTAAGCCCACGTCTGATTATATCAGCCGGATTCTGTCAAGAATTACATTGCTCGGCGCTCTTCTGCTGAGCGTTGTGGCGCTGTTCCCGATCCTGTTCTCTCAGATTACTTCGCTTGCGAAGCATCCGATGAATATTTCACTGGGCGGCACGTCTATCATCATTCTGGTCGGTGTTGCGCTTGAAACGGTGAAGCAGCTGGAATCCCAGATGATGATGCGCCACTATAAGGGCTTCCTTGACTAAGAACCGCGAAAGGAGAAAGGCATGAAACTCATTCTTCTTGGCGCGCCGGGCGCGGGTAAGGGAACGCAGGCTGAGATGCTCTCCGCCCACTATTCCATCCCCGCGATCTCCACGGGCAACATCATCCGGGAAGCCTCAAAAAGGGCACGGAGATGGGCTTGAAGGCAAAATCCTTTATTGACGCGGGGCAGCTCGTGCCGGATAATGTCGTTATCGGCATCATCCAAGAGCGCCTTACGTTGGACGACTGTAAAAATGGTTTTATATTGGATGGCTTTCCACGCACGATCCCACAGGCAGAGGCGCTTGACGCGATGGGCATTGAGATCGACAAGGTTGTTGATATTGAGGTGCCCGATGAGCTGATTGCCGGCCGTATGGCTGGCCGCCGGGTTTGCGAGAAATGCGGTGCATCCTATCATTTAGAGCATAAACAGCCCGAGGAAGAGGGCGTCTGCGACCAGTGCGGCGGCAAGCTTGTGCAGCGCAAGGACGACCATCCTGACACGGTGCTTGACCGCCTGCGCGTTTATCATGAGCAGACGGAGCCGCTCAAAGATTACTATGCGAAAACCGGAAAGCTTCGCATTGTAGAGGGGCAGGATGAGGTGGAGCACACCTCGGCGCTGACTCTCAAAGCAGTGGAGGATTAAGCATGGTGGTGCTCAAAACAAGGCGGGAACTGGCGCTCATGCGCGATGCATGCCGCATTTCTGCCGAGGCGTTGCAGATCGCGGGGGAGGCGGTCAAACCCGGGGTGACAACCGCGGAAATTGATCGCATTGCGTATTCGTATATCGTAAAGCAGGGGGCGACGCCCAATTTCCTGCATCTTTACGGCTTCCCCGCCACCGCCTGCATATCCATAAACGACGAAGTGATTCATGGCATTCCGAGCAAAGAGCGCGTCATCCGTGAGGGTGATATCGTCAGCATCGACCTAGGAGCCGCTCTGAACGGCTTCAACGGTGACAACGCCGCCACTTTCGCGGCGGGGCCAATCAGCCTGAAGCGAAGCGGCTGATCGACACGACGCGTGAGAGCCTTTACGAGGGTATTCGCGCGGCGGTCGCGGGCGGCAGGATCGGTGATATCGGCAGCGCGGTGCAGCGCTATTGCGAGGAACGCGGCTATGGCGTCGTCCGGGAATATACCGGACATGGCGTGGGTGCAAAGCTTCATGAAGATCCGTCGGTCCCCAATTTCGGCACACCGGGCCGTGGTGTGCGCCTGTTACCAGGTATGACCCTAGCCATCGAGCCCATGATTAATCAGGCACTGCACAGATCAAATCGATGCCAGACGGCTGGACGGTCAAAACCGCCGATGGAAAGCTTTCCGCTCACTTTGAGCATACCGTGGCAATCACGGCGGACGGCCCTCAGATCCTAACGCAAGTTTAGGGGAGGGGTCGCATGGAGTTTCAAGTGGGAGACGTCGTTTGCTCAAAAGCCGGGCGCGACGAGGGAACTTTTTTGGTGGTAGTCGGCATCGAGGGCGGGTACCCTTTACTGTGCGACGGAAAGCAGAGGCCGCTTGAACGGCCAAAGCGAAAAAATCCGCTGCATCTGGCATGGACCAACCGCCATATCGATCTGCAAACGATGGAAACCAATCGTGCATTACGCAGGGCGCTGCGCAACCTAGAGGAAGCGGGCGCAGTTCGTGTCACAAAGGGAGGTTAAGCTGTGTCGAAACAGGATATGATCGAGATTGAGGGTACCGTGACAGAAGCTCTTCCAAACGCGACCTTCAAGGTGGCGCTGGAGGGCGGTCACGAGATTTTAGCCCATATTTCCGGTAAACTGCGCATGAATTTCATCCGCATTCTGCCGGGCGATAAGGTGACAGTTGAGATGTCGCCATATGATTTGACCCGCGGGCGCATCACATGGCGCTCCAAATAAGGAGGTAATCGAATGAAAGTCAGGCCTTCTGTTAAGAAAATTTGCGAAAAGTGCAAGATCATTAAGCGCAAGGGGAAAGTCATGGTGATCTGTGAGAACCCCAAGCATAAGCAGCGCCAGGGCTAAGCCTTGGCCGATCAGGAAAAACCACTTATGGAGGTGCAAGTGACAAATGGCGCGTATTTCAGGTGTTGACCTGCCGAGAGACAAGCGTGTTGAAATCGGCTTGACCTATATTTACGGCATCGGCCGCAAGACCGCCAGCGACATCATCAAAGCCACAGGCGTAAACCCGGATATCCGGGTCAAGGACCTGAGCGAAGACGATGTTTCCAAGCTTCGTGAGTATATTGACCATAACGTCAAGGTAGAGGGCGACCTGCGCCGGGAGACGGCCTTTGATATCAAAAGGCTCATCGAAATCGGCTGTTACCGTGGCGTGCGGCATCGCAAGGGCCTGCCCGTGAGGGGCCAGCGCTCTAAGACGAACGCCCGCACCCGCAAAGGTCCGAAAAAGACAATCGCGAACAAGAAGAAGTAAGCTAGGAGGGATAGAATGGCTACAAAAGCTTCCGGGAAAAAGACCGTTGCCACGCGCAGACGCCGTGAGCGTAAAAATATCGAACGCGGTGCGGCGCATATCCAGTCCACGTTCAACAATACCATTGTGACTATCACGGATACACAGGGCAATGCGGTATCCTGGGCAAGCGCGGGCGAAATGGGCTTCCGTGGCTCCAGAAAATCCACCCCCTTTGCCGCACAGACCGCTGCTGAAACAGCTGCCAAGGCTGCGATGGAGCACGGCATGAAAACGGTTGAGGTTTATGTAAAGGGCCCGGGCTCCGGGCGTGAGGCCGCCATCCGTGCGTTGCAGACCGCAGGGCTGGATGTCAGCATGATTAAGGATGTCACCCCGATCCCGCATAACGGCTGCGCCCGCCGAAGAGAAGGCGCGTATAACCAATTCAGGAGGTGTAACGAACTTATGTCAAGATATACCGATCCGGTTTGCAAGCTGTGCCGCCGCGAGGGCAAAAAGCTGTTCCTTAAGGGCGAGCGCTGCTACACGAACAAGTGCTCCGTGGAGCGCCGTTCCTATGCGCCGGGCCAGCACGGCCAGAGCCGGAAGAAAACTTCCGAATATGGCCTCCAGCTGCGTGCCAAGCAGCAGGCCCGCCGTTACTACGGCATTCAGGAGAGCCAGTTCCGTAAATATTTCGAGATGGCGGAGCGTCGTCAGGGCGTAACGGGCGAAAACCTGCTGCGCATCTGCGAGAGCAGGCTCGATAATGTTGTTTACCTGCTGGGCTGGGCCTCGTCTCGTGCGGAAGGCCGTCAGCTCGTGAACCATGGCCATTTTCAGGTCAATGGCAAAAAGGTCAACATCCCGTCCTATCTTCTGCGCGCGGGTGATGTGGTTACGATTAAGCAGACCAGCCGTGACAGCGAGAAGATCAAGGCGACGGTTGAAGCAAACGCTTCCCGCCCTGTTCCACAGTGGCTGGACCTTGACAGGGAAAACCTGCAAGCGAAAATCGTCAACCTTCCGGAGCGCGATCAGATTGCTGTTCCCGTGGAAGAGCATCTTATCGTTGAGTTCTACTCCAAATAATGCAGCCTGACGAGGTTGTTTTTTGGAGGAACGCAGTACCGCAGGCCGGCCGCCTGAGTTTAACAAGGAGGGTTTTGAATGATTGAAATTGAAAAGCCCAGAATCGAAACGACCGATTTGAAGCCGGACGGGACCTATGGCAAATTCATCGTGGAGCCGCTGGAGCGCGGCTACGGCACGACGCTTGGCAACAGCCTGCGCCGCGTCCTGCTCTCCTCGCTGCCGGGATATGCCATTACCTCCGTTAAAATTGACAACGTTCTGCACGAATTCTCCACGCTCCCCGGTGTGAAGGAGGACGTTACCGAGATTGTCCTGAATCTGAAGAATGTGATTCTCAAGATTCACGGAGACGGCCCCAAGACTGTCTACATTGAAGGCAGCGGCGAGTGCGAGATTACCGCGGGCAACATCAAAACAAACTCCGAGGTAGAAATTCTCAATCCCGAGCTTCACATTGCTTCGCTGGATAAGGATGCCCATTTGAACATGGAGCTCACAGTTGACCGCGGCCGCGGTTACGTTCCGGCGGAAAGAAACAAGCAGCAGATGCAGCCGGTTATCGGCGTCATCGCTGTGGACTCTATCTATACCCCTGTGCTGAAAGTGAACTACACAGTCGAGAATACGCGTGTCGGCCAGATTACCGATTATGACAAGCTGACCCTTGAGGTATGGACGAATGGGACCATCTCCGCCAAGGAGGCGGTATCCCTGGGAGCCAAGATCCTCAACGAGCATCTCAATCTCTTCGTAGATCTCTCCGACGAGGCCTATGATGCGGAGATTATGGTCGTCAAGGATGACAACGGCAAAGAAAAGGTTCTGGAGATGACCATTGAGGAACTTGACTTGTCTGTGCGTTCCTTTAACTGCCTGAAACGGGCGGGGATCAACACGGTGAGGATTTGATCAACAAGTCCGAAGAGGATATGATGAAGGTGAGAAACCTGGGCCGCAAATCGCTTGACGAGGTTGTGGCAAAGCTGGAGTCTCTCGGATTCGACCTCCGCAAGGACGAAGAGTAAGACCGACGAGGTAAAGGAGTGATTTTGAATGCCCGGTACCAGGAAACTTGGCAGGACCACGGACCATCGCAAAGCGATGCTTCGGGCTATGGTGACCTATCTCTTGGAGAACGGCAAAATCGAGACCACTGTTACGAGGGCCAAAGAGGTCCGCTCCATGGCGGAGAAAATGATTACGCTCGCCAAGGAGCCTTCCCTGCATGCCAAGCGCATGGCGCTTGCGTATGTTACAAAGGAGGACGTGGTTAAGAAGCTGTTCGACGAGATTGCCCCGAAATATAAGGATGTCAACGGCGGCTACTGCCGCATCATTAAGACCGGCCCGCGCCGCGGCGACGCAGCGGAGATGTGCATCATCGAGCTGGTCTGAAACAAGCAAAAAACAGCATAATAAAAGAGAAGCCGCAGGTGGATCACTCCGCCTGCGGTGTTTTTATAGAATGTAAATTTTTGTAATACTATACAAATTGAATATCAATATATTGGGATTTATACCAATTCACCTATATGGTTGGGTGAAGTATAATGAAATTACGAAATAAAAATATTTAATAAAAATAATTGAAATAAATAGGAGAGGGGGAGATCTCATATGGTTTCAGTATTTTACAATATAATTGTGTTTGACAATGTGTATACATAAAAAGGAGATCATCATGAAAAAAAGATCATAGCCCTATTTTTGTTCTTGTTTATTTTGCTCCAACTTCCATTTGGGGTGTCCGCTTTGGTTTTGCAGGATCCTTTGACTGCCCAGACACGTGGAATGCACACAATTTCAAATTATGAACAAATGGATTTGGGCAGAGCGGGGGAGTTGCGCTTAAATGAATATAATCAAGAATTGCTATTAACAAGAGAGGAACTCTCCCTAGCCGGAGGCAATCTTCCGGTACGCTTGCAAAGGATTTATCACTCCTATCCGACCGGTCAAAACTCCGTTGGGCTTATGGAGTGCAATGGAGCATCAATTATTCTGTTCGTCTGCGTTATGATACGGCAGGCGGCTTTTTTGTTTATGACCGCGATGATGGGAGCCGGACCGTCTTTCAGAAGACAAAATGGGTCAGCGGCGATTGGGTTTGCTGGCGGGAGACCTCGGAGATCGGCCTACTCTATCAATATGGCTTCCGAAAGGGTCAACCGACGTGTCACAAGCCAAAATGAAAACGATCCACGGAACCTATCAAAGCTTTGATTCTATGGGCCGTATGGTGCAAATTACTGACATAGATCGACCGGAAAACGGTATACGGATTGCTTATCAAGGCGATGGTGATTGTATCCAGACAATTACGGACGCCATTGGCCGCGTATATTGTTTTGGTTATAATCCAAAAGGGCAGCTTATATCCATTGCCTGTCAGGAACAGGATGGCAGGCAGATTCAATTTTCAACAGAAAATGGCGCTAAAGTGCCGTTTGTATTAGAATATAGCTATGATAACAGCGGAAATTTGATTCAGGCAAGCTATCCGGATGGCGAGTGCGTGCGATACGATTACACAAGAACCGGAAGATTAAGCCAGATTCACACCGTTGATGAAAAGCAATTTGCCATCTCCTATGATGGAAAACGTGTCAAACAGATCGAACAAATTGCGGACGTTGGAACGCAAGCGCATCGGAAAACGCTCATAGAGATGAATCAGGATTTAAAGGAGAGAATCCGCTCCATTCTGATATCCGGGCCGACAAATGAATCATTGAACACACAAATTACATATCAGTCAGATGAAAATGCATTGGTAACGCAGTATATCTCTGCATATATTGCGGATGAGAACAGCGTCTCCTCCGACTGGGAATATACATATGATGAAATCCAGACTCTTTCTACTATTGTGGATGTGCTGCTCGGTTTTACTGACAGCATGCGAAAACGAGGATCCCATACCGGAACCTCCCGTTGCTGGTAGCCGCACGGTACTGGCATATCTTGCGGCAGATCATCGTGGTACACTTAATAATTTGTCTTCTTTAGCCTTATTAGATTTGGAGGAAATGAGATTGGGTATGGCAAAAGTGAACAATAGTAGTAATATGCGCCTATTAGTTTATATTGATACTGATTCTTCTCCACGTCTCATTGAGTTGAAAAATGAAGGTGGTAAATTGCAGGAAACAACGGTAAAGACCTATGAAAATCGTAATTCTGTGGGTGTGGCTGAGACTTTGGAAGTCTTTAATGATGTCTTTAAAAACAGTGAATACAGAGCTGAAAGCTATGGTTTGATTTATTGGTCGCATGGAGATGGTTGGATTCCTAATCCACTTCCTTCTACCAGATGGGTAGGGCAAGACACAGGTTCGGGCACTCATTACATGAATATTGAAGATTTGGTTACAATATTGTCTGCTGATGCTGTTCCTCATTTTGATTTTGTCTTGTTCGATGCCTGCTTTATGCAGTCCATTGAAGTGGCTTATGCCTTGCGCAACTTTACTGATTATTATATTGGTTCACCTACAGAAATACCTGGACCGGGGGCACGCTATGATGTACTTGTTCCTGCGTTGTTTTCGGACGGTGAAGTGGCGTTGAAGGTAGCTGCCGCTTATTACGAGCTTACAAGAAAATTTATAATGGAGGGAGTGGAATATCCAATACGAATTGGACAGGCGGTGTTTCCGTTTGTGCGCTACAGAGTTCAGTGTTAGAGTCTTTGGCAAGTATTACCAAGCAAGTCTTGTCAGAGAATGCTGATAGTGAGGAATTGCGTTCTCTTGTTTTTAATTACGACCAACGTCGTGAAAGTAGTAATATTGGTTATTATGATTTTGTCCAGCTGATGCAACAGTTAACTGATGCTTCTGGCTTTGCTACTTGGAAGCAGGTTTATGATATGGCAGTACCTATTGGGAGACTACTTCCAAGAACTATTCTGGTTATACCGGCATGTTTTCTATGGAAGGTTCAAGCGGTGTTTCCCATTATATACCGTCTTTGTCTAAACAGGCGGCTGCCGCAGCGTTTCGTTCCACGGATTGGTATAAGTCTGCCGGTCTTTCCAAGCTGGGTTGGTAAGGCTATTCAAAGTTACATATTGTATAAGGCTGTGTCCGGAAAAAGTATATGAGTGCTTTCTACATAATCTATTTTTAGGCGCGGATTACGCGTAATTACGTCGGATTAGTT
>ENA-OQDW01000347-OQDW01000347.1-human-gut-metagenome-genome-assembly--contig:-NODE-347-length-19960-cov-3.179902_pt1 | contig 19960 bp, 22 predicted proteins | sample MGYA00242784_ERZ504613 | MGnify/ENA primary metagenome ERZ504613 (study PRJEB26092, sample SAMD00036330) | human gut metagenome | host: Homo sapiens | study: EMG produced TPA metagenomics assembly of...
AAAAGCAGGCTTTACTACAACGAAAGGTGAATTTGTAAATTGCACCAATCATCAATGAACTTCCATTGACTCTTGAGTGTGAACTTGTAAAAGTTATTGATGGCAGCAAGTATCTTGCGGAAATTAAAAATGTAAGTGCAGATGAGAAATATCTCGGTGATGACGGAGAAATTGATCTTAGTAAGTTTACACCAATTACATATGATCCGGTACATCACGGATATTACAGACTTGGAGAACGTGTGGGAAATGCTTTTAAGGATGGAGCAAAGTTAAAATAAGGACAGGTGATTAAAGTGAAAAAAATTGTACAGACAGCAAGAAGAAACGCACTGAATGAATTTGCACCACAGTTTGCACATTTTAATGATGATGTTTTGTTTGGAGAAAACTGGAATAATCAGGATATTGATGTAAAGACAAGATGTATTATAACAGTCACAGCACTTATCGCTTCAGGAATGATTAATACATCTTTAGTACATCATTTTGAAAATGCAAAAGCTCATGGAGTGACTCAGAAAGAAATTGCAGCCGTGATTACCCATATAGCATTTTATGCAGGGTGGCCAAAAGGATGGGCGGCATTCAATCTTGCAAAAGATGTCTGGAGTATAGACGAAGGTGATCTTTCATATGAAGATGAAGCAATGAGAGCTCATGCTAAAAGATGATATTCCCGATTGGAGAGCCAAATGATAAATTTGCACAATATTTTACAGGGAAAAGTTTTTTGGCTCCTGTGTCTACGTCACAGGTTGGAATTTTCAATGTGACTTTTGAACCTGGTTGCAGTAAACTGGATTATGTAGCATAAGAGTGTATAGCGTGTCTGTAGTCTGATTTTTGCCATAAATAAGTACAGGATACACAGAGAATAGAAAAGAATGTGTATTCAGTTAAATAAGAAATAGATAGCTGGTATGAGAGAACAAGGAGTCTTTCATACCAGTTTTTTGTGGAAAAAGGGATAGGTTGCACAGGATCTGCCAGGAGATTTCAGTAGGTTTGGTGAATAGCTTTCTCCCAGAAGTGTGGTATAGTCTTGTGCTTGGAACAGGAAAACTACACAGAAGGGAGACACCGATATGACAGCACAGCCAGATATCATCTGGAATGAGCAATGCTTGGGGATACGGATAGGAGAACAGGTTTGCACCTATCTGAAAAAGCATGATGCGGAATACCAGAGACTGCAAAATAAAATACTGGAACTTACAGAGAGGTATCCAGTAATAGAAACATTTATGGAGTCGAATCAGGCAATCAGTCTAACGACAGAAGAGCATAAGGCAGTGCATCAATATTTCCGACTGGAAAGCGAAAAGGAAATGATAGAAGAACAGTACCATTTTTATATGGGACAGGCTCAAATGATCTCCTATGGAGCAATGCTTGGAAAAATTAAAAAAGCAATATTGGGAAATGATGACGGTGACACAAAGAAACTGCTGGAGTTGCTGCTGGATACCTGGATTGATGAGGTTGAAGATCAGCTGAAAGAAAATACAGTGTACCAGGGAATGCTTGAAAAAATATCGAAATATGAAGAACAGGTTCAGACAATGGGATTATCAAAAGAAAAGCGAAAAACAATAGACAAATACGTTACTGAAGTTAGTGAGAGATGGATATTATATGCGGAATCTTTATATCAGGCTGGCATGCAGAAAATTCTGGAACTATTAAATTTGTAAAAAAGGGACGGATAAAATGGGGAAGCACGAAAGGAACTTCCCCATTTGTCACTTCTATTCATCTTTGCCATCAATGAGAAATATGTATGAAACCTGAAAGATTTCAGCAATGGCTTTTAATTCAAGATCAGTGACATAACGCTTGTTTGTTTCGATTCTGGTGATTACATTTTTATCCATATCGTAACCAGCTAACTGGAGTTTATAGGCAAGATCACGCTGAGACATATTGTGGGTCTTGCGAAGTTCAATCAATCGCTGGCTAATCAGATTCTTCTCACCAGACTGTGTCCTTGGCTTTGGCATCTTAAATCTCTTCCTCTCTGGTAAAAGGATGGCTTGTCTCACTTTTTGCACCATCTGTATTGATTTTAACGATTGGACAAGGTAGAATCGGTTGTAAAAGTGAGACAAGAACAGAAGAGGGAGAAATATATGGAGCAGGTAAAAATAGAACAGTTTGCATTTTTATATTTATGCAGCGAGCATGATAAAAGGCTATTATTTAAGAAAGAAAAAATGCAGTTAGCTGATTTCGACAGGTTGACTTATCTGATTTATCATCTTGGTTTTAAGGAATATCACATAAAAGTTTGGATGGAATTTGCAGGAGACTTTAAAAAAGAATGGGATTGTTTGGAAGCACTTCAGGAAACAGGTGGATGTGCTGTGAGCATAGAAAATACAGAATCAGAGTCCAGATTGCATGAAATGTGGATTAGGGATTTGCAAAAATACACCAATGGAAATCAGAGAATGGCTTCGAGAATTAGCTTAAGAAATGTAAATAAAAATATACTAACTCATTTTGTTGGTATCATTATTAGTAGAGTTTGTGAAATTTGATTTTGCGGAAACCTGGAGTGATAAGAGATAAGTATAAAAGGAGCATATTGATATGAAGAATAGACGAAAGTTTTTCTATTTTTTATAAGTTCTACCTATGAAGATCTTAAAAAGGAAAGACAGGCATTGGTAGGTGTGGCACTAGAGAATAATTTTATTCCGGTAGGAATGGAGCAATTTCATGCTGCACCTACAAGTCAATGGAATGTTATAACAAAAATGATTGATGAGTGTGATTTTTATCTTCTTGTTATTGGTGCTAGGTATGGGTCAATTGATGAAGAAACTGGTATAAGTTACACAGAGAAAGAATACAATTATGCAAAAACTAAAGGATTACCAGTACTTGTATTGATTAAACAACCTTCGGCTATTTCTGAAAGTGAAAAGGATACCGGAAATGATAAGTATGATAAAATGAAGAAACTGGATGAGTTTAGAGAAAAAGTCAAAAATGATAAAAATACAGTTGATTTTTTCACAGATTTAAACAGTTTAAAGTATGTGGCATCACCGACATTTAGGAACGCCGTTAACTATGTTGATGATAACGCTGGATGGGTTCGATATCGAGATATAGTGGATATAATTAATGAAGAGGCAGAAGGACGAAATAAAGCAAATACTGAACTTGGAGAACATCAGCAGAAGATGCTAGATGACATGAAAGAGATGTTTTCTCAATTCTATAGTAGACTCACTGACCTAGAAAATAACCAGTTAACCTTGAAAGAAATTCCTACAGCAACAAGTGAAGATATCAAAAAATTGTTCCAGGTTGAAGATAATACGTTAATTATTGGAAATCCAGAAGAAAATAAATCAGTTGTAGGGCTAGATGATGTTGGGAACATTCCAGTGGACTCTGCCTTTTTATTAGTATATGCGGCTGATGGTGATGGGCAAATACTAAAGATACGGACACTTGGTTCACCTACTCAGATTTTTACATCAGGTAAGCAGTTTATGGCTGATAATTCAAAAAGAGAATCTGCGAGATGGGAAGAGGCTTTAGACAGACTTATAGAATGGGGCTGGGTTAAAGCTGTAGGGTATAAAGGTGAAATATTTGAATTGACCGGAACAGGTTATAGCAAAGCTGATTGGTTAAAGAACAATATGGCAATAGATACTTCAAAAGAACCGCTTGACGAGTTAAAAGAGTTTGAAGATTAATAAGAATTAAACTAATACAGTTATGCGTATTTATTTGCAAATATACATGGCTGTATTTTTTATTACGGGCAGGGCTCTTCGGGGTTCTGCCCTTTTTCTTTTTCCAGACCAAAAGACCACCTGCTGGAAAAGAACAAGAAAAACCTGAAAGGATGTGGTGACTTATTATTATAGGAATCGATCATGGATATTATGCCATCAAAACTCCCCATGTGTGTTTCCCGACTGGACTGACCGGGTACGATTATGAGCCGTATACCATGCAAAATGTCCTGCAGTACAATGGGAAATTTTATGTGTGTGGAACTGGGCGGCAGACGCTGGTGAGAAGCAAGACTTCCAATGACAATTATTATCTTTTGACAATGGCAGCCATTGCACAGGAGATCCGCTACCGCCGGGGAGAGAGGAAAACAGATGTGGTTCTGGCAGCCGGCCTCCCACTGGCAAGTTTTGGCAGGGAGAAAAAAGGTTTCCGGGAATATCTGTTTCGGAAAGAGCAGCCTCTGCGTTTCCGGTACGAGGATGAGAGCTATGAGATCCGGATTCAGGATGTAAAACTGTTCCCACAGGGATACTCAGCCCTGGCTCTCCACCCGGAATGTGTTCGGGACGAGCCTTCTGTTCTTCTCGCAGATATCGGTGGCTGGACCGTAGACCTGATGCGGCTGGACAACAGTGTTCCAAATGCCGCTACCTGCCGCAGCCTGGAACTTGGTGTGATCCGGTGTGTGGATGAGATCACCGAGCAGGTACGCAGAAATACCGGACTGTCTGTAACGGATATTCAGATCGAACGTGTTCTGAACGGCCAGAGCTGCAGCATGGACGGCCGCAAAAGAAATCATTGTCCGGCAGGGAAGGCTCTACACGGAGAAAATACTGTCTGCAATTATGGAAGCCGGGTTCGATCTGAAGGCAATTCCGTCCGTGATCATGGGCGGCGGAGCCAGCATTCTGAAACGGCACGTGACACCGCAGGACGGGCTGTGTCGGCAGATTTACCTGACAGACGTACACGCCAATGCTTCCGGCTATGAGCGGATTGTGGGCAGATGTGCGCGAAGTAAAGAGACCCGTTTTCTCGTTCCGCCTGAACCTTGATAACCCAGATCACAAAAAGGCATGGGAGATCCTGCAAAGTGTTCCAGATGGACAGAAGAGCAGCTATCTGGTTCAGGTGATCTTAAAAGATCAGGAAAACAACCAGCTGGAGAAAAGCATCCGGCAGGCAATCCGGGAAGAACTGGCAGGTGTTTCCATTTCTGGCTCCGGGGAGAGTGTTTCAAAAAAGGAAGAAATCCCGTCCCAGATGCTGGATTTTCTCTCCGGGCTTGAGGATGCATTCTGAAAAAGTCAAGTCTTTCCTGGTGATAAAATAGCCAAATTTCAAGCAGTCAAATTAGTATAAATCACGGATTTTTGAAAGGGGTGATGCCTATTGAATGTTATTGGATCTGCATCCTTTGGGAGCTTTTGAGAGCCTCATATTCGTTGGGTATTGTGAATAGCTTTCTGTCACGTTTTAGGGTATGTTGTATGTAGAAAAAAGAAAGGAGAACGAACACAATGGAGATGAAAAACATATGCGGAAAAATCCCGGTAGAGCTGCATGAAAAGCTAAAACTGGAAGTCGAAGAGTTAGGAATCAGCATACCAAAATACCTTGAAATGGTAATCGAAGAACACATGACAAGAAAAGGAGAAAAGGCGAACATGGCAGATTTAAGAACAGTAGCAGTACAGGTAACCGAGGATTTATTTTCCAGACTGAAAGCAGTCCTCGCCAGGAATGGCATGAAACAGAAAGACTTCTTAATCGGGCTTATCGAAGATGCAATCGAAAAAGAAGAAGCCAAATGGAAAGCAGAGTCAGAGGAAGCCGAAGAAACAGAAATGGAAGATCCTGAGACTGCAAAATCAGAACCGGATGAAGAGTCAGTAGAACCTGAAGCAGAAGAGCCTGAGACAGAAGCACTGGAAGCTGAAACAGACGGAGAAATGACAGAACCGGACGAAGCTGAAGCAGATGAAGAGCCGACAGAGCCAGAAAACGAAGAGCCAGCGGAAGCAGAGCCAACAGAACTGGAAACCGAAGAAGCAGAAGAATCTGAGCCAGAGGAAGCGGAATCAGAAGAATAGACATCACAAAACAGAAACCAAGAGACGGAAACGGTGCAGAGAAATCTGCACTGTTTTTTTCGCAGCGAAGGGAGCTGATAGCCGGAACAATTCGATTTTTTGACCTGTTCAGTGGAATCGGAGGATTCCGAGAAGGGCTGCACAGGGCAGGGGGCTTCACCTGTGTCGGACACTGTGAAGCAGATGCATATGCAGACCACAACTACCGGGTGCTGTTTGATACGGAAGGAGAGTGGTTCTGCAATGACGCAAGAAATATTGAAACAGAACGAATGCCGGACTTTGATCTTTTATGTGCAGGATTTCCTTGCCAGGCATTCTCAATCGCTGGACGAAGGGAAGGATTTGCCGATGCAAGAGGAACCCTTTTCTTTGAAGTTGCCAGACTGGTTGCAGACAAACGACCTGCGTATTTTCTCCTTGAAAACGTACCCGGTCTGCTTTCGCATGACAAAGGGCGGACGTTTCACACCATCCTCAGTACGCTATCTGAACTGGGGTATCATGTCGAATGGAAAGTGCTTAACAGCAAGGATTTCGGAGTCCCCCAGTCAAGGAAGCGGGTGTATATTGTCGGATATCTTGATGGAAGATGTGCCGGAAAAATATTACCTTTCCCAAAAGCAAATGGAACAGCTCTTATACAAGTCCATGCTGGCAAACAGGGAGAAAGAGTCTACGCAGAAGAAGGACTGAGCTGCACGCTGACCAGCGGGTCTGGTGGTATGGGCGGCAAGACCGGATTATACGAAGTCGGTATCCCAATCAAGGAAAACACCCGAAAAGGATACAAGATGGCCTACGAGGGGGACAGCATCGATCTCGGATATCCGGGAATCAACAGTCGCAGGGGGAGAGTCGGGCATGAGATCGCCCATACCCTGACGACCGGAAACCAGCAGGGAACACTGCATTTTGTAGATATCTCCCCTCCGCCGCTGGTGACAGACGTTGCAAGATGTCTGAATACCAGACAGGATTCCAGCATCCATAACCACAGAGGCGAAAGTTCCGGGGTGCTGGTGGAAGAACCGCCAAGGGCAGTGCTGACACCGGCCAAGGAAAAAGTCCGCCAGAATGGAAGAAGGATGAAAGAACCGGAAGAGCCAATGTTCACCATTACGGCAACTGACCGTCATGGAGTGATTTACCACGGCAGAATCCGCAGGCTGACGCCAAGGGAGTGTCTGCGGCTGCAGGGATATCGGGATGGTCAGATTTCCAAGATGGAAAAAGAAACATCGGATAACCAGCTTTACAAGCAGGCCGGTAATGGTGTCACTGTCAATGTCATTGAAGCAATAGGCAGAAATTTGAAAGCAGTAGATGAAGAGATCCAAAGCGGCTCACCTGTTCCAGAAGCGAAGGTGGGTGAAGCAGATCGACCTAAAAGACCAGTATTTTGGTACAGAGATTGAGATGACAGGTATCAGCCGCTATGATGCGGCTGTTGCGATTGGAAGAATGTTCGGAACAGAGCCATATCATATCCGTTCTTACGATTCCTGGTGTGTAAAAGATTCAGATGGAAAAACGTGGAAATTTTCAAGAGACAGCAGTATCGACTGTGAAAGGCTGGCAAATGGTACTGTAATAGATGCCGATGGAGATTATTCGACAGAAATGGTATCCCCGAAATTGGAATATTCGGAAATGGGGAAACTCCAGGAAGTGGTGCGGTGTGTCAAAAACGCAGGTGCTTTTGTCAATTCATCCTGTGGCATGCATGTCCATGTGGACGCATCCAATCATACACCAAGGAGTCTGAAAAATGCACTGACGATCATGTACTGCAAAGAGGATATTCTGTTCAAAGCCTTAAATGTACAGACGAGAAGGGAAGATGAGTATTGCCAGAAAGTCCGTCCTATGGTATTGGAGAAGATCCGCCGGATGCCAAACAGCACCATCACGATGGAAAAATTCAAAAGGGCATGGTATGAGGGAAATGACGGAAGCTCCGAGCATTACAACTGGACAAGGTATTATGCCTTAAACCTACATGCTGTTTTTTCCAAGGGAACACTGGAATGGCGTTGTTTTGAAAGCACCCTCCATGCAGGAAAAGTCCGGTCGAATATCACACTGGCACTTGCCATATCCGCACAGGCGATCAACCAATCTTGTACCCATGCAAAAAAGACGGAGATCGGGGATAACCCGGCATTTACGTTCCGCACCTTTCTGCTCCGCCTCGGATTGATCGGGGACGAATACAAAAATGTACGGAAGCATCTACTTGCCAATCTGGACGGGGATAAGGCATGGCGGTATGACAAAAGTACCTATGCCTGTCTGCAGAATCCAAGACGGACAGATGATGCGAGATAACAGAATAATGAGAACAGACAGGCCGGGTGGAAACATCCGGCTGTTCTTATGCAAAATGAAGAAAAAGAAGAAAGAGGTAGAAAACATGAAGAGTAAATATCGATTCAGGCGAATCCTTTCAGGGGTGATGGCGGCAGTCACCATCTTATCCACGGTCATTTCACCGCTGACGGTGTATGCTTCGGAAGAGCCGAAAGCGGCGGAACCGCCAGCGTATGAATCCGTAAAGGATCAGCTGGATGAAAATGAAGTGGTAAAAGCCACCGATCTGGAGCTGGAAGTCGGACAGGACTTTGATGTTTCCACGGATTTTACAAATTTGGAAATCAAGGACGAAAGCAAAGTCAAAGTGACATTCCAGAAAGCAGAGAATGACGCCGGGGAGAACTTCAGCACCAGCCATGCAGACACTTACCATGCCGTTTATTATGTGGAGCCAGTCAACCAGAACCACCCGGTTTATCAGATTGGGAGAAACCTGATCGTAAAAGAGCCTGTGACAGCAGCTCAGAGTGAACCGCAGACAGAACAGGCAGTTACCGAAGAGGATACAGGTTCTGATGATGAGGAAGCTGCCTCGCAGGAAGAAACTGAGACAGTGCCTGTAGAAACAGAAATTGTTGAGCCGGAGACAGCTGAATCTGAAACAGAAGAACCGGAAGAAACAGAACCCGAATTTCAGGGTGGACTTTCTGAATCTGAGTTTGATGCCGCATTAGAGGAAGCCGAAACAGAAAATACAACCGATAAAGAATCCGGGCTGACACTCAGCGATGTTCTGGAGCAGGCAGGGGAACAGGATATTGACCTTATGGCAATGGAAGATGGGGAAACCGTTTCTTTCACCGCAGTCAATACCAGTACAAGAGCAACACAGGATGTAGATGTGACAAGAGGGACTGCATACTATTATGCAGACTACGGTCTGGGTTCTTATGTAACCTATAAATATACCGTAAAATTTGGAAACGTGTCTGCAACTGCCTACTGTGTGCAGCCGTCAAAAGCAGGACCTGGGGATGGTGTTTATAAGATCACCAAACTGGGTGACAGCAAAGCACTGGCAAAAGTATGCTACTACGGCACAAAAGCATCCGGCGAAAATGGATTTTTCTCAGAGAAACATCCTGATTTTCCGCTGGAAAACAGTTTATCATTGTCCATCTGGCTGCGTCTTATGCCAATAACAGTAGTGACGCTTTTTCCGGTACGAATGCAACCGGACAGGCTCTGGCAATGGAACTCTACAATTATTGCATGAGCCAGCCGGAGATACCGGAAGTGGACATGAGTTTCTCCAATGCAGATGTTACCGCATATATCAGCGGCAACAGCCAGAGAACAGAAGAGATCACCTTTAAGGCATCCGAACTGCAGACCATCACCATGAAACTGCCTTCCGGTGTCAAACTGCATAATGTGACAACGGGAAAAACAAGCAGTGCAGGTGCATCCGTGGAGATCTGCGGCGGTACCAAATTCTACTTATCTGCACCGCTGACACAGGCAGTGGATGTCAAAGGGGAATGGTCTGTTACCATGAAGGGAAGCATCATCAAAGACTATTCCGCTTACAAGATCACAACCGGAAGCGAGACACAGGACCTTGCCCTGGTATTTGGCGAGGGCGTGACCGATGAGAAGTATGTAGATTTTAAAGTGTCATGGGTAAAACAGGCAACTCTGGAGATCGTAAAGAAGGACCGCAAGAGCAACAAAGCCATCGCAGGTGCAGTTTATGGCGTTTACAGTGACAAGGATGGAAAGAACTTGATCACAAAGATGCCGGCCACAGATGCCAACGGAGCTTCCAGCGTTACGATCACCAAAACACAGGATACCGTATACCTGAAAGAGATCTCCGTACCAAACGGATATCTGCTGGATACCAAAGCCTACGATGTGAAACTGGTCATCGGAGATACTGTAAAACAAACCGTTACCGATGCAGAGCAGATGGCAAGCCTGACTGTTTATAAATTAGGAGAAGTCCTGACCGGAGCAAAGGTAACTGATGATGGTGTTTCCTTTGTTTATACCGAGCAGAAACAGAAGAGTGCGGTTTACAATGTTTATGCCGCAGCGGATATTGTATCCGCAGACGGAACCGTCATTTATAAAAAGACGCACTGGTCAAAGCCGGACTTACTACCGGGGATGACGGAAGTGTCACACTGGATAATCTATATCTGGGAAAATATGTGGTAAAAGAAATGCAGGCACCACAAAATCTGATATGCACAGGCGAAAGCAGGAAATCACCCTTTCCTATGCCGGAAGCAATGTGGAGAAGGTCATGGGAAGCGTGACATTCAAAAATGACCGCCAAAAAGCAAGCGTAAGCGTATACAAACAGGATAAGGAAACCAGGAAATACCTTCCGGGCGGCACTTATGGCCTGTATGCCGGAAACGACATCAAAGCAGCGGACGGAACCGTTGTGGTCAAAAAAGATACCCTCATTGAGAAGGTAGTGACCGGAACAGACGGAAAAGCCGTATATCAGGCAGACCTGCCGATCGCTAACAGCTACTACATGAAAGAGGTTTCTGCACCGGCCGGATATACCAGAAACAGTGAGGATGTGTACTCTTTTACGTTCCAGTACACCACAGACAAAGAGGCAACCGTTTCTTTCAGCCACACGTTCCAGAACGAGCGTGTCAATGCGAAGATCAAACTGGTAAAAGAGGATTCCGAAACCGGAAAGACCGCACAGGGAGATGCAACCCTTGAGGGTGCGGTTTACGGACTGTATGCCCGTGAGGATATCGTTCATCCGGATGGACAGACAGGTGTCCTTTACCCGGCAGGAACGCAGATTGCAACCCTGACTACGGATACAGAGGGAAATGCAGAAATCGCAGACCTCTATCTCGGAAAGTATTACGTGAAAGAATTGACGCCGCCTGTTGGATATCTGGCAGACCCGGAAGAACATGATCTGGAGTGTAATGACGAGGGAGATCTGGTTCAGACGGTAGAACGTACCGCAACTTCTCTGGAAGATGTGATCAAACAGCCGTTCCAGGTCATTAAAGCAGCCAACAATGGTAAGACCGATGCCGATCTGTTAAAAGGTGTGGGATTCAGTGCATATCTGGAGAGCAGCCTGAAGAAAAATAAGGACGGTTCCTATGACTTTGCATCTGCAACTCCGGTTGTACTGACCGCAGACGGACAGACAGAAATGTTCACGGATGAGCGTGGATATGCATGCTCCATTCCGCTTGCATACGGAACCTACATTGTAAGGGAGACCACCACACCGCACAACTTCAAACCAGTCGATGACTTTAAGGTTGTGATCTCGGAAAACAATCCGGATCAGCCGCAGGTATGGCGTGTGCTTCTGGACGAAGAGTTTGAAGCAAAATTAAAGATCGTCAAAAAAGATGACGAGACAAAGAAATCTGTCCTGGTTCCGAATACTGAGTTTAAAGTATACGATCTGGATAACAAGAAATATGTGGAACAGGTGACCACCTACCCATCTACTATGGTACATAAATCTTATTTTACGGATGAGAATGGATACCTGATCCTGCCACAGAATCTGGCTTGTGGAAATTACCGCATCGAAGAAGTGACTGCACCGGATGGATACACCCACAGTGCCAATACCGTGGAAATCAAGGTAGACAGCGATACTGCATACCAGGAAGATCCGGTCAGCGGTGACCTGATCATCGAGGTGGAATTCGAGAACCACCCGGCAAAAGGCAGACTGACCATCCACAAGGAAGGAGAAGTAGTCAAAGGTTTTGACAAGGATTTCACCTATGAGGAAGCCAGCCTTGCAGGAGCCGTGTTTGAGGTTTATGCCGCAGAAGATATCTATACCGCAGACCATCAGAAAGATGAGAACGGCAACCGTTATCTGGAATATGCCAAAGACACACTGGTGGCAACGGTGACAACCGATGAAACCGGAAGTGCCGTAGTAGAGAACCTTCCGCTCGGCAAATACCGTGTAGAAGAGAAAAAAACGCCGGAGGCTACACCTGGAATGCCAAAGGCGAAGAAGTAACTTTTACCTATGCCGGACAGGATACCCCAGTCGTAGACGAAGAAGTGACTTTTACCAATGAACGCCAGAAAGTAAGCATCACCGTGGAAAAACAGGATGCAGAAACAGGAAGCACGGTAGCTGGAGCTACATTCGGTCTTTACAATAAGAACGAGATCAAATCCGGTGACAAGATTATTGTGAAAGCAGATACCTTATTACAGGAGATCACAAGCGATGAAAAAGGACAGGCACACTTCACCCTGGACCTGCCGCTTGGAACTTATTATGTGAAAGAAATTTCTGCACCGGATGGTTTTGTATCTTCTGACGAGATACTGGAATTTGATGCCACCTATCAGGGCAGGACATTCCGACCATCAAGCTGAAATCTGTGAAGAAGAACCAGCCGACCACCATCGAGGTGACAAAATCCGACCTGACCACAGGCGTAGAGCTGAACGGGGCATCCCTTTCTGTTCTGGACAAGGATGGAAATGTGATCGACAGCTGGACTTCCGTAAAGGATGAGCCTCATGTGATCAAATACCTGACCGTTGGAAAAACTTATACCCTCCGTGAATCTCTTGCACCGCTTGGTTATTTAAAGACACGGATGTGGAATTCACCGTTCAGGATACCGCAAAAGTACAGAAAGTGGAAATGAAAGACGATGTGCCGAAAGCCCTGCTGATCGTAAACAAGAAGGGTGAATTCTTGATAAGATCACCCTGCTGGACAATGTCAAAGGCGTTGTAGAGCATCTGTTTGAGTACATCACAGGAAGCCTGTCAGACGTTACCTTTGAGATTTACGCTGCAGAGGATATCAAAGCAGCCGATGGTGTAAGCCGGATTATTATGCTAAGGACGAGCTGGTGGCAACCGTGACTACTGATGCAAACGGTGTTGCAGAAGTATCTGACCTTCCGGTTGGAAAATACTATGTCAAAGAGGTGGGCACAGCATATGGTTATGTGCTGGATGAAGAACCACGATATGTAGATCTTTCCTACCGTGACCAGGATACCCCGGTTGTCGTATACGATGAGACTGGCAGAACAACCGTCAGAAAGTAAAAGTGAACGTCCTGAAGAAAGAAAAGGATACCGACCGTGTATTAAAAGGCGGCATCTTTGGACTGTACACCAGAAACGACATCCTGTCCGCATCTGGAAAGGTGCTGATGGAAGCAGATACCCTGATCGAGTTAAAAACAACAGATGCAGATGGAAAGATTTCCTTTATTGCAGACCTGCCGATCGACGGAACCTATTATGTGAAGGAGCTGTATGCACCGGATGGATTTGTCACCACCGGAGAAGAGCAGGAATTTGTTTTTGAGTACCAGGGGGATAAAGAAGTAGAAGCATCCTATGAATTTGTATTTGAAGATGAGCCGACAACCGTGGAGCTTTCCAAAACCGATCTGACCACGGGCGAGGAACTGCCGGGAGCCAGATTACAGCTGACGGATGAAAACGGGGCTGTTGTTGAGGAATGGACATCCACCAAGGAGCCGCACATCATCAAAGAACTGGTTGTAGGAAAATCTTACACCCTGACAGAAAACAAGCCGGCCGATGGATATGCCACTGCGGAAAGCATCACATTCACCGTAGAGAATACTGCGGAGATCCAGAAACAGGTAATGGAAGATGACGTGACCAAAGTGAAGATCAGCAAAACGGATATTACCGGAGATAATGAGATCGAAGGAGCCAAACTGACCATCACAGATGAAAATGGCAACATCGTAGAAACCTGGACTTCCGGTAAAGAGCCGCATTATATCGAAAAACTTCCGATTGGTAAATACACCCTGAAAGAAGAGCAGGCTCCAAACGGTTATGTCGTTGCAGAGGAGATCACCTTCGAGGTGGCAGATACCGCAGAGATCCAGAAGGTAGCCATGAAAGATGACACCGCAAAGGGACGTCTGATCATTGAGAAAACAGATAAGGATACCGGAGCAGCACTGAAAGATGCAGAATTTGAACTGAGGGATGCGGATGGCAAAGTGGTAGAAACCCTGACCACTGATGAAAACGGCCATGCAACCAGCGGACTGCTTGCAATCGGAACTTATAAGGACGGCAAATTTGATAAGGCAGCCACCTATTATCTGGTTGAGACCAAAGCACCGGAGGGCTATCAGCTGGATGAGACCAAACATGAGGTGACATTTACCTATGTAGATGACAAAACTCCAGTGATCGAAGTCATCCAGAAAGTGACGAACGAGAAGCTGCCGGAGGATACCCCGTTTGTAAGCAACCCGAAAACAGGCGATGACACCAACCTCTGGATTCCGGCCCTGTGCCTGATTCTTTCCGCAGGCGGTCTGATCGGCATGGGTGTGGCATCCAGAAGAAAGAAGAAAAAAGGGGGCAGATAGGCTGAAACAATTATATTTTGCGTATGGAAGCAACATGGATCTGGACCAGATGGCATATCGGTGCCCAAAGGCGGAGGTGGTAGAAATCGTCCGCCTGGAGGGGTATCGGCTGACCTTTGCAGCCGCAGGAAGCGGCCTTGCCACCATCTTCCCGGAAGAGGGAAGCCATGTGGACGGCGTCCTCTGGTCACTGACCGGGGACTGTGAAAAGAGCCTGGATCTTTATGAAGGCTATCCTGATTTTTACGACAAGCAGGAGATCACTGTCAAGAACAAAGATGGAAGAGAGATCAAAGCCATTGTCTATATCATGACAAAAGATTACATGCAGAACTTTAATCCGCCCGGACGGTCGTACCTGACTGGGATCTTAAAGGGCTGCAGACAGAACCAAATCCCGACAGAGCCGATCCTGAAAGCAGCAAGGAAACCGCCTGTGCCGGGAAAGACGCAGAAGAGTCAGCCAAAGAAGCAGAGAAAAGCCGGACAGGAACGATGAAGAAAAAACCAAAGACAGGAATCTTACAGAGGTTTTTCAAGATCATCTGCCTTGCAGTGACGCTGACAAGTGCCGGGTTTCTGATTTACCACATGGTATATCTTCCAATGGAGAACAAAAAGCTGGTGGCAGAGCTGAAAGGGAATTTCCCGGAGCCGGAAGCTCCGGGAGCCTCAGGCTCTGAAAAGAAAGACCAACCAGCTGGAAGAAAATGCCCGGTGGCTGCGGTAGACCTTGTTTCTCTTCGGGAACAATACCCGGATGTGCAGGGATGGCTGACAATACCGGATACCGGGATTGATTACCCGGTGCTTCAGTCCGAACAGGAGAATGGGGAGTTTTACCTGAAACGGAATTACAAAAAGGAATATGACATCAACGGAAGCCTGTTTTTACAGGCAGACTGTAAAGTGTCTGAAAGTCGGAACCTTATCATTTACGGTCACAACATGAACAGTGGGGCAATGTTCGGAAATCTGGACTTATATGCAGATGAAACGTACTATCAGGAGCATCCCTTTGCTTATCTTCAGACAGAGGATAGCATTCAGGAATACCGAATTGTCACGGTGCTGAAAGCAGACAGGAATTTGTTCCCATTCCAGCAGAAACTCGCAGATGCGGAGGCAGTGCAGGAATATTTAAAAGCAGCTAAGCAGAGGGAAGTGTTCGAAACCGGGGATGATTACCTGAAGTGTATATACGATAAGGTTTTGACGCTCGTCACGTGTTCATATGAATGGAGCGGTGCCAGGAACATCGTCCTGGCGGTGCCGGTTTCCGGGGCAGTGTGGAGTCAGAAGTGTTCGTAAGTACCAGAAAAGTGCAGAAAATGAGACAAATAATGACCGCACGGGCAGGGATGTGTTCAAAACAGGGGGATTATGTAAGGGTGTGCATTGGTAGTATTTAGGTTGAAAAAAGTGTCTGAAAGTACCAGAAAAGTGCAGAATGTGAGACAACTTATAACCCAGATCCGGCAGAAAGTGTTCCAGAAAGGAGCGTTTCCTGCCGTTATTATTTACTTGGAAAGGATGGTAACGATTATGAAACGATTTTATACAGCAGAATCCGTAACAGAAGGACATCCGGATAAGCTCTGCGACCTGATCGCAGACAGCATTCTGGACGCGTGTCTGAAAGAGGACGAAAATTCCAGAGTGGCCTGCGAGGTGCTGGCGACCAAAAGGAACATCATTGTAGCAGGAGAGATCACCAGCCGATTTGAGCCACAGGTGTTTGAAATCATCAAAAAGGTGCTGGAGAGTGCAGGCTATGAAGCAGAGGAAATCCACATGGATGCCTCATCCACAAACAGAGTCCGGATATCGCCGGGGCAGTGGAGAGATCCAGAGAACGAAGGCAGGGACTGTTTCTGTTCAGAGCGGACTTGCCAGCGGTGCCGGGGATCAGGGCATCATGATTGGCTACGCCTGCGATGAGACACCGCAGCTTATGCCGATGCCAGTGGTTCTGGCGAACCGCATTGTAAGGGAACTGTCTGCAAGCCGTAGAAGCGGATATATCACGGGAATCTTGCCAGATGGAAAGGCGCAGGTGACCGTGGAGTATGAAGATGACAGACCTGCCCGGCTGGATACCGTCATTGTGTCCTGCCAGCATGAAAAGGAAAAATCCCTTCGGAAGCTGGAGCATGAGATCCGGGAGAAAGTGTTACGCCCGGCACTCCGTATGCTGCCACCGGATGAGGATACCAAGATCCTGATTAACCCATCGGGCAGATTTGTGTGCGGAGGTCTGGATGCAGACACCGGACTGACCGGAAGGAAACTAATGGTGGATACCTACGGCAGCCTGGTACCGCATGGCGGCGGTGCATTCTCCGGGAAGGATTGTTCCAAAGTTGACCGTTCCGGGGCATACATGGCCCGTTACATCGCCAAAAACATGGTAGCTGCCGGACTTGCCAGCCGATGCCAGGTGTCCCTTGCCTATGCCATCGGGGTTGCCCAGCCAGTCATGGTGCAGGTGGATACCTTTGGAACCGGAAAGATCTGTGCGGATGACTGCCTCGCCGCTGCGATTCCTCTGGTGTTTGGGCTTACCCCAAGCCAGATTAGTGACACCCTGCACCTGAAGCGGCCGATCTACCGACAGAGTGCCGTGTTCGGGCATTTTGGAAGAAAGGAATTCCCGTGGGAGAAAACGGATAAGGCAGAGCAGCTCCGGGATACCGTGATGTAATGCCGTGGATTCCGGAAGAAGAGATCAAACGGGCAAGGGAGATCACCGCCATTGAGTACCTGAAGAAATACCAGCCGAACCGCCTGAAAAAATCTTCAGCCAGAAATGAATGGGAGCTGACAGACCACGATAGCTTTAAAATCAACGAGCTCACCAGCCAGTGGCACTGGAAATCCAGAGATATCGGGGGAACCAGTGCATTAAATTTCCTGATCCATGTAGATGGGTGTTCCTTTCTGGAGGCAGTGCAAATGCTGAAAGGTGAGTATCCCACCTACATCCCTCCGCCTGTGGAGACAAAGCCCCAAAAGCCGTTTGTCTTGCCGCCAGCCAGCCCGGACTGCCGCAGGGTGTTCCGATATCTGAAAGAGCGGGGCATCAGCAGCGAGGTCTTACAGCAGTGTGTTCATCTGGGAATCCTGTATGAAAGCCTGCCCTATCACAATGCTGTGTTCGTAGGCAAGGACGAAAATCAGGTGGCAAGGTATGCTTTCCTGCGTGGGATTTACGATGCCAGCGGAAAGTCTTTTAAGATGGAACAGGCCGGAAGCGAAAAGGCATACGCTTTTTGTGTTCCGGCACAAACAGGATGCAGACGGGTTGCTGTTTATGAAGCCTGTGTGGATGTGCTTGCCCACATGACATTGGAACAGAGACAGGGAAGCCGGGATAAGTACCGTCTGGAACTTGGCGGGATCAGCGCACCAAAAGAAGGGCAGAGCCAGCGGAGCATGAAAAAGCCGCAGGCATTGGAACATTTTCTGTCCCAGCACCCGGAGATCACCGAGATCGAAGTGTGTACCGACAATGACTTTGCCGGACGGTGGGCGTGTGAACATATCCGAAAAGCCTACGAGGGAAACTATCAGATCATCGAGAACCTGCCGGAGATCGAAGGGGCAGACTGGGCAGACGTGGCAAAGATGGCTGCCCGTACACCAGAGAAACGGCAGAACAGAGAAGCGAGGTGGTGCCTTGAAAGATAAAATAGAAGTGGAAATGCTGTCACCTCTGATGGCAGAGTTTATTCCGGACTATTCAGACATTGTGGATCTGGATGATGCGGAGCCATTGGAAGGACCTGACCTGGTGCAGTATCAGACATCCATAGCAGAAAAGGTTGATGAAATCAACCGGCTCGGTATGCCTGACAACCAGCCATGCAACCTGATTGATTATTTTTGACCGAAACAAGGACATTAAGGAAAAAGTGGAACGCATTACAATGGCGGTAAAAGAACAGGAGGGTGTTTTATATGGCTGTGCAAACCTGACACTCCGGGAGAATCTGACCCCAGAGGAATACCGTGTGGTGGGGCAGTATCTGAGAGGGCAGTACAGCGATGGCTGGGGAGAAAGTCTGGAACAGCGGGAGATCAAGGTAGACGGTGGTGAATTATACTTACATTTCTATGTTGGTGCCGGCTCGGATTTCCAGATACAGGTGAAAGCACCAGAAAACGAGATGCAGGAAAAGCAATCGAAACCAAAGCCGTCCCATCTGAAGCTGAAACTCTTAGGGCATGACGGAAATATTTTCTCAATCCTTGGCGATGCCTCAAGATTGCTCAGATGTGCCGGGATGTCCGAACAGGCCAACGAGATGGCAGACCGTGTCCACAAGAGTGGCAATTATTATGAAGCACTGGGAATCATCAGCGAATATGTGGAAACCGAACTGTCGGATCACCATGAACCGCCCAGAACGCCGAGAAAAGAAATACCGAAAAAAGAGGATACCTGCCGATGAGCAGTTCCCTAAAGAAAAGCACTTCCAGAGAAATCTGGAAAATAAGCGACCGAAAGGATGATGCCTATGGGAAATACCCTGAAACTTGAAGATCTTTTAAAACCGGACTGCCTGCCGGATGAGTCTGCCGGAGGGGCGAACTGGCGTATCCTGCATGGGGATACCTTAAAGCTGGTAAAAGGATTCCAGCCGGGAATTTTTGATGCAGTCGTGACCGATCCGCCTTATGCGTCTGGGGGAACCAAGCAGAATGAACGCAACCGTACCACTAACCAGAAGTACAGCAGTATGAAAGCGGAAAACGCCCTGCCGGATTTTGATGGGGATAATAAGGACCAGCGTTCCTGGACCCACTGGATGGCAGAATGGCTGTACGATGTGCGGAAAGCCTGCAAGAGAGGGGCTCCGATCTGCCTCTTTATTGACTGGAGACAGTACCCGTCCATTACCGATGCCCTTCAGTGGGCAGGCTGGATCTGGAGAGGAACCGCAGTCTGGGACAAGGGAAACTCCCGTCCGCAGAAAGGCAGGTTCCGCCAGCAGGCAGAGTATATTGTATGGGGAAGCAACGGCCCGATGCCGATCAACCGCCCGGTGTCCTGCCTTCCGGGTGTGTTCCGTTATGGAAATCCACAGAACCGCATCCATGTGACAGAGAAGCCGCTCCAGCTGATGAAGGATGTCATCCAGATCTGCGAGCCGGGCGCCTGATCTTAGATCCGTTTGCCGGAGCTGGTACTACCATCTGCGGCGGCAGAGTCAGGCTATCAGGCGGTCGGCATCGAAGTGACGGATGTGTATTATAAGCTGGGAAGCGACCGTGTTCGCATTGCACTGGAAGCATTGGAAGAAGCGGAAAACGAAGAATCGCAGTAACCGGATGTCTGCCAGACATCTGAAAAAAGAAA
>ENA-OQDW01000348-OQDW01000348.1-human-gut-metagenome-genome-assembly--contig:-NODE-348-length-19937-cov-1.908682_pt1 | contig 19937 bp, 17 predicted proteins | sample MGYA00242784_ERZ504613 | MGnify/ENA primary metagenome ERZ504613 (study PRJEB26092, sample SAMD00036330) | human gut metagenome | host: Homo sapiens | study: EMG produced TPA metagenomics assembly of...
CAATATTCTTGATTACAAGCTTTGCTCCTGCTGGTTTTGCGAGTTTCATTGTCGTTTTTCTCAAATCATCTGTAGCCACTGAATCATTTGCAATTAATATGCAGTCTGCTCCAAGTCCTGATGTCCATGAAACCGCTGTCTGTCCATGTAACAATCTACAATCCACTCTTGTCATTAGTACCATGCTCATATCCTCCTTTATAAATTAAAAATCATCTTCATCAACAACATCTTCCTGTTTTAAAAGATCATTACAGTAAATCATCATACCCTTTGATTCTTCCATACAGTCTTTGATCATTGATTCCAGATCTGCATCTTCATCTTTATTCACAACCAGGTTCATAACCAACGCAAGATTCATTCCAGAAATCAAATAAATCTTTTATCTGTATTAGTAAGTAACGATGTAAATTCGTTATTTACACTTCCTCCAAACAGATCCGTAATTACGATCAACTCATCCTCCGGCTGAAGTGCTGTAAGTTTCTTTTCAATCTCCACTTTGATGTCATATTGTTCATCCGTATATGCACACAATACATCCACACACTCCTGTTCACCCAGGATTAATTCCAATGATGACTTCATTCCCTTGGCCAGATACGCATGGGATGCTAACAAAAACTTTCTCATTCTTTTTTCTCCTTCCTATTCCGTTTGACACCTCAACTTATATTATGACGTCTGCATACATCTTGTTTCTGAATAAATCATACCATTGATTTTGTACTCTTGTAAACCCGTATTTTTCATTTTGTGAATACATTACAATACAACATAGTTCGTTTTATGCATTTTTTATCAAAATATACGTTTTTTCAAAATACATCTACATACATCTTGATTTACAATTTTTATTTGCTATAATATACATATAAACTTATCATTTATAAGTCGGAGGTATGTTTATTATGGAACAACTCAACACATCTATTAGCAAAACTTTATACGATCAGTTGGCCGATCAGATACGTTATGATATATATGAAGGAAAATTCAAACAAGGGGAGAAAATCCCTTCCGAATTCGAATTGAGCGATATGTACAAAGTAAGTCGAAGTACTGTAAGAAAAGCTATTTCTATACTTGTCCAGGAAAGTCTGCTCGAAAAAGCACATGGAAAGGGAACTTTTGTATCCTCAGCAACAACCAGACAGAACAATTCTTCTTTCTTAAGTTTTACCGATAACGTTCGATTGATGGGGCAAACACTCACCACAAAGACCATACTTGTGTCACATGAAATGCCAACAAAAGGACAACAACATTTTTTTAATTTAAGCGGGAATGAATCTCTCTTAAAAATCGAAAGATTAAGATACGTAGACAATATCGCAATTTGTATGGAAACCACCTGGTTCACTACTGCTTTTAATTCTCTTCAGACAAAAAATCTGAATGGTTCACTTTATGCGATTTTACAAAATGAATATAACATCCGCCCATTAACAGGTAGCAAAACCATCGAGCTGTGCTATGCTTCTTCAGAAGAAGCAGAACTTTTAGATGTTCCAAGAGGTTCTGCTTTGATGTTAATTGAAGACATGGTATATGACAGCAATGGAACCCCATTACATATTTCAAAACAAGTGGTAAGAGGCGATAAATTCAAATATGCCTTGAAATAATCTAAACACTATTCCAACATTTTGTCATAAATTTCAATCAAAAAGGGGGTGTCGCTCAATCAATGTCAATAAGTTAAGGATTGTCCCAACAACTTCATTATGAATGATCAAATAGCTAAGAGCAGATATTTCTGCTTTTGGCTATTTTTGCGCATAGCAAATAAAACAGTCCCATGGGCTGTAAGATTATATATATTTTTTTATTCTTTCTATGCTATTCTATATAAGAAGCTCACTGCTGAGTTAGGACGGATTTTCCGAGGAGCCTTACGCCCTTCTCTTACAGGCAGGATATTCTTTTGAATAAGTGCTTCTAAATTTGGTGGAGGAACCCTGCCCGAAAAAAATTTCCGGCATATCAGCACCGCAACAGTGAAGTTGGCCTGATAAATATACTTCCTGTTTTTCTGTTGGATTACGATCTTTGTGATAATCCTTTCACAAAAGTTGTAGATGATCAGTCGGGCAAAAATTTCCTGCAAGATATACTCCACCTTTTTTGCATGGAAATTCGTTAATCCAATCGTATATTTCAATTCTCGAAAAGAACGCTCAATTCCCCATCTCCATTCATACAGTTTTTTGATTTCTTTCATTGGAAAATCTTCTTCCTCTAGATTCGTAATGATACATTCCATCGTACTTTCTGTAATCGGAAACCGTAAGACACGAAAATGAAGTGTATAAAAAGGATTTTCGATTGGATCCAGAAAATCACATACAGTTTTGTTTGTGAGGAAGCGATATTTATGGGGCTGGCTTTTTATTTCTTTTGTTTGCTTCCTGGTAAGGATTAAGGACAAAGTACAATCAAAAGTTCCATCTTCCGGTATCGGTAAATGTGTAAGAATACCGCGGCTTCCCAGATCTTTTGCACGGATCAGAAATTTCCACCCTTTTTCCTGTGCGTTAGCCATGATGTTATAACTTTCATATCCTCTGTCTGCAATCAGCAGAACCGGCTCCTGCACCTTAGAGCGTTTCAGCATTTCAATAAGCGCCTGTGCCTCGTTTGGATGACGGCCGGGTTGTATGACAGCATCTATATAAATGCGGTTTTTCAGATCATACAGTGCATTTAAATGAAGTTGGTTATACCCCTTTTCACCTCGCTCGATAGAATTATGCCGTCTATGGGTCTCTTTGTCTTTCGGATTGCAGGCGATGGCAAGGTCTGAACCGTCACAGGCAATTAAACGAAATCCCCGGTAAGTACTCAGAGTTGAGAAGGAATCCGTAAAAGTATGGAATAGAAAATCCATTGCATCAGGGAGCAGCTTTTGTCGTTGCTGTGAAAAGGCAGAAACAGAGGGCATATCAGGATAAAAATCCCAATAATCCATCCATTCTTTTGGAACCGTGTTTCCATTCATAGACAAAAGAAAACGGATCGTGTCTGCAAAAGAAATCTTCCGTTTCCTAGAAAAGTCTTTTTCGGGCTGCTTTACAAACAGTTGAGATACTTCCTGCATATTTGAGATTGTGCGAAGCAGATTCTGTTTTAACATAGTAGGTGAGTCATAAAACATACGGGAACCTCCTTAAATAAAAAATATATTCAAGTGGCTTCGCCGCAAATTTTTGAAGATTTGTCAAGCGTTTTTTCTATTTTATTACAAAAAAAGAGTGAGCATACATTTTTGTATTACCCACTCTTTCAAGATTATCTTAACTTATTGACATTGATTTCCCGACAGCCCCTTTTACCCTGTCCCTAAACAGGCAACTCTACAATATTATTTTTTTCTTTTTGCCCGCACTGCCATTCCAGCTCCGAACATCGCCAGAATTAACAGCACACCCCAGGAAACAACATTAGCCGTATCTCCGGTTTTCACCGTACCATTTCCACTTCCGCCATCTCCCTGGCTATTACCGCTGCCGCCTTGATTACCTCCATTATTTGACCATCTCCAGCATCCGGTACTACAACCGTTAGTTTTGCACAAGCCTCTCCGCCGTCGCTATAAACAAATGCAACCGTATAAACACCTTCCGCGAGGCTGTCTAAATACTCCGGTCGAACTAGGATTGTCATATTTTCTGCATCAAAGGTATATTGAGATGGGTCAACTACGACACCGCTTATCTCTAAATGATCAAACTTACCTTTACTGATTTTAAATGTAAGACCTTCTTTCGAGCCTCGTGTCCACTTGCTGTCGCTTCCTTCCAGCACCTTATAACCTTCATTCTCCTTTAATTTCAGATTCTCCAGTGCATCTTCCAGCATTTTTACGGCTTTTGCAATCTCGCACTCTGTTGCCTCCTGATCATCATAGACTTTCTGTGCTTCAGAGAATGCTTCCTGCATCTTTTCTACTGTTTCTTCTGTATACTTAGAAACATCTACCTTAGACGCCCGCTCAATTACTTTTGCCAGCTTGCTCTTATCTGGCGCCGTTGCTTTCTTTTCTGTAAACTGCCATTCATCGATGCTCATCAGATTATCTTCCTTGGAATCTCCGTTAAACACAAAGAAAACATTATGTGTTCCTGTCAGGCCTTTTACTTCGCAGCTTAACTCCTTCCAGGATCCATCTCCTGCTGGAATGTCAAGTGTTCCCACCACTTCTCCATCCGGTGAATCAACTCTAAGCTCTATCGTTCCTCCTGCCTCAGATGCAACTTTCGCTGTGAAGGATGCTGCCCCCTCCATTCCAAAATCTGCACCGGCACTGCTGCCCAGTCTCCAGGTTAATACCGGTTACTTTTCTATTGTTTACCGCTGAAAGTCCATTTCCTTTTTCTTCACAGTCTTCCACCTGTATTCCAGACTGCCATGCAATGGTTTCTCCTGCAGTCTTGGCATATGGATCTATTGTGTGAAGCTGGCTGATTCCTTCGCGATCGGCAACAATCTCCTTAATGCTTCCGTCTGCATAATAGAATACCTCATTAATATGTGTGGATCGATATCCTTTCTCAATACCCATTGCCTGACCCAGCGTCTGTGCATGATAGGTGATATAGGATTTTCCGTCAAAGTTAAAAATAGCATGATGATTGTTGCCGCCTACATCAAAGTATGTATGCGGATTCTGCAGAATTTCTCCCTTGTACTCATATGGTCCCATCGGATTATCACTTACCATATAGCAAATGTTTCCATATCCCGGATATCCTGCTATCGCTGAATGATCACCCGAAAAATTAGAACAATAGGTATAATAATACTGGTCATTAACCTTGTGAATGCCACCATCCTCAAACATACACGGTGCATCGATCATCACAGCTTCGCCTTCAACGCTGGTCATATCATCTCCCAGCTTCATCACTCTTGCCGTCTTTGGATTCAGGCAGCTTGCATTATCCTGGTCGTTTGGAATTCCTCCGCCGAACACTAAATATCCAGTTCCATCATCATCCACCATAACAGCCGGATCAAAAATCCAGGTAACTCCCTGTGCTCCTGGTGTGCTGGCATCTACAAGTGCTTTCCATTTGGATCTCTAAATGGTCCCACCGGAGAGTCTCCCTCGAGCACTCCGATGCCGCCTCCGCCATTACAGAAATACAGGAAGAATTTATCTTCTCCATTAATTTTCTTATAAGCTGCTGCCGGAGCCCAGGAATGATTTGCCCATTTAGCCGCTCCATTTTCTCCCGCCACCTGAACAAATCCATGATCTGTCCAGTTCACCATATCTGCGGAAGAAACCACATGCAACTTATTAATCTTACTGTATGTATTATCAATCAAATTTCCTTCGGCATCATACTCGAACTGGTCGGCTGTCATATATAAGTAAACCCGGCCATCATAAGTAAGCGCAAATGGATCCGCTCCAAAATCATAATCAATAACTGGATTTGAGTAGCCTGGGATTTTTGCCAATGCACTCGTTTTCAGCTTTGTCATAGAGATATTGGACACTGCCTGGTCTACATTGTAGCTTACATTTCCTCCTGCCACTTTTACATAGTCTGTACGCACTGTTACCGTCTTATCTTCGGTAAGATAATCCGCTAATCGCAATGTTACCGTTGCAAATTCCTGTCCTTCTGTATTGTTGTAATCAACTTTATCCCCTGTAACTGAAAGAACCAGTCGTCCATTCAAGTAAGAATAAGAAGTATTTCCTGATACATTTTTGTCCTGGAAAGCAACATCTGCCACTCGGAATTCTTCTGGAATATTCATAGACATCTCAATTCCGGAATACTCTCCATCCGGAAGTGCGTCCATTTGAATCGGGAGCTTCACCTCTGCATTTGCAATTCCTGATACCCCTTCGATATCCTCTAACGATACATTCAATCCTGTCGGCGCACTTTCTGCTCCCATATCTCCCACGTGGAAATAATCAAAATCTGCATATCCACCGGCTTCTATAGTCGCATAATTAAATAATCCGAAGCGATATCCCATGAAATGCGGAAGCGTATATGCCATCTGCAGAGTATCGCCAATCTGAGACCACTCTTTTCCGTCCAGGCTATAAAAGAATACCGCTTTATCCGTCTTCTGTTTAAAGTCCATATCTGCACGCAGATAAACTCTCTCTACAGAAGGATCAAGTTCTACCCGTTCGATCTCATTTCCATTTGGGTTATCATCACTTTCCGTCTTCACCATAACCAAATATTTGTTCCGCCTTCCATCTTGACTCCGACGTATCCATAATGCTTTTGGAATGCAGCAAGACCTGCTACATCGCCATTTTTCATGCCTGAAACCTCCAAAGCCACATCGCCGGAACAAGCTGGTCCATATGTTCGCTGTGTCAAAGTATTTCGAGCTTCAAGAATATTCGTCACAACATTTCCCGTTGTCAGACGCAGATAACCATTTTTCTCTGTCAATGACCAGTTATTATTATTTGGATTGTGATTCCACTGCCATTCCAGCTTCAAATTTGATCCATTATAATCGTTCTCGCCATTTTCAATCTGCTCATCTTTTGGTTCTTCGACAATTGAGACATCATCTACATAGAAATCCATTAAATCCTTCTGCTTATCCTGTTCTACTGTCCATGTCGTCTCAAGAAATGCATAGACATCTGACATATCTGCATCTGCCGGAATCTTGTAGCTTCCTTCTATCAGTGTCCATTCATTTTTCTTTACCGTTGCAATTTTGGCATTTTTAAACGTTCCATCTCCGTAACGGAAGGTAAATGCAAAATCTCTGCTGTCTGGTCCTGATGTATATTTTACTTCGCAGCAACCTTATACTTTCTGCCTGCATTCACCTTACCTGTCAAGTTCTGCATCGGACCATTTCCTGTTGCCACTCTGTCTTTTGCCAATACACTGTATGTTCCTGATGCTGCATCTGCATCTGTAACTTCTAATTTCCCTTTGCCATCCTGCATCTGCCATGGGGCTAAACCAGATTCAAATCCACCGTTTTCAATAATACCGTAATTCGCTTCATAACTGCAGGATACGTCATCCACATAAAAATCCATCAGATCCTTGTCCTTGGAAGGCTCTGGTACCCATCCTGTCTCAACAAAAAGTCCACTATAAGACATATCTGCATTGGCCGGAATCGTATAGCTTCCCTGAATTGTCGTCCACTCTCCTTTTTTCACTTCGGCTGTGGCCGCAGTTTCAATTCCATCCCATACATTTCCATCTTTATTATTCTGAATGCAAATATTAAAAGTCCTAACGTCTGGCCCTTCATCATACTTTACTTTGGCGCTGACATTGACTTTCTGTCCAGCCTTTATTTTGCCGGTAATCACCTGCTTTGGACCTGATGCGGTCAACGTTCTATCCGTCACTTTTACAGCCTTTTCTCCACTTACAATCACATCTGTCACTTCCGTAAGTGTTCCCGGCTGCTGTGTTGTCCAGCCTTTCGTTCCTTCTTCAAATCCGCTGTTTTCCAGCACTTCGATTATTTCTTTCTCTGCCTTATTTTCTTTATTCTTCACTGCCTTTTTTGGCTCTTCAGAAGATTGAACAACCGCATCTTTATCCGAATAAACTTTTCTGGTTTCTCCATTATAGAATTCATCGGATACTACAATATTCTTCTCCTCACTTGAGACTCCCGGAATCTTCATAACTGATTCTGCTTTGCCATTCTCATCACCAAACACCGGCCAGCCATCTTTCCATTCCACCGGAACCAGCACCGGAACTCTTCCGACTGATCCATGATCCTGGAATAAATATGAATACCACTTTCCGTCTTTCGTCTCTACAACTCCGCCCTGGGCAACTCCGGCTTCATCCATCTTGCCATCGAACTCCAAGCCTGAATCAAAGATCTTTCTGCTCTCCCAGCCTTTTGAATCAAGCGTTTTCGATCTCCAGCAGATCTCCTGGCGGCGTCCGCCGCTTGGCCATTGAATCATAAACAGATAGTAATACTCTCCGATCTGATATGCGTGAATTCCTTCTGAAACATAATTTACTGCACCGTTCACCGGATTCCCATCCTTGTCAAGTGCTGTATGTTTAATTAATGTAGATTCTTCTCCAAAAGAAATATCTCCATTTTCATCTTCTGACAATTCCCGGCAAAGAGCGGTACCGCTTCCATACACTACATACATCTTGTCTTTTGTTGTAAGAAGAGAAATGTCATGAAGATATCCCTTAAACTCTGACTTATGCCATGGTCCATTTTCAATATCCGCTGTAGAGTAGATATACGTCTTTCCCGTACTTAAGCTTGCAAAAGTCACATAGTATTTTTCTTTAAAATACCGAAGACTTGCTGCCCATGAACCATTTCCGTAATCGCTTTCTCCATTTCTCAATGCCAGCTTGTCTTCATCTCCCAAGGTATCATAGACATAATTGACAATTTCCCAATTAACCATGTCCGTAGATTTCATAACTGGGCATCCTGGAGACAAATGCATGGTTGTGCTTACCATATAATAAGCGTCTCCCACACGGATTACATCCAAATCCGGAACATCTGCATAAATAACCGGATTTGTAAACGTTCCATCTCCATTATCCGAAGACGAAGACGCTTCCAAATAATTTACGGGGAGTAAACTACATATCATGGCTAGAATAAGCAGAATACTCCGCACCCCCCCCTAGTATTTTCTCTTTCTTTTCTATCCTTTTTCCTCCTTTTTATTTGAAAATTTCATTCTATATCTACAATAGCACCGGGCTATTTTATTTTAAATAGATTTTTTTTGGAAGTTTTTTTCATTTTTTTTGTTGATTCAAAGAATTTAAAATTTCCGTTAGATTTAGTTACTCAAACTTCCCACACCAATAAGGTGTGATTAACCTTGAAAATTCAATATTTCAGCCAATTAAAAAGGCATAAATACGTTCCTTTGGTATAATAGAATTGTCGAAAAACCAAAATAGAAAAGGGGATTTATGCCATGTCCAGTATATCACAGAACAATAGCAATGAGGTAGCATTACTTGATTGTGTCCAGAAGTTTTTTATCAAGCATCACGTTGGCAGGTTGTTGAAGCAATGCAACGGCACCAAAGAGAAAGGCGTTTCCGCTGTTTCTCTGCTTAAGTATAAGATGGGGAACATTTTCACTGGAAGAAGTATGTATATGCAACAGAAAACAGGTTCCTTCAAAGAAGCGTTTTCCAAGAACACCTTCTATCGTTTTCTGAATTCTACGAAAACCAACTGGCTCCGTTTTACATCACTTCTTGCTGCTGACATCGTGAAGAATGATCTAAAGCACCTTACTGATGACTCCCGTAAGAACGTGTTTATCATCGACGACAGTCTGTTCCATCGTACAAGCTGCAAAAAGACAGAACTGGGATCTAAAGTCTTTGATCATACGGGAATGAACTACAAGAAAGGCTTCCGTATGCTGACCGTAAGCTGGAGCGATGGGAATACGCTGATTCCTGTAAACAGCTGTCTCCTGGCTTCATCCAAAGAGTCGAACATCATCGGCCCTGTGAAGGCATTTGATAAGAGAACTCTTGCCGGAAAGCGTCGTAAGCTTGCACAGACAAAAGCTCCGGAGGCAATGCTTACACTCCTTGATACCGCTGTATCTGCGGGGCTTTCTGCAGAATATATGCTTTTTGATTCCTGGTTTTCCAATCCTGCACAGATAACTGCGCTTAAGTCTAGAGGAATGGATGTCATTGCCATGATCAAGAAAAGCAGCCGCATCAAGTACACTTATGGTGAGGACCAGCTTAATATCAAGGAAATATATTCCAGGAACAAGAAACGTCGTGGCCGTTCCAGGTATCTTCTTTCTGTTGATGTGATGGTAGGGAAAGAGAATCCCATTCCAGCAAAAATCGTTTGCGTAAGAAACAAGGCCAATCGTAAGGATTGGCTTGCTTTCATATGCACAGATACATCGCTCTCCGAAGAAGAAATCATCCGCATCTATGGCAAACGCTGGAAAATCGAGGTCTTTTTCAAGACCTGCAAGTCTATGCTGAATCTGATTGGTGAATGTCATAGCTTATCTTATGATGCACTGACTGCTCACGTAGCAATCGTGTTTACCAGATACATGTTACTTGCAATGGAGCAGAGACAGAATGAAGATCAACGAACCCTAGGGGAACTGTTCTTTTTTCTGGTAGATGAAATGGCAGATATCACTTTCTACCGTTCACTTAGCATCCTGATGGATGCTTTCATGGCAAGCCTTCAGGAACTTCTGAAGCTTAGTGACGAACAGTTGGCTAGATTTACTGCTGATTTTGAGTCCAGACTGCCGGAATATCTGCGTAATGCACTCCATCCACTGGCTACTGTGGCATAAATCGCTATTTTGTTAGCTGAAATATTGAATTTTCAAGGAACAAGTCCCATTTGGGGTATGGGAAGTCTTAGTTTTTAATTGTTACAGTTCACACATCAGTCTGCAGTAGCTCTTAAGCTCCTACTTATCATCGCCACATATCCTTGCACAAAGATAAACAGTACTACCAATGGCAAAATATAGGTAAGATAGAACTTAAATGCCTTTCCTCCCGGGAATTTCATGCCTTCTCCGGTATTCGCTTCTTTCAGGAAATTGTCCCATCCCCATCCGTATCTTGTCACACAGAACAGCAGATACACAAGCGAACCAAGCGGAAGCAGGTTATTACTTACAAGGAAATCTTCCAGATCCATGATATTCTTTCCGCCAATCTGAAAGCCTGCCCAGTCTGTCATTCCCAGCACACATGGAAGTCCTAAAACGATAAGCAAAATTCCGTTTAACAATGTCGCTTTTTTCAGCGACCATCCCCAAAGATCTCTGGTACATGTAATAATGTTCTGGAAAACGGCAATGACAGTAGACAATGCCGCAAATGTCATAAAGAGGAAGAACAAAGTTCCCCAAATACGTCCGCCTGCCATCTCATTGAATACGTTCGGCAGTGTAATAAACACAAGTCCCGGTCCTTCCCCCGGATTGATTCCGAATGCAAAACACGCCGGGAAAATAATCAGCCCCGCCATAATCGCAACGGATGTATCCAAAAGTGTTACGCTGATCGCCTCGCCTGTCAGCGCTCTCTCTTTTCCAATATAGCTTCCAAATATTGCCAATGCGCCGATTCCGATACTCAACGTAAAAAATGATTGTCCCATCGCCGCAAACACAGTCGTTCCAATTCCGGCTTCTTTGATCTTGGACAAGTCAGGTTTCAGATAGAACTCCAATCCTTCCATTGCATTTGGCAATGTCAATGCTCTCACCACCAGCACAAGCATAATGAAAAACAAACTTACCATCATTGCTTTTGTGATTTTTTCGACGCCTTTTTCCAAGCCAAGGGAGCAAACCGCAAGCCCCAGCAATGAGATAATGATCATCCAGAAAATCATCTCATTTCGGTTCGATGTAAGCGTTCCAAAAATATTAGTAATCTTCTCTGAGTCTGCTCCAACAAACTCACCTTTTAACATCTTGAAGAAATACGCAAGCATCCATCCACCTACTGTTGTGTAGAACATCATGAGGAGGAAATTTCCTGCGATTGCAAAATATTTGTGAATATGCCATTTACTTCCTTTTGGTTCCAGTACTTCATACGACAAGGCAACACTCTTCTGACTGGCACGTCCGACCGCAAATTCCATAATAACGATTGGCAATCCAAGGACGAATAAGAAAAACAAATAAATTAGTACAAATGCTCCCCCGCCATACTGTCCCGTAATGTAAGGGAATCTCCACACATTCCCAAGTCCAATTGCACAGCCCGCCGAAATCAGGATAAACCCAAGTCTCGACGAAAACTTTTCTCTCTTTTCCATAGTAACTTTTCCCTTTCTACTCTTCTGTCTTTTCTTCTGCCGCCTCCAAACTCAGTTTCTCCGGATATTCCATCAGAGACGAAATATGCTCAGGCGATACCATAATCTGAAGCGCCTGTTTTTCGTTGTGAATCTGTACAAAATCATGCTGACCGCCAAATTCCCCATCCAGTGTCCACGGAATTTCTTCTAATGATTCAAATGTAATATGATTTGTCTTGAATGTATACATATGTTTTGTATCAATCTGCTCAATCAAAAGCGCCGCTATAATTTCCTGAAGTTCCAACGCATTCTTTGGGCTTTTGATCAAGGTCACTTCAAATTCTCCGTCGTCAAACACTACATGTTTTCCGATGATATTGCGGAAACCACCGACAGATCTTGAGTTTGTCACCATGCCATACACAAAATTTTCCTCAATCACCTGATCATCATATGTCACCTTCACATGATAGGACGGAATGTTATACAGCCGTTTCACACCTTCAAGCACATACGCAAGATGACCGAGCACATTCTTTACATTCTGTTTTGTCTGATAAGATACATCAGTAAACAGCCCAAAGGCAGCTATGTACACAAATACATCATCATTAAATCGTCCAATATCACACGCAAACGGCGCCCCATTCACAGATGTATGTGCTGCCATCAAAATATCCTTCGGAATATGCAGACTGTTTGCAAAATCATTCGTCGTTCCAGTCGGGATATAACCAATTGGAATCTCATGCTCCCTCTGCATCATCCCCGTCACAACCTCATCGATTGTTCCGTCTCCACCACTGCACACGACAAGCTGATATCCTTCTTCCAGCTCACAAACTTTTTTATATGCATCTCTGTAGCTCTGCGTCGGATAAATTGTAACCTCATATCCGGCTTTTACAAAAATATCAACAATATCAGATACTTTCGGTCTAAGCAGCCCCTTTCCGGCATTTGGATTATATACAAATAGCATTTTCTTCATGATCTGTACCTCCCACTACTGTAATGATGTTAAAAAAGAGCATTCACATGCTCTTTTCTCATCTTATTGTTTACTTAAGTACTCCTCAATCGCACTTGCTGCCTCTTGTTCATCTTCCCCGTCCGTCACAACAGTAACCGCTTCACCATCTGAAATATTCAAAGACATCATGCCCATAATACTTTTTGCATTGATCTTTTTCTGATCCAGAATTTCAATGTATACATTGCTTTCAAACTGGCTTGCTTTTTGTACGAGCATCGCAATCGGGCGTGCATCCAGTCCACCTACACAATTAACAGTTACTTCTCTCCTAATCATAATTCTCCTCCTTGTTTTCCCTAAGCTTTTCAGCCATGTTGCTCAGCTTTCTAAGCCTGTGGTTCACACCTGATTTTCCTAACGGTACCGTCAGTAAATCTCCAAGCTCCTTTAACGTTGCCTCCGGATATTGCAGCCTGATTTTTGCGATTTCTTCTAGTCCCTCCGGCAACTCGTCTAAGCCTACTGTATTTTTTATGTATGTAATATCTTCACCTGTTTGACCGCGGCAGATACGGTTTTATGAATATTGGCAGTCTCACAATTCACCTTTCGATTCACTGTATTTCTCATATCCTTTAGAATACGCACATTTTCAAATTCCATCAATGCAACCGGTGCTTCCATAACATTCAAAAGATCGACAATCTGAGCCCCCTCTTTCAAATATACAACATGTGATTTTTTTCGAATCACCACTTTTGCTTCAATCTCAAATGCATGCATTACCGATTGCAGTTGTTCCGCTTTCTTTCCTGACATGCATACGATCTCCAAATGGTATCCTTTCGCCGGATTGCTCATGGAGCCTGCTCCTAAAAAAGCTCCTCTGATAAACGCTCTCTTGCAGCAGCTCTGCTGTAACAGCAAATTTCTGGAAACCGAAAATTCCTCTGATATCTCTCCTGCTCCATCCATCAATTTAGTCGCCTGAAGTACTTTGATTGCGTTCTCGTGTTTTTTTATAATGACTGTATAGTAAATACTTCCATTTGATTTATTTCTCGCGACAGAATTTTCAGTATCTATATTAAATGTTTTTTTCAATAATGTAAAGTACTTTCTAGCAACAGATACATTTTCTGTGCGCACTTTAATCGAATAATTTTCTCTGCTGTCAATCGAAACCTTTCCACACATGCTGATAATCGCAGCAAGTTCCGCTATTTGACAATGTCTCGCCTCGGACCACTGCCTGGCAAGTTCTTCTTTTATTTTCCGGAAAAGACATTTCCTGTTTTCCATTACTATTTTCTTTTTGCATCTTTTTCAATATCCCGATGTTCTATTTTTATTCCATAATTTTCATCTTCACAAAGTTTTTCATACAACTCATTTGCCAATGTCACAGATCTGTGTTTTCCCCCTGTACATCCTATGGCAATGACCAGTTGATGTTTTCCTTCTATAATATAATTCGGAATCAAAAAGCGAATCATATCCTCAAGTTTCTCCAAAAATTGAGTTGATTTTTCATTGTTCATCACAAATTCGCGGACTTCTCTGTCATTGCCGGTCTTCGGACGCATCTCTTCTATGTAATACGGATTCGGCAAGAAGCGAACATCAAATACCAAATCTGCATCACTTGGGATTCCATACTTAAACCCGAAAGAAAGCACTGTAACATAAAGATTCTTAAACTCTTTATTTTCCACGAAAATCTTATTCAGTTCGACCTTCAATTCCCTTGTGAGCAATCTGCTTGTGTCCAATATGTAATCTGCTTTCTGTCTCAATTGTTCTACATAGGCACGCTCTTTTTGGATACCCTTATCAACTCTCCCATCTCCCGCCAGCGGATGATTCCTCCTCGTCTCCTTATATCGTTTGATCAATACGTCGTCACTCGCATCCAAAAACAGAATCTCATAATCCATTCCGCTTTCCTTAAATCCTTCTAAAATACATTCCAATTCAGGAAACTTCTGCCCACTTCTGATGTCGATTCCAAGTGCAATCTTATTAATCTCAGAATTCGGAACACGCAACAGTTCTGCCAGCTTCGGGACAAGCGGTACCGGCAAATTATCCACACAAAAATATCCCACATCTTCAAGCATCTTTAACGCTGTACTTTTTCCTGCCCCTGACATTCCCGTCACAATTATAAATCTCATGTTTTAAAATTCTCCCAACTTCTTTACTTCCGGCTCTAATTCGACGCCGAATTCCTTCTGTACTCTTTCTATAACCTGCCTCATCAACTCTATAATATCAGCTGCTGTAGCATTGTCCTTATTGATCACAAATCCACAGTGTTTTTCGGAAACCTGTGCTCCTCCGACCTGAAATCCGCGAAGCCCTGCATCTGCAATCAGTTTCCCCGCAAAATATCCTTCCGGTCGCTTAAATGTACTTCCTGCACTCGGGTACTCAAGCGGCTGCTTTGTTGTTCTTTGCACTTTCAGTTCGTTCATCCTTTCTCGGATCTTGGTTTGGTCACCCTTCTTCAGTTCTACTTTCGCTGACAGTACAACATATCCTTTTTTCGCCACAATACTTGTCCGATACCCAAGCTCCAGCTCCTCTTTTTTCAGAACCCGTACCTCGTTATTTTCATCTAAAACAGTCACTTCTGTCAAAATGTCTTTCATCTCTCCGCCATAGGCTCCTGCATTCATAAACACAGCGCCGCCCATCGTTCCTGGGATGCCGGATGCAAACTCAAATCCTGCAAGTCCCGCCTCCAGCGCCACATTGCCAACCCTCGAAAGCAATGCACCTGCCTGCACATTCAAAAAATTATCTTCCACACTGATCTCATTCATCTCCTTACAAATCTGAATGATCACTCCATGGTACCCTTTATCACCTACTAAAAGGTTACTTCCATTCCCAAGAATGTAATATGGCATTCCTTCTTCTTTACACAGGCCGACAATCCTTTCCACCTCTTTTTCCGTCTTTGGAACTACAAAATAGTCTGCATTGCCCCCCCACACGGAATGTCGTATGCTTCTTCATCGGTTCCTCTCGATAAATACGTTCTGCTTCTATATAGTCTGTAAGTTTATTATAAAAATTCAAATTCATTACTCATTCTCCATACACTTCTATGTATTCATTTATATACATGTTTCATCATACAACAAACCTCCTGCAAATTCAACGGGCACTTGCAAAATGCAATAAAATGCGGTATATTAATTCCAATATGTAATTTTTAAAAGGAGTGAATTTATCATTGGACTTGAGTGCCGTCATACAAATTATTATTTTAATTATTCTCTTAGGGTTATCTGCATTTTTTTCTTCGGCAGAGACCTCTCTGACCACCATAAACAAGATTCGCCTTCGTTCTCTTGCAGAAGAAGGTAATAGACACGCAAAAATGGCATTAAAGGTGACTGACAATTCCGGAAAAATGTTGAGCTCAATTTTAATCGGCAACAATATTGTGAATCTGTCTGCTTCAGCCCTGACTACAAGTATCGCCTATAATTTTGGTGGCTCAGCCGTTGCAGTTGCAACAGGTCTCATCACTGTGCTGATTCTTATTTTTGGAGAGATCACACCAAAGACTGTTGCAACAATCCACTCTGAGACGCTCGCTTTAGTATATGCTTATCCGATTCATTTTATTATGACGATTGTGACTCCAATCAGTTTCATCGTAAATATGTTGTCTCGCGGTATTCTTCTTCTTCTCCGCGTCAACCCGAACGGAAAAGTAAATACAATGACTGAGACAGAGCTTCGGACAATCGTAGATGTCAGTCATGAGGACGGAGTTATTGAATCCGAGGAAAAAGAGATGATTTACAATGTATTTGACCTTGGGGATGCCAAGGCGAAAGACGTCATGGTTCCTCGTGTACATGTCACATTTGCTGATGTGGAAAGTACTTACGACGAACTGCTCGACATTTTCCGCGAGGACAAGTTCACTCGTCTTCCGGTCTATGAAGAGACAACTGACAATGTCATCGGTACAATTAATATGAAGGATCTTCTTTTATTCGATAACACAAAAGAATTTCATGTCCGTGATATTTTACGCGAAGCATATTTTACGTACGAGTATAAAAGTATCTCTGAACTGCTTGTCGAGATGCGAGAGGCATCTCTCAACATTGCCATCGTCTTGGATGAGTACGGCGAGACAGCAGGTCTTATCACACTGGAAGACATTTTAGAAGAGATTGTCGGAGAGATTCGAGATGAATACGACGAGAACGAAGAAGAGTTTTTAAAAGAGATTACTCGCGAAGAGTTTGTTGTAGAGGGTTCTATGAATCTGGATGACCTCAATGATCGGTTAGATTGGATCTTTCGTCTGAAGACTATGATTCTCTTGGCGGTTTCATTATCGAACAACTTGATCGTCTTCCGGAAAAAGGTGATGAGATACGACCGAAAACGGAATACGCATGGTTGTAGATTCCCTTGATAAGAATCGAGTTGAAAAAGTTCATATTTATCTGCCGAAAGATTTCTATGACAAAAAAGATTCGGAGGATAACAACGAAGAGTAATCTGTGTCGATTCTTAAGCGGGTCTTCTTTCGAAGACCCGCTCTCTTAATATTTATTCCTCTTCTTCTGTCTCTTCTCCTGTCAACCGCAAAATATCTTCTACCTCTTCTTCTGACATTCCCATGTACACTGCAAGCTCCTCGATCGTCACCTTACGCCCAAGTTCCTCTGTTAATGCTTGAATACTTTCATCCAGTGTATTCACCTTTTCTACCATCTTCTTGTCTCTGTTTTTTAATTCCGTCTGTTCTTCGATCAACATTTGAATAGCCTGTCTGATCTCTCTGCGAATCACGTCATGCGCCTTGTCCAAATCGTCTATCATATCTACACCGAGAATCAGTCCGACATTTCCCTCCTGAACGAGATCTCCCAAAAATACTTCTGGGTGATACAGCTGTTTTGCAATTTCCACAACTTCCGGCAGATATATCTCCACCAGCCTGCTTTTTGCGAGTGCATCTCCTTCCAATACCTTTTCAAACAACGCTTCTCGTTCTTCTTCATCAGCCTCTCTGATTCCGCCAATATCTTTCATATACTCTTTAAGATATCGTTGTTCTTCCTCAGTAAATGCGGCCTTGTTTTCCTCACTGCTCGTCACACTTCCTCCAGTCTTCTCATAGCCTTTTACGACTATCTTTTGCGCTAAAAGATAGTCGAAGACTAATTCTATCTGTTCCTTTGACAAATGTTCCTCTTCAAAATAACATTCTACCTCGTCTATTGTAATCTGGCATCCATTCTCTTCTGCCATCTTCAAAATACCGCTTAGTTTTTCACGAAATTCTATTCTTCCTCCCATATATACCTCCATATTGTTCTTGTGTATCTCTATTATGTCACGATAACTGTCTGATATCCAGCTCTTTTAATCTTTGTTCCATCGCAGTCGCCTCGTCCAGTGTCCCATAATTTCCAACCATCACACGGAAGAATCCGTTAGACTGTTCCACACGTGCCGGGAAATCCATCTCTGTCAGTTCATTTTTCAGGTTGTTTGCATACACCTCATTCCGAAACGCCCCTGTCTGTACTTTATATCTATTTGTACTCGGTGCATTTTCAACCTCCAGTGTATCTAAAATCCCCTCTGCGATTGCCTGTGCAATATCATAAAAATGGCTGTCAAACAATTCATTGTCCACATCCGAGTTGATAAATCCCACTTCCACCAACACCGCCGGCATCTTTGTCCTCCGAAGCACGATAAGATTCGGTCTCGCCTTCACACCAAGATTCACAAACCCGACCGTCTCTAACTGTGCATTGATGTTTTTTGCCATTTCATATTTGATTCCCGACAAATCATACACCAAAGATTCCACTCCTGACACAACATTGTCAGTCGGAAACGAATTGCGGTGAATCGATACGAAAAAATCCACTCCCGCGGCATTTGCTTCCTGCGCTTTTTGAAGCGGCGACTCGTAGATGTCCGTCGTTCTCGTATATTCTACATCAATCCCGTTATTTTGTAAAATTTCCCCGATTGCCAGCGTCAGGCGGAGCGTATCATCCTTTTCCTGCCGTCCCTGATAGACTGCACCGGGATCACGTCCGCCGTGTGCTGATTGTAGTTTACGCAAATTGTGATATGTATTCCCCAGTATATATGGGGAGTTAGAAATGTATTGAGATTAGATAGCCTTTTTCTCCAAGTCCTCACAGTAAACGCTTGAAAATAAATGTTCCAGTTCATTTCCGAAGTTGTATGAGATTTTAAGTTTGCGGTTTTCATAAACTGTTATCTGGTCTATCATTTCCACAATAATATCTCTGTCTAATTCTTCAATGTCTTTCAGTTCCAACAACCGCCTTAACCACGGTGTTTCAAAAACATCTTCTGTTACACTTTCCTTTTTCTTTTCTTCCAGCGTTACCAATCTGTTTGGAGTTAAAGCGTTTCTTTTTGTTGATAGTCCTCTCGATAAGAAAGAAATTCTTCTTTAGAAATCAGTTCGTCTTTGTAATCTTCATAAATTGACTTTTTCAACTTCTTCACTCTTTCAAGCTCTGCTTTTAACTTTGTCAGTTCTATGTCTGTTGATTTTCTGATTTTTGTTGCTGTGAAAGATTGTGATTTTACAAGTTCCTGCAAGTTCTCTACATTGCGGATAATCTGCTTTAAATCTCCCAGCACAATATCATTCAATACTTGAAACGGGAGCGTGTGCGGAGTGCAATAATCTTTTCCACTTCTTTTGTAAGTTCCACAATAGAATGAATAGGACTTACTTCCGTCAGCACGTCGCCAGAAATTTTTCATCATTGCCCGACCACAATCGCCACACTTGATAAAACCTGCAAAGATATTTTTATTTGTTTCTAAATCAATATCCCTATGCTTTTTCGTCAGCAGTTTTTGTACCTTATCCCACAGTTGACGGTCTATAATCGGTTCATGTGTATTTTCAACCTTATCCAGTTTTCTTTCTCAACTGGACGCTGTTTGCTTCTCATACGTTGATGTTTCTTTCCTTGCACCATGTTTCCAATATAAAGCTCATTTTGTAACATCACTTTAATCGTGGAATACGTCCAATAAGAAGTTTTCTCTAAACGGTTGCAATTTTTGTAATTTTCGACCTTGTTGATGCGCTTTTTAGTATCCGAAG